>Ga0208624_1000417_pt1 | contig 22241 bp, 17 predicted proteins | sample Knorr_S23_td_DCM_FD_185607 | JGI IMG/M metagenome (GOLD analysis project Ga0208624, IMG submission 185607) | Marine microbial communities from Southern Atlantic Ocean transect - Knorr_S23_td_DCM_ad_71m_LV_A (SPAdes) (version 2) | ecosystem: Environmental > Aquatic > Marine > Oceanic | place...
AATCCACCAATTGGTAAAAAACTAAAAAAATTAATTTCTTGAATTCCAGCTGAATTACTCCAAAAATAACCTTCCACATTTTTTCTATTATACGCATTCCAAAATTCAAAAAATGTGACTAGGTTTGTTTTTTTAAAAGAGTATCTTCTCTCCCATCGCAAAAACAATGAATGATAGACAGGTGTTCTCTCTTCATTAAATCTTTCTATAATTAATATTTGAGATTGGGTTGATTTAGAGGAGGCAATATTAATAGGAGTATATGGTCTTCCACCAAAAATTGACCATCTAAATGAAACTTCCCATTTGTAAGAAGGTTTGTAACCTCCAATAATATTCATCAAATAATTATAATTATAATTTCTGTTCCTTTTAATTCCATTGTAATCAATATAAGTGGCATCAAAAATTGAACCTCCAATTAATCCATAAAGATTTTTTGCTCTTTTCTTTTCAAACAAAAATTCTATTCCACTTGCAGTTGATTTTGCTTCTGAAACTATTCCATTATATAGTCTCAATTCATCAAATAAATATATTGGATCATAATAAGGAAAAGGTTCTTTAAGAATAGGTGCATTTGAGTAATTTTTAAGAAAAATGGATATGGAAAATTTTGTGCTAGGTGTAACCAAATAATCAAATGAAATTGAATTCTGAATTGATTTTACACTTTTTAAAGTTTTATAAGGTGTAACGGTAAAATATAAAGCTGGTGGTGATTGCCAATAAACACCAGAATTAAAAATTAAACTACTTTTTTTGGAAAATGAATATTCTAAATTAAATCTTGGAGACAAATTATAAATATCCTCGTAATCATTATATTCAATTCTAATTCCGTTAGATAAAACAAAATTATTTTTAAAAATATATTTATAGTTAAAAAAAACTCCTGAATTAAAAAGTCCAATTTGTTTTGTTATATCTATATTATTAATCAAGAAATTATAATTGAAATTTGAATTAGTTGCATCCAAGCCAAACATTATGGTAAGAAAATTTGAAACTTTCAACCTAGTAACTTGTCTAAATGAAACAAAATCAATTTGATTTATAGACCTAAATGTTGTTGTATCAGTATAAAAATTAAAAAATTCAGCGGTTGGTTTTTGCAATGAATAAGAAAATGAAGTTTTAGTATAACCTCTTTTGAGCCAGTTTCTTTGCCAGTTAAAACCAAGAGTTTGCTGTTCATTAAGATTAGAACCATAAAATTCATCATTAATTTCAATTGCATCTTCTTTACTTCTATCATATAAACTATTTCCGTTTACAGATAAAAATGTAAACTTATTTTTGGTATTGTGATTGTAAGTTAATTTACCTTGTATATCACTATATGCAGGAAAACCACCTGCATTTAGAAAATCTGCTAATAAGTCTAAATAACTTTTTCTTAAAGATGTAATAAATGTGATTTTTTTAGACAATGGACCTTCAATTAAAAATCCTAAACCTCCAGCACCTAAGTATAAATTTCCCTCAAAATTATTTCTATTTCCTTCACGATATGATATATCTGCAAAACTAGATAGTTTGTTACCATAAATGGATGAAAATCCATTTGCGTAAAAATCAATGTTTTCAACCATTTCAGTATTAATCAAACCAATTGGTCCATTGGACCTTCCATCAGTTTGATTAAAATGTGATATACTAGGTATGGGAATATTGTCAATGATAAATCCATTTTCTGTTGGTCCTCCCCCTCTTACCATTAGATCTTGTCTATTTTCACCAACACTTGCAACACTAGGTAAACTATTAAGTATTCTTGAGATTTCTGAAGCTGAACCTGGAGCCCTCCTTATTTCCTCATTCGTAAATGACACGTTTTCGTAATCTTGCATATTTGATCTTGTAAAAAATGAAACACCAACATCAATAGTATTCATCTCTAATACGTTTCTATTAAGCTTGATTGTATAAAAATCTGATGTATTTGACCTTACTATAACATCAGGTTCCATATGAGTTATGTAGCCTATATATGTAATTTTAAGAGTATAAATATTATCATCAAGATTAAATAGTTCAAAATATCCATCATTATCAGAACTGCTGCCTGTAGATGAATTTTCAATTATTATATTTGCTCCAACAAGTGGTAGATCAGTATTTGCGTCTAAAACTCTTCCTCTTAAACTTGGTATATTTTGAGATTGAGAAAAATTAAAAGAAAAAATTAAAAATAGGAAAATTATATATAAATTACTTAAGTGTTTCATATTATAAATTAAAAAATGTAGATTATCTTTAAATTGTTATAAAATTGTAAAATTACCGATAAATATATTTGATACTTAAATTTAAATAATAAAAAATATAAAATGAAAAAACGAATATTCTTTAATTTTAAAACAATAATAATAATAAGTTTTGTTTTTTTTAATCAATGTGAAAACCCTACCGAATCGAAAAATGATGAATATCATGTTAAATTATGGAATAATTACTATTCAATTGAAGAAACTGATACTCTGATATTAAAAAATAAAAATTTAAATAATGAAATATCAAATGAAATAGGAAGATTATATAATCTTAGATATTTAGATCTCTCAGATAATAATATAAATGGTCAAATTCCAATTGAATTTTTTAATTTAACAAATCTTGAATATTTAAATTTGAGTAATAATGAAATAACTGATACTTTGTCAACTAACTTTAGTAATTTTAAAAAATTAGAATGGTTGATTTTATCAAAAAATAAATTCAATGGAAGCATACCTTCATCCATAGGCGAATTATCAACACTTGAAAATTTGCTTATTACAAATAATGAACTTTCTGGTTCGATTCCAGATTCAATTGTTAATTTAAGCTCTCTTATAAGGTTGAATCTCGACAGAAATAAATTAACAAATCAAATACCTAATGAAATTAGAAAATTAAAGAATCTTGAATATTTAAGTATAAGTTTTAATCAATTAACAGATGAAATTCCAGAATTCTGGGGTATGAACAAACTACAATACCTTAGATTAAGAGATAATAAACTTTCAGGTGATTTTCCAGATAGCATTGATGATCTTGAAAACTTAATTCATATGGATCTTAGCAATAACCAAATAACAGGATGGATTACTTGGAGAGTTTGTGATTTAAAATGGGAATGGTTCAATATTGATAATAATTGGATATGTAATAGTCCAAGTTGTCTTGATGGACTAATGGGGTATCAATTTCAAGAAAATTGTTTGTGGTGGGATGAAGAAAATTAAACAGCTATACTTAAAATAATATTTTTTAAAACACCCAATAAAAAGAAAGCTATTATTGGAGAAAAATCAAAACCCATATTTCTTGTGGGTAAATTTTCCTGAATTGGCCTTAAAATAACATCTGTTATACTATTAATTGTTTTTGCCCAATCGGCATTTCCATTATGAGGAATCCAACTCATAACTACTCTTACAACTAATAATATTTGAAGAACACTAAAAACATTAGAAACTAACAATTCTAAAATAGATCCCATATAATCTCCAATTATTTATTATAACCAAAATTATTGTTATTAGAATTTATAACATCATTACCAAACTCAACAACACTATTTGATTCATTAATTTTGATTAAATTTTTATTTCCTTTATATGAAGAATTCATAATTACAAATTTTGATTTATCAAGAATGAAATCCTTTCCATCTGTTTCTTCTTCATCCTCTTCCTCTTCTTCTAGCAAAAGTTCAACAGGAAAATATAATTGTTGTTTATCATCACTCCATATTAAAGATTTTTCAACAATTAAGGATGAGCCATTAAATAATTGAATTCCTTCTGCAGTTTTTCTTGGTATATCACTCTTTTTTACATTTTGTAAGTAGTTCATTAAAAACCCTGGAATTGGCATATCTTTAAGTTTTGTATTATGAAGATTGAAATTATTCAAATAACTAAAATTTTCAAACTCAACATTTGAATGATTTGATATAGCAATAAAACCTCCTCTACCGAAAAGATTTCCATTATTTGCAAAGTAGACATTGTCAAAACGAACATTTGCAGAATCATTAATTGAGATAACTGTACCAATACCAATATTTCCTTCAATATATAAATTTTTAAATTTAGCAGAACCTCCCTCAACACCGATTGCACCTATTCCACCTAGATTATTCTTAACTATTATATTTTGAAAATTTGTATTTGAATTACTAATTGCAATTCCTCCAGCTCCGTCCCATGAAGCACCTCCAGCAATGGTGAAACCAGTGATATTTAATTCTTTATCAACACCAATTACATTTAAAGCAGTACCCTCAGCACCTATTATTGTTTCTTCAATATCTTTTTTATCTTTTGAAAAAAAATATTCACTTACTAAAGTAACAGAAACTCCATAAAAAGCTAATCCCTCATTATATATTCCTTTTTTAACAACAATTGTATCTCCCTCAAATGAAAAGTCAATAGCATCTTGAATTGTCTTAAATCTCTCATTTGGAACTCTGATAACCTCTGATTGAATAATATTGATAATTATAAAAAATATTGCGAAAAGTTTTAAAATAAGTTTCATATTTCCCTCTTTCATTATTTTGCTTGAAATTTTATTTTTTTAGCAATTGCTAATCTTTTTTGTTCATTTAATTCCATTTTTCTTAATCTTACAGATTTTGGTGTTACTTCGACTAATTCATCCTCTGATATAAATTCCAATGCTTGATCAAGAGATAGAATTTTAGGGGGTCTTAAAGTAACAGTTGCATCAGATCCTGAGCTTCTCATATTTGTTAATTTTTTTTCTCGTGTGATATTTACAGATAAATCTCCAGATTTATTTCTTTCTCCAATAACCATCCCATTATACACTTTTTCACCAACACTAACAAACAATTCTCCTCTATCAACCATAGCATGAGAAGCATAAGTAGTCACAACCCCATCTCTATCTGAAACGATTGCTCCGTTGATTCTTTGAGGAATGTTACCAAACCAAGATTGATATCCATCAAATAATTTGTTCATTATACCAGCACCTTTTGTATCTGTTAAAAATTGACTTCTAAAACCAATCAGGCCTCTTGAGGGAATAGAAAATTCCAAAACAACTCTACCATGCCCATTATTTTGAAGATTACTCATTCTCCCTTTTCTATTTGATAGTTTTTCAGTTATAACACCAACATTTTCTTCAGGGATGTCAATTAACACTTTTTCCATAGGTTCCATTAATTTACCATCTTTTTCATAAGTAATTACAGTTGGTTTTGATACCATAAATTCAAAACCTTCTCTTCTCATTGTTTCAATTAAAACAGCAAGTTGCAATTCCCCTCTTCCTCTTACTTCAAAAACATCTTTTCGATCTCTTAAGCGAATTTCAAGTGAAACATTGCTAAGCAATTCTTTATAGAGCCTTTCTTTTATATGTCTTGTGGTAAGAAACTCACCTTCTATCCCTGCAAATGGACTTGAGTTTACATAAAATAACATAGAGACTGTAGGCTCATCAATTTTTATTCTAGGCAAAGGTTTAGGATTTTCATTTGAAGATATTGTATCTCCAATTTTTATTTTTTCAATTCCAGCAACAGCTATAATATCTCCTGCTTCTAATTCATTTACCTTAATTTTATTAAGTCCTTTAAATGTATACAAAGCAGAAAATTTATGCCCATTAGTAATTTCATCCTTTGAACATAAGGAATATGATTTTGAAATTGATAACTCACCATTATTTAGTCTTCCTATGGCTAGTTGTCCAACATATGAATCATAACTTAAGTTTGTAATTAAAAATTGAGGTGTATCACTTCCATCTACCTTTGGTCCACTAATATCTTTGAGGATTGATTCAAAAAGAGGTTCTAAATCAGTTGTTTTATCTTCAAGATCTTTCAATGCTATACCAGCTTTAGCATTTGTGTAAATAATAGGAAATTCTATTTGATTATCGTTTGCATCTAAATCTATAAATAAATCATATACCTCATTAATAACTTCATTAATTCTGGCATCAGAACGATCAATTTTATTAATTACTAGAATAATTGGTAGATTTTTATCTAAAGCCTTTTTTAAAACAAATCTTGTTTGAGGAAGTGGCCCCTCACTTGAGTCAACAAGAAGTAATGCACCATCAACTAAATTTAAACTTCTTTCTACCTCACCTCCAAAATCTGCATGACCTGGTGTATCTAAAATATTAATTTTAATATTCTTATATTTAATTGCAGTGTTTTTTGCAGTTATTGTAATACCTCTTTCTTTTTCAAGATCTAAAGAATCCATTACCCGATCTTCAACTTCTTGATTAACGTGAAAAGTACCGGTTTGTTTTAACATTGCATTAACCAATGTTGTTTTCCCATGATCTACATGAGCAATAATTGCAATATTTCTAAAATTATTTTTTATCATAGAAAAAAATTAACCATAATATTTTGGCTCATTTCCTGGAATCCATTTTATATTACATCCCAGGCTTGGAGTTTGATTAAAATCAAGAGATTTATTTTCAATAATTAAATTCAGTGCTTTTCTTATATCTTTTCCAGATACTGGAATAGAATTTCCTGGTCTACTATCATCAAATTGACCCATATATTTAATTTTATGATCTGAATCGAGAATGAAAAAATCTGGAGTACAAGCAGCCCCATACGATTTAGCAACTTCTTGCGTACTATCATATAAATAAGGAAAGGGGTAATTAAATTTTTTAACATCTTCCGCCATTAATTCTGGACTATCAGATGGATAATTTTCAACATCATTTGACATTATAGCAACAAAACTTACATCTTTTGGAATATAATCATTCGCTAGATTAGTTAATTCTTTTTTTAAATGCTTTACAAAAGGGCAATGATTGCAAATAAACATAATTACGATTGCTTTATTGCTATTAAAATCAACTAATTGAATACTTTTTCCTCTAGTATCATTTAATTTAAAATTTGGTGCCTTGTCATTCAGTTTTAAAGTAAACGAAGATTTAGTTTCTGCCATAATTATGTTTCCCTTCAAATTTATTAAAAAAAGTATCCGATTAAGATATCTAAAGTTATTAATAAAGAATATTTTATTGAAAAAAGAAAAAATATTACGTAGAATCTTACAAGGGCTAAAGGAGAAATCATAATGAAAAAAACTAGAAGAAATTTTATAAAAACTGCTGGAACATATTCATTAGGTGGAATTTTATTTAATTCATTACCAATTTCAGCATTATCGGCAATGAGAAAAAACATATCCCCAAATGAAAAGATTAATTTTGGACTCATTGGATGTAAAGGAATGGGTTCGGCTGATATGAGAAATTTACTACAATATGATGAAGCAGATTGTTTAGCTATTTGTGATGTAGACAAAACAGTTATAAATCAAAGAAAAAAAGATTTTGAAGATATAACAGGACATAAAGTAAAGGTTTATTCAGATTATCGTAAATTACTTGAAAATAAAGATATAGATGCTGTTGTAATTGGAACTCCTGATCATTGGCATTGTTTAAATTTGATTGATGCTGTAGAATCTGGAAAACATGCTTATTGTGAAAAACCTATAGCTAATTCAATATACGAATCCTATGCTATGTTAAATGCCGTTAAAAGAACTAATAAAATTGTTCAAGTTGGTCAATGGCAACGAAGTGGAAAGCAATATAAAGAAGCTCTTGACTACTTATGGTCTGGTAAGCTAGGAGATATTAGAGTTGTAAAAGTATGGGCATATCAAGGTTGGATGAAAAAAGTAATTAATCAACCTGATTCTCAACCTCCTAAGGGTGTTGATTATAAAATGTGGTTAGGCCCTGCTCCAAAAAGAAAATTTAACCCAAATAGATTTCATTTCAACTTTAGATGGTACTGGGATTATGCAGGTGGACTGATGACAGACTGGGGTGTTCATGAAATTGATATAGCATTATATGGAATGAAAGCAAAAGATCCTATATCTGTTGTTGCATCTGGTGGAAATTTTGGTTATCCAAATCAAGACATTGAAACACCTGATACTCTTCAAACAATTTTCAAATATGATGATTTTACAATGATTTGGGAGCATGCTCAAGGAATTGATGGTGGAAATTATGGCAAAGATGAAGGTATAGCTTTTATTGGCAATAAAGGAACTCTTGTGGTAAATAGAGGTGGTTGGGAAGTAATACCAGAAATTGATTATTCTATTTCAGAGGAAGATAGATTTATGGATGCAATTCCATATGAAGCTAATTATGAACAAAATCCAAGTCCATTATCTCTTCATACAAAGAACTTCTTAGATGCTATTAAAAACAACACTCCTGAGTCTCTTAATTGTGGTATTGAGAGTGGTAGCGTAGCCTGCATAAATGCACACATGGGTAATGTATCATACTTAACAGGTGATAAAGTTTACTGGGACAAAGATAAAAAACTATTTATTAATAATGATAAAGCAAATAAATTAATTAAACCAACCTATAATAATGGATGGAAACTTCCAAAATTATAAATTAATTAAAGGAAATAAATTATGTTTGAAATAAAGTTGTTCATTTATTTTCCTTTTGATATATAAATAATTAAAATACTAACTTATTATGAAGCATTTAATTAAATATAAATGAAATACAACAAATTAATTTATTTATCATTGCTCTTCAGTGTTTTTATGTTCACTGTCAATTGCTTTAATGATCAAGAAACTTTAGACGAATTAAAAATCAGAGATATAGTCATTGGAGAAGGTGAAATTGTTGAAAACGGAGATACCCTAACAGTTGATTATCAAGGATGGCTTGAAAATGGAACTCAATTTGACTCTTCAATAGATAGAGGTGTACCATTTATTTTTACAATTGGAATTGGTCAGGTTATTGAAGGATGGGATGAAGGCATTTTAGGTATGCAGGTTGGAGGTATAAGAGAATTAATAATACCCCCCCATTTAGGTTATGGCAATCAAGCTATTTATCCGATTCCTGCAAACTCAATTTTAACTTTTGAAGTACAACTAATATCAATAAGAAAGTCTTCTAGTAATAATAATTAAGACTAGGTTTCATAATGGGACTCATTAAGTACCCACCTTTTAGTACCCACTTTTGACCTATAATTAAACAAGTTAACCAAAAACATTTTTAAATCATTGAGGCGACGGTCAGATTCGAACTGACGAATAGCGGTTTTGCAAACCGATCCCTTAAACCACTTGGGTACGTCGCCATTTTAATTATAAAAATAGATATCAAATTTAAGAGTTTTTTTTATGAATACAATAAATGCTTTATTGACAATCTCGATAATTAATTTGTAAAGTTGTTTAAGTATATATGGAGAAAAACAATGCCTAATCTATTTTTGAAGATAGTTGATATTGATCGTTTCGAAGACACAAAAGTTGTAGATGAAAAAAAAGCAACACATGTAGTTGAAGTTGATGAATCAGACTATGCAGATACTGTTGAAATGTTTAATAAATATTTACCTAAAATTAAATTACATTTTCCAATGGACCCTGCAATAATGAGAGCATTAGAAGAACAAGGTTAAACCTCAATATTTTAATTTTCTAATACAAAACTAAGGAGTAAACATTATGAATAATCACGAATCACTGCTTAAAATGATAGATATAAGATCATCTAATTTTAGAGTAGGTCTAATCCTTTTAAATTTTATGCAATTGGGTCTACTAGCATTAAATGTATTTTTAAATACAACAGGATTAGAGACTCCTTTAACTATATTTTTTGTTGCTTTTTTTCTTGGTAGCACACTCTACACTGAGAGGCAATTAAATGGTCTTGGGGAATGTGCTGATGACATAGATAATGAAATGAGTAAACAAATGCATTTGAAGGGATATAAAGACACTCCTTTTGCATTCTTAAGAGGGTTTGTTGTATTGATCTCAATTGCCTATCTAGCTGCTCAATTAATAATTTTAAATTCTTAAAATTATATTTTAAAAATCAAAAGACCTTCTTTTTAAAGAAGGTCTTATAGCTTGAAGTGTTTTACTTAAATTATTTCTTTAAAGAAAAAATCATTTCTCTAAATTTGTCATCAACAACAAAATAATGGCCATTTTCTTCATGAATACTGACACCTTCGGAATGAAAATCAACTATATGCTGAATGAAAACATCTATATTAGGTATTTTATATAAAATACCATCTCTATCTTTAATAGTAAAATCATTCATTTTTAATTGTGAGCGAGAGACGAGATTCGAACTCGCGACCCTCACGTTGGCAACGTGATGCTCTACCAGCTGAGCTACTCTCGCAATTATACAACTGCGAATTTAACTCAAGATAATCGGTCTGTCAAACTGATTTAGGTAAAATTTCAAAACTTTTATTTTTTCTAAAACAAATGAATACTGTTATTAAAAACCAAAAAATATCTCTTATCAAAGTATTCATACCCACCATAGAACCACTTTTCCCAAAACATCCACATTCTATACTTAAGCCTCTTAACAAAGCTTGAGTTATAGCTAAAATAAAAATCAACATCATTCCAGAAATAATAAAAGATGAACCATCAACAAAAATACCAAAAATCAAACCTAACCCAGTAAAAATTTCAATCCATGGTAAAAGAATAGCAAAAAAATGTGTTGTTGAATAAGGTAATATTTGATAATTCTGAATTTGAGATGCAAAATCTAATGGATCTATAATTTTTACAACTCCAGCATATATAAAAACTGCACCAATATATAATCTAAATATTAAGATCAACCATTTATTTGATAGTAAGTTATTCATTTGATTTATTTATGGGAAAGCCTGCATTTTCCCATTCCATTATTCCCCCATCATACACAAAAACTTTAGAAAAAGCCCAATCCTCCCCCATTAAAATTCGAGCAAGATCAAGACTTAAACTACACTCACCACCACTACAATAAGTTACAATTGGATCATCCTCGTCTACCCATTTTAATATTTCTCCAGGATTAGCTGGTGCTAATTTAGCATTTAGTATATGTGATTTATTAAATTCAAGCTCATCTCTGGAATCAATAAAAATAACATTTTTGTCAAACATTGACTTTGCTATCTTTAAGCTGATTAGAGTTGGCTCAAATAATATTGTTTCATTTGAAAGTAAAGAATCCGCAGTTGAAAAACCACCAGATATAATATTCTTATTTGCAATTATTGGTAATGAATTTGAAGGACGTATAAAATTGAAAAAAAAAGAAACTAAAAAAGAAATTAAGATTATTATAAATGATTGATTAATAAAGTTTTTGAAATTCACTTTCTTATAAATTTTCTTTTTTAAAATTTGTAGCAATAGCTTCGCATTCATCCAATGTAGCGTTTACTAATGATAATATTTTAGAATCATCTTTAATATCTTTATTCATAGGAGGGAAATCAAAATGCGAGGTATTATTTACTCCAATTAATTGAGAATTATTTTGAGCTTGTCCCTGCTTTATTCGCTTTATTCTTCCAAGTTGAGCTTCATCATTTGCGTATAATTCTTCTAAAGATTTTGAAGGATCTTTTTTGTTTAACCTATCAAGTTGAATTTTAAAGAAAGCTTGCCTTCTCTTTAATTCTGTTATATCAATTAAAGATGCATTTAGATCAGATATGTTTAAATTAAGAATTCCAATTGATTTACCTTGTACTCCTAATCTATACATTCTTGGTCCTTTTTTCGGATTTTGTTCTTTACCAATAGGATTTTGATAGTCTCCACTCAAAAACATATAATTAGCCTTTTCAAATTTAGGTCTATAAGCCATGGCCTCTTTATATGAACCATTAAATAATACAATGTTAAAATCTGTTAATTTGTCAATTTCATCTAGTACGGTATTAACACTATTAATAACATCTTTAGTTACAATATTTTTAGAGATATTCTTTTGTGTTGTCACTCCAGTGATTCCAAAAGAAAAACCATTAGATTCTACTATTATGTGAGTTTGAAATAATAATGAATCTTGATTGTTTGTTAAATTTGAAGAAATAAAAGGGAAATTTGCTTCTTTTTTCAATTGATTTAAAAATTCTATGCCAGCTGCCAAGTCTTTAGAACCCACATTCATTACTTCACATCCAATGGAATTATAACCTTCGATAATTGTTTTCGCTCTTATTTTGGATTGCGCAAAATCTAAAGGTTCAGGTTTATCTTTACTAAAGAATAGATTTCCTGCGTCAATAATAAGTGGATTTTTACCTTGTTTTATGATTGATTTTATGAAAGTTGACTTACGAGGCAGACCGCCCGTAGGATTATTTTTTCAACCACAAGGGTCTAATTGACTATGAACATTACCAGTAATAACAATAGTAGCGATACCATTTTTTTTATTGTCAGCATTACATGAAATCAAAAAGAAAATTAGAACAAATTTTGGAATATAAATTAATAACCTAAAAAACATAGTATAATTTACTTTGGACATAACATCTTGTCAATAACAGTAATTATAAAGTTTTATTAAAAAAAATGTATTTTTAAATTATAGTATATTTATGCAAATTTTAGGGGCCGTAGCTCAGTTGGAAGAGCGCCTGAATGGCATTCAGGAGGTCGTCAGTTCGATCCTGATCGGCTCCACAAAAAAATATGAAATATTTTTTAAAAAAATTTTTATCTCTATTTTCTCTTACATGTATATTGTTTTCACAAAATAGTTCTAGTGAAAACTCAGACTCATTATTTATTAACATAAATTCTTCTTTATCACAAATAACATATGCCGATAATATATGCAAAAGCTCAATATATATCATGAATGAAAATATTGAAAAATCACAATCGAAAAAAATTAGTAAAGTCTTAGCTAAAAACCTGAAAAAAAATAAAAAAAATCTAAAAATTCACAAAAGATATACCAAGGGAGATTGCACAAATCTTGAGTGTATTCAAAACGAAATTGGGAATACTAAAGCTAATCATGCATTTGTCATGAGAAATTCTATTAATGCTATTTCTGATGATAAGGGAATCGTTATGAGAAATTTATTGTATGATTTTAATAGTGCAAAACTTAGACCTGAAGCAGAAATTGAATTACTAACAATTTTAAACTTAATGGAAAATAATCCAAATATTACAATGGAACTTGCATCTCATACTGATTCTAGAGGTGCCAAATCATATAACCTTAATTTATCTCAACTAAGAGCAAATTCAGTTCAAAATTGGCTAATCAATAACGGAATTGAATCAGATAGACTTAACCCAGTTGGTTATGGAGAAGGAAAACCAGCTGTTGTAACAAGACAACAAGAACAAATTTACAATTTTTTAACTGAGGGAGATATCCTTACTGAGTTATTTATAAGCAGTTTAGACTCTAAGGATAAAAGAGATATTGCTCATGAATTAAATAGAAGAACTGAATTATTTATTTCAAACGATATTAACAAAAATTTATTAGGTGGAAGTATAGACCTAATACTATATAATTTGGATAAAAATGTTATTTCTATAGAAATCCAGGATGATTTCATTGGATCAAGTGAAGATTTAAATTCAAGAATAGAAAATTTAGGAACTCAAATTTTAACTAATTATAGCTATAATGAGTGCAGAGCTGGATTAGGCTTTATTCTTTTCCCTATAATTATTGTTGGAGGTGGAGCTGCAGGATATTATGCCTATACTGAGGTAGTTGAGAATAATGAAAATTTAATAGGAACTCCTCCTTCTCTACCAGAGGATTGTTGTGATTAAAAAAGTTTTTATATTATTTATAACTTTTTCTAGCTGTTTATTTTCACAATATTCCACACATCATTATATGCCACCTTTATTTTATGGTCAAAATTCAAGTGATGCACCAGATGAAATTCGAATAGATCTTTCAACTATGGAAGAGGGATCATCATTCAATGTGTTAATGAAAAACAGTGCTGGTTCAACATTATACACAAAATCAATTTCAAAAGGATCACCTAATAATTTTTCCGTATCTACTAATTATTTATATGCAAATGATTATGGCACCAATGATAGTAATAAAGGTTTGTATTTTGAAGCAAGTAAACCTTTTTATATGAGAGTTGATATTAGAGCCGGATCTCAAACTGGTTCAATTTCTTCAAAAGGTCAACAAGGAATGGGTACTGAGTTCAGATCAGCTCATTTTTATCAGTCAAACATAAGCTATAATGCAAAAAACACCTTTGGAAGTTTTATTTCCATGATGGGTACAGAAGATAATACAACAATAACAATTACCCCAAACTCTGGTGTTTATTTTTTAGGTAGATCAAATACCCTTCCATGGTCAGTATCTGTAGACAAGGGTGAATCATATGTTGTTGGTATTAATAATACAATATCCTCCTATGATGAAGATGTAATTGGAACTTTAATTAGTTCAAATAAGAATATAGTTGTTAATTCAGGAACATGGTCTGGTTCAATCAACACTAGTAGCGGAGCAAAGAGGGATATGGGTGTTGATCAGTTAGTCCCAGTTGATGTTGTTGGTAATGATTATTTAATAATTGAAGGTGAATCTGGAACTCATAAAGGAGTAAATGCAATAATTGTTGCAACAGAGAATAATACTGTTGTAACAGTTGATGGGACTGTAAGAGATTCAGACCTAGATGCGGGAGAGTTTTATGCATGGTCGCTAGATAATAATAATAATAATTCATTAGATCACATTAACACATCTAAACCCTCTTTAGTTTATTATCAAGGATATTCAACTGATCAAAATGATATAAAAAACAATCATGGCCTCTTTATTCTTGCTCCACTTAATACTTCAAGTACAGCCTCAGGTTATAATCATGCTCATTTTGGTGATAATCTTGATGATATTTTAGGTCAATCTGGTGAAGCAAACTTTTATGTACTCAAAACTGGAAACACAGGATCATTTGTTTATAATAATAATAGTCAAAGTTCAGCTAGTTGGGATAATCAATCTATTAAAAATTATACAGTTAACGGTACAACTTGGGAATTATATAGAAAGCTTGATTGGAACATAGGAGATAATGATTTCTATATCTCAAATGCTGGTCCATTATATGTTTGGTTTGGAGTGGGTGCTGGAGAAAGAGGATTTTTCTCATCAATTCAAAATTTTGTTTCATCAAATAATGCACCAGTTGCAAATGCTCAAACCATTAATTCAAATGAAGATACTGACCAAACAATAACTCTATCTGGTTCAGATAGTGATAATGATAATTTATCTTATATAATTACTTCCCTTCCTTCAAATGGAACTTTATATCAAACATCAGATGGGTCCACAAGAGGAAATGCAATAACCTCAACAGGAACCACCATAACTGATAGTAATAACAGATTAATTTTTGTTCCTGATTTAAATGAAAATGGCTCTAATTATGGTAATTTTAATTTTAAAGTAAACGATGGAACATCTGATTCTGATGTTGCTTCAATAACATTAAATGTATTAGCAGTTAATGACCCACCTGTTGTTGGGAATTCAAATGTTTCAACAAACGAAGATACTGAAATTGCCTTTTCAATATCAAATTTAAATTATTCTGATACTGAAGGCAGTTCAATAAGTGGTATTAGAATACTTGGTTTTTCATTAAATAACAGCCATCAAGGTACATTATACCTTGATGCCAACAATAACGATTCATTTGATAATGGAGAGCAAATTTCAACGAATCAAGTTGTTTCAGCCTCAAATATTTCTAATGGTCATCTCAGATTTTATCCTAATACAAACGATAATGATGCTTCTACACATTTTGCGTCCATCACTTTTGAAGCCAATGATGGTTCAAATTATAGCTCAAGTGCAGGAAATGTTTATATATATGTTCAACCTGTTGATGACGCTCCTAATGTTGCAAACCAAATAAATAATATAACAGTCTCAGAAGATGCTTCTAATTCAATTATTGATCTTTCAAATATATTTAATGATGTTGATAATGATAATAGTGATATTACTAAATCAGTTACTGCAAATGATGGTTCTTCAAATGTTACAGCTTCTATTTCCGGTAATAATCTTACATTGGATTTTTTAGATAATAAACATGGTTCAGCTAACATAACCATTACAGGGACATCTAATGGTTTAACTGTTTCAGAAACATTTAGTGTTACTATTAACCCCGTAAATGATGCACCAACCGATATTGGTCTTTCCAGTACAAGTATTGCTGATGACTCTAATTCAGGAACAGTTGTTGGAAGTTTAACTTCAACCGATGTTGATCAAGGAGATTCACATACCTATTCGATAATAGGTGGAGCAGATGCTTCAAAATTTACAATAGATAATTCCAATTTAGTTACAAATGCTACAATTGATTATCATGTTCAACAAAATTATGTTATAATTATTAGAACGACTGATAGTGCTGGAGCAACATACGATGAAACCATCACGATAAATGCATCTGACCCTAATAATCAAAGACCCGTAGTTACATCAAGCCAATCATTTAATGTTAATGAAAATCAAAGCTCAGGTACAGTTGTTGGTACTGTCCAAGGATCAGATGCCGATGGAGAAACATTGCAAAATTGGACAATAGAATCAGGAGTTAATAAAAATCATTTCTCAATTAATAGTACTTCTGGAGAAATAGTAACTTCAAAAATTCTTAATTATGAAGATGCTAATGAAAGAAATTATACATTAGGTTTAAAAGTATCTGATGGAAATGAATTTTCAAGCGTTGTAAATATTACAATCAATGTAAACCCAATTAATGATTTATCACCAATTGTAGGTAGCGACCAAACATTTCAAATTAATGAAAATATTGATATTGGAACAACTGTTGGAACAGTAAATGCAACAGATCCTGATGTTTGGCCAACTGGTACTACAACTACTTTTCAAAATTGGGAAATTGTTAGTGGCAATACTGATGGTCATTTTTTAATTAATAGTTCTACTGGTGTGATTACAAGTGCTTCTTTGCTTGACTATGAAACCAATTCATCATATACATTAATAGTAAGAGTGTCTGATGGAAATAATACATCCAATCAAAGTTCTGTTGTTATTTCATTAAATGATATTAATGAATCTCCATTAGCTACAAATTTATCTGAAACCACTAATGAAGAAACTGTTAAAACATTAACACTTCAAGGAAGTGATCCTGAAGGAAGTTCATTATCTTATGTTATTACAGCTCTTCCTAAAAATGGTGTATTGTTTCAAATGGATGAAGCTTTAATAAATGCTGCAAACACTACAGTTTCAAGCAATACGGATCAAATAAAATATTCTCCAAATATCAACTTTGTTGGTAATGATACTCTATTTTTCAAAGTTAATGATGGAACGAATGACAGTCAAAACGCATTATTCATAATAACTGTAAATAATGTAAACGACTCCCCTGTTGCAATTAGAGATACAATTTCAATTCTTGAAGATAATGCCGCAATAATAACTTTAAATGGAACTGATATTGATAATAATAATTTAGATTATTCCATATCTTTAAAAATAAATATAGGTGATTTGTATCAATCAAATGATGGTATCAACAAAACAACTTTAATTAACTCAGGTGACAATGTAATAAACAGTCAAAATAAAATATATTTTGAACCACAGGAAAATGCTTTTGGAACTGACAGTCTAACATTTTCAGTCACTGATGGTGAACTTATAGATTCTGAAAAAATAATTGTAATTATTTCACCTGTGGCTGATAACCCAATTGCTGAAGATGGTGAAATTGTAATTGCTCAAGGACTTGAGTGGGATTATGATCTCTCAAATAAAATTTCAGATCCTGATTATGATTTGGATCTATCGAGTCTTTCAATTTTAAGCTCAGATGGTGGTGGTCAGTATAGAGTTCCAAGTGATACAACATCTATTTTAGTTTTTGATTATACAAATAATCTTAATTATACAGGAACAGATTCAGTAATTTATCAAATTTGCGATAATACTAATCTGTGTGACTCTGGTAAAATAAAAATTTCAATTACAGAAGGAAGAAAACCCATTGCAATTTCAGATACGCTTACTATAGATGAAGATGCAGAGCCGAGATCTTTTAATGTATTAAGAAATGATAGCGATCTTGATAATAATCTTGATATTTCATCTTTAGAAATTATATCTGCTTTTAAAGGTTCTTTTGATGATTCAGAAAATCAAAGTCAGGCAAATACTGATAGTACTATTCTAATTTCTATGGCATCAAATTTTTATGGTAATGATAGTTTAACCTATAGAATTTCTGATGATACGAGACTAAGCTCTGAAGCAAAAGTATATATTTTAGTTAACCCTGCTCCTGATCCTCCTGAAGTTGTTGACCCGATTACTGTTTTTATTGAAGAGGGAGAACCTTTGAACGATCTTATTTTAAATGCAACTGATGCTGATGGAGATACACTTATTTACACATTATGTCAAGAAGCTTCAAATTCAATATTAACTCAATTTTCTGATACTGATACTTTAAAAAATGGAGATGTTCTATTAGTTAGTTCAATTGAATCTCCAAAAATTAATATTACCCCTGAAATAGGTTTTTATGGAGATGATATTTTTAGATACTGTGTTGAAGATCAAGATGGAAACATTGCTGAAGCAAGAGTTATAATTTCTGTAGTAGATGTTCCTGAATTTCCTATAGCAAATAATGATTCAATAGAAGTTTTTCAAAATAGCATTGGTAGAGTTAATGTTTTATTAAATGATACTGATCCTGAAAATGATATTGATTACTCTACTCTTTTAATTTTTAAAGATAAAAATAGCAATCAATCATTTAAAACAACACCAACAAATAAAGGTGGAATTGCAACAGTCCAAGATTCTTCAATCAAGTTTGATTATTCAAATCTCCTAATGTTTACAGGTATAGATTCTATTTATTATTCAATATGTGATTCAGAAAAACTTTGTGATACTTCTAGTGTTTATATAAATGTTTATCAAGATGATATTCCACCAGGTGTTTATAATATTTCAACCAATAAAGATACTTTATTATTAGAAAATACATTAGCCCGTCTCTCATCTTCAAAGGAAATAACAATTAAAGCTACAATTAAAGACTCATTACCTTTGGAGTCAGTTATTCTAAAAGTTGGAAAAGGAGGCTCAAATGAATATTTATCCTACCCGATAGATTTTGAAAATGGTATTAGAATGTTAGAAACTGAAGAAACTATAACTATTGAAAATTTAGATGAAAGGGGAATTAAATTTTATTATTTTGCTTCTGATATACTTGGATATGCCTCAGATTCACAAATAAGTTCAATTCCTATTAAAACCTCTAATGGGTTAATTAAATTTCCTGATTGTATTCCTCCTAATGAATGGATATTAATTTCAATACCAACTGATCTTGAAGAAAATAGAATAAATGATGTTTTTTACAACAGTTTTGGAAATATTGATAAAGAAAAATTTGTAATTTGGGAATTTGAAAATGGTAATTATACTGAACCTTCAACCATTGAACCTGGATTAAGTTATTGGATTTATCAAAAAGTTGGTGAAGAATGTGATCTAACTTTAGGAAGTGGAGTAATTACACAAATAGACACACTTGAATGGGAACTCCAACCAGGATGGAATTTAGTTGGTAATCCATATCCATTTTCATTTAATATGGGAGAAATTGATCATACCTTATATTGTGGTCCATTAGAATTTAGTTCTAATAGTGGTTGGTCTGATCATCAGGATACTATTTCCCCTTTTGGAGGATATATAATTTGTAATAAAACTGATTCAACCATAGTATTTAAATCATCAGGTGATTCAAATTTAAACCTTTCTAAAACATTTTTTTCAAATAATAAAAATAATAAAGAAAATAATTTTTTTAGAGGAAAAATAAGTTTTAAAAGTTCTAAATTTTCAGATAATAATAATTTCTTTGGATACAATCCAAATGCATCTGAGTCATTTGATGAATATGATAATATAACTGAACCACCATTACCAAATAATGAAAACGCGTTTAAATTTGACTGGATTTTAAAAGATATTAATGGTTTTAATAAATACCTTCTAGAAGATATTAAAAATGGTGCTGACTCAACATTTATATGGGATGGAATATTAAAAACTTCTAAAAATCAATCTGATTTGAAGTTAACAGTAAGTAATCTTGAAAATATCCATCAAAATAAAAAATTAATTTTAGTTGATAGAAGTAATGGTGAGACATTTGACTTGTTAAGTAAAAAAACATTTACTATTAAAAAAGGGCATGCTAAAAAATTAGGAAGAAAATTTTCATTAATTCATGGTCCTGAAAAATGGGTTAAAGATCAAGTTGATGAAATTATTCAATCAATACCAAGTGAATTTAATTTAAGTCAAAATTATCCAAATCCATTTAATCCAATCACAACCATTAATTATCAAATACCATTGGATCAAAAAGTGATGCTAAAAGTTTATAACTTAATTGGTCAAGAAATTATAACTTTAGTCAACAAAGAACAATATGCTGGTAATTATAGTATTATATGGAATGGAAAAGATAAACATAATAAACAAGTATCATCTGGTACATATTTTTATGTTTTAAAAACTGAAAATCATTCAATATCAAAAAAGATGTTACTTTTAAAATAATTTATAATAAATAAAAAAATATTATAATATTTCGATAATTCTTATTAATATTAAGATATTCAAATGAGCAAATTATAAATATACCTACCCTATTTCACACTTAAAACTTACTTACTATTATTATATTTCAAATTAAATACCTTAAAAATACTTAAAAATTAATTAAATGGAGACAAAATGAACCTATACGTTGGAAATATCAGCTATGAAATGTCTGAAGATGACCTTTCAAACACTTTTGCCGAATATGGTGAAGTTACATCAGTAAAGATCATTAAAGATAAATTCACTGGTCGTTCTAGAGGATTTGGATTTGTTGAAATTAACTCAGAAGATGGAAGTAAAAAAGCTATTGAAGAGTTAAATGGAAAAGAAGTCCAAGGCCGTCAGTTAGTTGTTAACGAAGCTAGACCTAGAACTTAAAATTTAATATTTAAATTTTTTCTAAAATAATAAAATACATTTCAGTGTTTTATTATTTTAGATTTTCTTTAAAATAATTGATTAGTTTAGTATTTACATAAAATCGAGTAGTACCTCCTCTCAATGAATGGTCCCTATTTGGATAAATAAATACATCAATCATTTTATTCATATCTATAAAACCATCAATTAATTGAGTTGTGTTTTGAAAATGTACGTTATCATCCCCTGTTCCATGCATTACAAGCAAACTCCCTTTAAAATTTTTAATATGAGACATAATTGAAACTGAATCATACCCTGCTTCATTTGAATATGGATTTCCCATTGATCTTTCAGAATAAATTGAATCATATAACCTGAAATCAACTACAGGTGATATAGAAACACCAACACTAAAGATTGAAGACAGTCTTGTTAACATCAATGCTGTAAAATATCCCCCACCGCTTGAACCCCACGCTCCTATTTTATTTTTATCTACACTGTAATTTTCAATAATATAATTAACACCTGAAGTTATATCCTTAATTAAGTATTTACTCATGTTACCATAACTTAAATTTTTAAAATCTTCTCCTCTTCCTCCCATACCTCTTGAATCCATTGAAAAAACCATAAATCCCTCTTGAGCAAAAAATTGATTCAAAATACTACCCCATTTATTTAAAACAATCTGAGTTCCTGGCATACCATAACCATATACTATCAATGGGTATTTTTTATTTTTATCATAATTATGTGGCAAAGTTAATATTCCATCTAATAAAACAGTTTTATCATCTGATAAAAAATTCACAAATTTAGGAAATGACCAATCATATTCTAAATATTGATTTAAGTTTGTTTCATCTAATACTCTAAGAGGATTACCTTTCATATTTTTTAAAATTATTTTAACAGGTGATTTAATTGATGAGAAAGAATCAATAAAATATTTTTTTGAGGGAGAAATAATTACGCGATGAAAACCTTCTTCTTTAGTAATTTGAGTTAAATTTGATCCATCAAGGTCTACTGAAAAAAGATGACTTTCCTTTACTGAGCTACGATTTCCTAAAAAATATATCTTATTAATTCTGGAATTATAATTCAAAATCTTGCTTACTTCCCAATTGCCTTTTGTTACAACATTAATTAGATTTCCATCTATATCACTGTGATAAATATGTTTAAATCCTGATTCTTCAGATATCCATAAAATTTCATCATTATCTAAAAACTGAAAATCATCGTTCAAATCAACCCATCCAACTATATCCTCATCTTTAATTCCTTCTGAAATTTTTCCA
>Ga0208624_1000418_pt1 | contig 22214 bp, 14 predicted proteins | sample Knorr_S23_td_DCM_FD_185607 | JGI IMG/M metagenome (GOLD analysis project Ga0208624, IMG submission 185607) | Marine microbial communities from Southern Atlantic Ocean transect - Knorr_S23_td_DCM_ad_71m_LV_A (SPAdes) (version 2) | ecosystem: Environmental > Aquatic > Marine > Oceanic | place...
GCCTCGCAGTTAGCCGAACAGAAAAATGATGTAACCGAAGCTCAGTCGATTGTAGCGCTCCAACGGGCCGCTTTGTCGAATATTCTGGCAATGCTTGACGACTCAACCGGCAAAGATGGAATGATCAGTGATGAAATTCTATTGGAAGCTGCGCTGATTTGTTCAACCCGAATTGGCGAATCGGAATATGAGGAGATGGCAGAGCGTTTTATAAAAAATGCCCATGAGAAAGGCGTATTCGATGAACCTGAACGCCGCACTATTTTGCTTACAGACCCCGGTTTATCTGAGATACGAAAACGAAAAACCGTGAAAGAGATCGTAGAGTCACTTTCCGAGTAAGTTGTTCTTAGGTCAGGTGCGTGGATTAGCCAAACAGTTTAGCAAATTGACTGATCGCACAGTCATTAGGACACAAGTGCTTTGACTTCGCCGTTGCTACCACCAAAGGAATCCACTTGGACGCCCAGTTGCTTAAGCATCGTCACGAACACATTACCAAGCGGCGCGTCTTCTTTCTGAATATCCTCTTGCCATGGTTCCTGCCCTCCGTCCCAAGGACCGCCCTGTGGATTCGCTCCGGCGTTGTTGATGTACTGGCCGTGATTGAACCCCATTTGTTTGCCACCCATTAAGATGATTGGGTAGTTACGTGACAGGTGGAACGCACTAGATGCGGAACCAAAGAACAGAAGTGTATTGTCAAGCATATTGCCGGTCCCGACCGGTTCCGGCGTATCTTTTAATTTTTGAGCGAACCTTCCCAATTCTTCATGAAGAAAAGCACAGTAGATTCCAAAGCGTTCCCATCCTCCCGGATTCTTTGTTTCATGAGATAACGCATGAGCTAAGTTGAATCCCACAGCGCGAGCTAGGTAATCACTCTGCCCCACTCCGTTTTCTCGCCCGATCTGATAGGTCGCAACACGAGTGGAATCGGTTCTGAAAGCCAAATAGATCAATTCATACATCGTTTGAATGTATTCCCTCGGATCGTTTGGCGTAATCTCTAGGTTGAGATGGTCGACGTTCACCGTCGGCAGTGGAAGGTCGATCCACTTTTTGGCTTTTTCAACTTTGATTTCGGTTTCGCGTACTGACTCAAGGTATTCGTCGAATCTAATTTGATCCTGCGCTGAAAGGGTCTTGCGCATGGATCGTGCATCAGCCAGGAGATCGTCGAGCGTACTTTTACTCAATGCAAGCCGTCGTGCGGCATCTGCGTTGTTCTTTACAAACAACATGTCAAAGATGCGTTTTGGCCGGTGTTCAGCAGGTATCGCACGGCCATTCTGGTTATACGAAATTGTATGCGCGCCACGAGCTGTTCCTGTACCACCATCGGTGGACATTACCAATGATGCAAAACGAGTTTCATCACCTACTTTATTGGCGTATAGCTGATCGATCGAGATCGTGTTCTTATAGTCCATGTCACCACCGCCTGTCGCCGCACCTGTTAGGAATTGATCGGCGTTATTGTGACCATGAACAATCCGTCCTGGTGGATGTGAGAAACCAGACAAAACGGTGAAGTCTTCCTTGAGAGGGACCAGCGGTTCAAAACATTTCGTAAACTCGAACTTCCGACCGTTACCATGTGGGAACCATAGCCAGTCTTTGTAGGCTGGGTCCGCCGGCAATGGCATCGGAACTCCGTCGGGAAAGTAAAAACATGCGAGCCGTTTTGGATTGGCGCGGTCTTCACTCGCGTTCAAGGCTGCACGCGATGATTCGAACATTGGAAGCGCTAACGCGACCCCACTCCCACGTAGGAATCGTCGACGATCAAGAGAATTGAGGTTTAGAGTCATGGCATTGGTCTAGTAAAAGGTACGAGCGGTTTTAGGTGTAAGGTTGGTGGAGTTATCTTGCGCGAAATAGGTCACTAGCCACAATAAGCCGAATCATTGTGGCAAGGCCATCCCCCTGTTTACGAACATCGGCAGTAATCTGGTCGATGCTTGAATGATCAGCAAATGTGAGCGGGCGTCCCAATCCGTATGTAGTCAGTTTATAAACCAAAGCACGTGTGAATTGGTCCTGACGATGTTCAAGTAGGTATCGTTTCAGTCCATCCATTCCTTGCAGCGATTGATTGTTAAATAACGTGCTCGTAGCGTCGACCGGTTTGTCGCCAATCTGTTGGCGCCAACGCCCAAGAGAATCATAGTTTTCAAAAGCGATACCCCACGGATCAATTTTAGCGTGACATGAACGGCATGCTGCATGGTTCCGGTGATCCTCGATCCGTTCCTTGAGTGTCATCTTTGCGATTTCAGGATCGGCCAAATCAATCTCCGGCACTGCCGGTGGTGGCGGAGGGGGTGGGTCATTGAGTAAGCTTTCGAGTAACCAAATGCCTCGCTTCAGTGGATGGGAATCGTTGCCGTCAGAATTCATCGTGAGGAGGCCTGCCTGAGTGAGAATACCCCCCCGTTCGGTACTCTGCTCCAGGGACACTCGCCGAAATTCATTCCCGTATATGTTAGGTATGCCGTAATGTTTTGCGAGTCGCTCATTCAGCATGGAATAATCAGCGTGTATGAAGTTGAGTACGCTTTCATTGGTTGTAAGCATTTCGTGGAAGAAGGCGACAGGTTCCTGTAGCATCGCCTCCTTTAATTCCGGCTCGAATTGTGGACGAGTCTTACGATCAATTGCTAGAAAATCTAAGAGCTTCAAGTCGAGCCATTGGTGAACGAAATGCTTGGAAAGCCGAGAAGCTCGGGGATCTTCAAGCATGCGGGTCACTTGGGCATTCAATGTTTGAGCTGTATTCAATTGGTTTTTAGCTGCGAGGTGCAATAGTTCCTGGTCGGGATTGCTGTTCCAGACAAAAAGCGCCAATCGTGTCGCCAGCTCATAATCATCGATGGCTTCCGCTGGACTGTTATTACGTCGCACCGATTCTCGCGAGACGTATAGGATATTTGGTGAGGATAGGATCGTAGCGAGTACCTCAATCAACGCTTGTTCAGTGTTGTCACATTGAGGCCGAATCGCGTTGTAGAGCGCCAACTTGCGATCGATCTCGTCGTCAGTGACAAGTCGACGCCATGCTTTGGGCATGAAGTTCCCAATTACATTTCGTGCATACTGTGTTTCTGATTGCATTTCGTCCCGTTTAGGAAAAATAGCTGTATGGGATGCTGGTGGCCACTTTTCATATACGGGCGTTGAAACCTGTACGTAATCCACGACGATATCACTTTGGGAAACGCTGCTGTTTACTAAGCGGATGTATTCTGAAGGATTTGGCATCTGCCCCATCTTGTTGACGCCACGTACTGAGTTGCGGGGGTAGATTTCGCCGAGTGGTATGGTCCATTCGTAAATCTGAGGATCATTTTTAGTTGCCGAGACTCGGTGATCTGCTTGGCTGACTCGAAGCACGGCTCGTCCTTCATTACTTGCACGCCAGCCGAATTCCAATTGCAGGCTGGGAGGACCGGAGTCTCCGATTTCTGTGGTATATGCACGAACTCGTACTCGCATCATCCCTTCGTTCGGAACCTGGTCACCCAATTCGACATAAACTCGTTGACCTCGAGGAATGACGGCGACATGGCTGGTCTTTTCTGGGAATGGCGGCAATGTCTTCTGAGATGGTTGTGCATGCCGGCCACCGTAATAGGCCCAGCTTGCTCGAACTGCATGCCCGGTATCTAAATTGCGATAATGAAGCCCGCCTGGGTTGTTCTTGAAACTTGCAATAAGCTTTTCTAGCTCCGCCTTTTGGACCTCCGGATTGTCCTTATGTGCTTCTCTGGTCTTCTCGATTTGGTCCTGTTGCTTACCGAAATCAATCTTTGAATTGGCTTGCATATCAATTCCCCAGTGGAGCATCGCAGGTTGCGCCCCCGTGACGGTCGCACGTAGCAACGCATTACGAGCAATATCCCGATAGGTTTCAAATTGATTTGAAGTCATTTGCAGGAGGTCAGAACTGTTTTGAAAGCCGTCGTCTGAATAGGCTTCTGGTGGTAGATCTTTGGCGAAATTCCATGGTAATCCGAGCACGTCCTGAAGAGCATAGTTATATTCATAACGAGTGAGTCGTCGGAATGAAGAGTGTCCGCCCTCTGCACGTCGTACCTGGGATGCAACCTGTATTTCTGATGCCAGCCAATTAATAATCGTGGCGCGGTCGCTATCTGAAAGAGGTGTTTCGTCTGGCGGAGGCATTTCACCGTTACTCAATACGGCCATGACTTCAATCCACCAACTAACGTCCGCACCCTTTTGGAGATTGGGGTCGAGTGTGTCCAGACGGATGTTTCCTTCGGTTAGTTCGTCACCGTGGCACTGTATGCAGGTGTTGTTCAAGATCGGCAGGATCTCTTTTTTGAACTGAGAAAGTTTAGGTTTGGGAACGCCGGTCGTTTTTACACGATAATCCCTAGTTAAATAGTCTGAATGACTTGCGCCTAATTTCTTCAACGCGTGGAGCGTCGGAATAGAGTCCGATGGATTTGTTGTGATGGATGTTGTCGCACTGACCGTTTGACCGTGCAAATCCGTTGTGACGTGGATAAACAGACTGAAAACGATCAGAATGGAAATGGCTTGCAATGTTTTCATGACGACTTGTTCTAAGGACGGTGGCTTCTTTATATAAGGATACCAAGATATCGCGGGATAATGAAAGACAGGTAAACATTTAGCCACTTAACCATTTAGCTCTTTAGAGAATTAGAACCGTCTACGTCCTGCGGATTATGGCGGGTAAACGCGTGGTGATTTGGCATGAAAGAAAATGGTACTGCCGGTTCCAAGCCATTAGAATCGGGTGAGATAGATTGTAAATCATCTGGGGAGAGATTTGAAAATGAGCTCGAGATTAACTAGACGTGATGCGATAAGAACGACTGCAGTAGCAGGATTGGCGGCGTCTATTACTGGAACGATGAAGCAAGTTAATGCCGAGACAGCAATTTCCCAATCAGATCTCGTGCCCCATTCGTTTCTCACCCCGGGGAAACAATTTTATGATGTCTCGCGTGGCAATCCAAAACCGTTTTCACTTACCGGCAAGGCGTTGGAGGATGCAAAATTAACGCCCGACACGTGGCAGCTTAACCTGAAAGTAGACCCCTTTACTGAAGATGGTGTTGTCCGGGAGCCGGCTGCGGCAGAGCGAGAATTTGACGCCGCCGAGGGGACTGCGATTGACTATCAGCAGCTAATGGACCTTGGCGAAAAGCATGGCGTCAAATTCATCAAAGCAATGCAATGCTTGAATATACCCGAGCCGTTAGGTCAAGGACTCTGGGAAGGCGTTCCACTAAGCATAGTACTTCGGGAATGCGGATTATTGAAGAATGTCAGACGAGTGTATTACCGCGGGTTTCATAATAACGACCCAAGTCAAATCTTTCAGTCGTCGGTCAGTTACACCCAAGCGACGGAAACGCCTCCCAGTGAACTTCCAGCCTTTTTGGCTTACAAGTTAAATGGAAAACCGCTCTCATTATTGCGTGGTGGACCAGTGAGAATGATTATTCCCTGGGCTCATGGATTCAAGTCAATCAAATGGCTTCGAGAGATTTTCCTTACCAACGATTTCCGGGTAAATGATACCTATGCGTTGAACAACAATGACCCGGAGTCTTATTTAAAAACGGGAGCCTACCTGGATAAAGGCCCAACTGAATTTGAAAATGGTGAACCGGTAATTATTACCGGTCAGGCCATTAACGGTTACTCCGGCCTAGAACGCGTCGAATATTGGGTCCGGGAGTTAATCCCTGGTGCTAAACGGCTAGATGATAATTCAATCGAAGTAAAACAGGCGCCGTGGAAACACTGTGTAATTGCTGAGGAACCGGCCTGGAATGAGGTATTGCCTGAGGGGACCGATAGGAGAACGCTTCTAGGCTTTGACCATGAAACGGGTAAGCCCAATAGTTGGCCGTTGCGATACGGAATGGTTTCTTTTCATGTAGCACTAAGAGACCTCAAGCCCGGGCGTTACGAGGTACGAGCAAGAACAGTCGATGGAAATGGATTTGCTCAACCTGAACCGCGCAGCATTCAGAAGAGTGGTAAGAATGCAATTCAAACTAGGCGTTTTACAATCAAGGCATGACTCCAAGTAGTCGAACCTTCTAGCAAGCAGGCGATTGTAAGACGATTAAAACTCAAGCGGCTTAAATTCTACCGCTTTCTGAAAGAAGCTTCGATTCATCGGTAATTGCCCGGAGTGACTACTAAGAAGCACACAGTTATCGCGGCTTTTGGCTTTTAGCATCAGCTCATGGCCTGTGACCATCGCTGTTTGAGCGATGAAATAGCAGGTCTCGTGCTTTTGCTCGAATACTACCTTGGCATATTCTGCGTACAATCCCATAACATCATTGGATATGCCCTGACTTTGGGCGTTATATCGCTTCGGTGGCAAGTCAAATTCATAGCCGACATTAACCATTTCAATAACTTGTCCGTGAAAGATGTTTCCTGTACCCTGACAACGAACGGCAATGTCGACGCTGTTAACGTGCCCACCGAATATCTGGTTGGCATTGGGTGCAAGATCTCCGTCATCTTGTGATCCCCAGTCGAACCCTACACAACCATTGGAATCACCGCCGGGCCCTGACGCGTGACAGTTTGTAAACACGTTGTAGTAAGGTGATTCACCATTCGAAGGTCCGAAATATGCCGACGTATTCGGAACACGCAAATGCACGAAGAGTAGATCAAAACGACTATAGCTCATTCCAGTTAGCCGAAATGCTGACGTATGTTCATTAAGAACAAGTGTGTTTAAACCGTAAAAAGACATTGAAGTCGCTGGTGAGCGTTGTGCTGCATTCCAACAACTGGAACCTTTAGGGCCTGAATAATGGATTTCGGTCAAAAGGCCATCGCCGCGTACAGTTGTACCCTGATGGACCATTAACGGGCGGGTAATTGTGTAATGTCCTGCAGGAATATGTATTGTTCCACCAGACTCGCCGGCATTTAACGCTTTTTGCAGTTGATTGCTCACATCCCCGGAAGAAGGCAAGGCTCCAAAGTGACGTACGTCAATATTAGCGGATGGCAATCGACGCCAACGTCCTGATATCTCATGCGTACTTTGAAAAACATGCCCCTGATCTACATCGAGTTTTGAATTAACATCCCAGTAAAAATCTCCGCCGCCACCATCGGCAGGATTTCGGTATCCTGCGACGCGAACGTGTTCTGCATCCCTCGGGTTTAGCTTTTGCAGTTCAGCAATGTTGGTAATAGCATAAAGGTGTTGCATCGACTAAGCCTCTTGAGCATCTAGATGAATTAATGACTTCCGATCCAGTATAGAGGGAAACCGACATAAAGGTTGGTGTATGTTAATTGACTGTAAAAAGGCAATCCTGTTGGGGATGAGTGATCGGTAACGTGGAACGCGATAGTACCAATCAATCGGTAAGACTCTTTAAGGCGGAAAGGGCGAGGCTGTAATTGAGGTATATGGTTCGAACCAAGAAGAGTTTTGAAAAGACACGACGTTTTGTGATCTGCTGAAATTTAGCCGTTCGTCGAAATTGCCAGTAACGCCAACGGAGAGAGCTCTGAAAGCGGGAGCTATGGAAACACTTCTTGCAGCGTCTGAATAATTTTCTGCTCGACGTATGTATCCTAGTTCGGAACTGCCTCTCAAGAAGTCTCGAAAAATAGCCATCCACTTCGGACTGAGGCGATGAAGTGGTCGTCGTATGCCGTTAACCCAATTCAGGCAACGGCTTAAACTCGTCCTGCAGGTATCTTGGCCTACCAGTCAGATCGTCAACTGTCGTGGTCGTTGGATCGACACCCAGATTTTTGTAGATTTGTGAAACCACCTCGTTGAAATGAACCGGGCGTTCGACTGCCTCTTCGGCATATTTATTCGTGGCACCGATCACCTGCCCTGTTTGCATGCCACCCCCTGCGAGTAGACCGCAGCAAACTTTCGTCCAGTGATCACGACCGGCATTCGCGTTGATTTTGGGCGTGCGGCCGAATTCGCCCCATACGACGACAGTGACATCATCTTGCATCCCACGTTCGTGTAAATCGGACACTAACGCAGTCATGGCACGATCTAATAGTGGTATGACCTTCTTGCCGTGTTTGAAGTTGGAGCTGTGCCAATCGAAGTCGGCGTAGGAAATAGTGACGAATCTGGCTCCTGCTTCCACTAAACGTCTCGCCGCAAGGAACTTCGACACGATAGCCTGATACCCTTTATTAGAGTATGGCAGGACATTTGGATCGTCCTTTCCGTAACGTTCACGAACCTTCGGGTCTTCTTTAGAAAGGTCCAAGGCCTCTGCTAGCTTATTGGAAGTTAGCAAGTCGAGTGCCTGCTGCGTAAAGGCATCAGCATCCTGTGGAAACCCATGCTTGTCCAGGTTCCTACGCACAGTGTCGAACTTAGCAAGTAGTTGCCGCCGATTGCCATAACGTGATAGATCAATATCCTCGAGCGTCATATCCGCGAGTGATTCACCTGTTGGTTTAAATGGTGCGTGAGCTTGGCCCAGGAAGCCCGGTCCCGGCAAATTGTATGGCAAGTGCTCCATGTGCATGGATAGGTCTAAATTGGCTGGGACGGCGGGATCAACCGGACCGTAAAGCTTGGAAATCACGGAACCCACTTCAGGCCAACCACCTTGCGGTTGATTCGCGAATGGATGCCCGGTGGCACACTGGAAAGAGGAATGTCGTCCATCAGATCCGACGAGTGAACGAATGGCAACAAACTTGTCCATCATTGCCGCAGTGTGAGGCATCAATTCGGAAATTTGGATGCCAGGCACATTGGTTGAGATAGGTTGGAACTCACCACGGATCTCAGCTGGTGCATCGGGTTTGAGGTCAACCATGTCCTGATGCGGAGGGCCACCGGTCAGGTAGATCATGATGACAGACTTATGAGACGAATTAGCTGAGGCTGACTCAGCTCGTAACAGATCCGACAGAGTCAACGCCGATAATCCAAGCGTTCCAATGCTAAGAAAGTCACGACGATTGGATCGGTCGCAAAACGAACGTCCTTTTCCGCGTAATCGAATCATATATTTCCTCAGACTATCCAAACAGTTCCATGATGGGCTTACCGGTGGTGATCGGCCGTGATATGCCGGTATTGTTTTGAGGTTCGTTCAGTGGAATGTCCAGAGCATGATAAATGCTGGCAGAGAATTCCTCTGGGCGTACCGGGTTATGTGCTACGTATCCGGCATGACGATCTGTTTTTCCGTACACCTGTCCACCGGCAATTCCGCACCCAGCCATGATGGATGAGAAACATCGGGGCCAGTGTTGTCGGCCCGGAGGTTGTTGTGTGAGTATTTTTGGCGTACGGCCGAATTCCCCAGTGACGACAACCAATGTGTTATCAAGCATGCCTCGCTCATCTAGATCGCCAAGCAATGCTGCCAATGCCTGATCGAGTCTTGGAAGGCAGAAATTCATGCCGTAAGATCCAGAACCAAAAGCATTACCCATGCCCATGTTTCCACCGTGCATATCCCAACTGCTGCTTGGTGGCCCTTTGGTGTCATGCGGAGCCTGTCCGGTCCAGCCATTGACTGTCACAAAGCGTACTCCGGCTTCAACCATGCGTCTGGCGAGAAGCAAGTTTTGACCAAGTGGGTGTCTACCGTACCGATCTCGTGTCGAGTCGGATTCTCTTGTCATGTCAAATGCATCCCGTCCTTCGGAACGCGTCATGGCGTCATAGCCCATTTCTCGAAGGTCTGCCCAGTCTTCCCCGAGAGGATCACGGTTAAGTACATCACTTTCCAGACTACCCAATAGCGTTCGGCGTTTTGCCAGACGGTCAGGATCACCGAGATCATAAATCTGAGGTGGCTCAAAATTGTCCATGGCAGGGTGGTTCTTTGCAGAGCCCACAAAGACGGGAGCATAGGCAGACCCTAGGTATCCGCCAATGCCGATATTCGGCGCGCAAAAGACAGGTGGCCCAACACACTTGATGAGCCATGCGTTGGAAACAATGTTACGGGAACTTGGTTTGTGTTTAGCGACGATTGAACCCAGATATGGTTGGTCGTCAGGCACACCCTGTTGCACTCGTTTGAGTGATTGACCCGATAACAGGTTGTGCATCGCGTCGAAGTGATTGCTGATTGCCCCCGGGTGTTGCATGGAGTTGATTAGCGTGAACTTGTCGGTGTGTTTGGCGAGTTCGGTATGCATTTCATTAATTTGCATACCAGGTACCTTAGTTGAAATTGGACGGTAGGGCCCACGGATAGAATCCGGAGCTTCGGGTTTCATGTCCCAAGTATCAACATGGCTAGGTCCACCACACAGGAGAACAAAAATACAGGATTTTTCGGAATGGACAGGAGTGCCACTGTCGTCACGTTGGTCCGTTCCCATGACAGCGCCGGGCATGCCTAATGCGGCGGTTCCCATACCAGCTGCGAGTAATGCCTGACGACGATTTATCTGATAATTCTGCATGTCTCTTTCCTTGAGATAGAAGGTCTTCCTATTATCTCATCGGCCGCAATAAATTGCACGTTTAAATAAATGGTGTTCCTAACTTTGCGCGGGATTAGAAAGTTGTGCCTGTATACGAATAGAAATGGTTAAAAGTTGGGCCATTCGTCTGGCACGACAATGATACGTTCTAATTCAGTGGGTGTGTTGCCAGTGAATGTTGAGCAACTGACCATCACTGGGTGCCCCTTTGTATTGAAATGTTCTTGTAGCTTCAGTTTCATCAAAGTTGCATTTTTGTAGTGTTTGTTGTCAATTGGGGATGCGAGCCAATGAGGCTTACGGCAAAGAGCAAATTGAGCGTCTGGGATAGACTCAAGGTAGTTGAGATTGGACGCGTAGAGCCAACTGCCACGGGCGTGATGAGGATTAAGTTTCGACGGTAGTTCACTGGGTGGCTCTGTTACAGGCGGGTAAAAAATGATTCCTTTCACGTATGCGTTTCGTACAGTGGCGTTTGGATAAAAACGTTTACTGAGAGGAAGTTGATGGTTGTATAGACGATCAGCTTTAGTCTGAAGCGTATCGTTTGGGTTCGGGCCTATGTAATGGCTACCCTGTTTGGTGTTTGAGGGATCGTATAGAAAGAATTTGATCGCCGTTTCGAGGTGGGTAATGACGCCGGACGCGTTCGCAAAGATGAAGTCCAACTCACCGATAGTGCGACCTTCGGCTTGAATCTGTAGGTTTTGTTCGACGATCGTGTAGCCTTGCCTTTGGATTAGATGCTGCACGAGTGATTCGAAGTACCGCCCGACCCTGGTAGTACTTATTTCAATGCCTGGTGATTTACTTGAAGATTCGAGTTGTTGTTGCGAGTTTGGATGAAAGCTTGAGACGGTGTGCCCAAGATGGTCGAACAGTGATGGTGTTCGCTCGATCCAGTCCAGATCAGCAGATAATTGATTCTTGTAGGTAGCCATGGTGTCTATAGATCGACTAAGGTCACTGATGATAGAGAGAGAGCCACTAGCTCGAAACCATGTAAGTCCTCTACCTCACCGCAGTGTTCAATGATTTCAAGGTTAAACTCTTCTAAGTCCGATTTTGTTGATTGCTAGTTGAAACGCCTTCCCGCTATTCGAATAACTTCATCGAATTTAGGGCTAAACAGAGATTCGATATATTGCTGAGATGATGCATTTTGCGTTCCATGTTTGCTCGCGACCATTTCAATATTATCATGCGATATTTTTAGATTCACAGTAGCGGAAAGTGTTATCTGACTGGTGCCCTTAATTGGTAGTGGTGCCGTCTCCGGAAACTCAAGTACAAACGACTTAGTGCTCAAATCTATACGCGAAGCTCGATGCAGGATTGGAAGGACAAAGATTCCTTTCCCTGTAACGGCTAAGATACCCCCAACACCAGTTCTAATGATTGCTTCGTTAGGGAGAGGGGACTTATACCAAATACGAAGAACGTATCCCAGAAGACTAAGTATTGATAGGATGATAAAAGCATTTAGCATAATCGGTGACAATGTAGCGATAACAATACAAAGAATGTTCATTGTGACACCACGCAAGTCATTGTGAAAACGAGTTTAGAGATACAGTTCCAGAACGGTTGCATGTTACAAAATCTGGGAAGGTTACTGCAAAGAATACTCACCAAATGTGTCATTGGAGTATGCCCACATGAAAAACGCAATCAGTTTAGCCCTGTGTGTGATTGGTTTAATTTGTCGACATTCGTTAGCTACGGAGCCGGTTGACTTATTGATTGCAAATGCACGAGTTATCGATGGTTCTGGTAGGCCGTGGTTCTACGCGGATGTTGCAGTTAGTGGTGAGGACATTGTCGCCGTTGGACGGGACCTGGACATTCAGGCCATCAAGAGGATTGACGCACGCGGGAAAGTTCTATCGCCGGGTTTCATCGATATTCATTCGCACTCGGATAAACTACTTCTCCGCGATGGTCGAGCGTTAGGGAAGATCCATCAGGGCGTTACGACGGAAGTGTTGGGAGAGGGTTTTTCGGCAGGACCCGCATTAGGATTGCGGCCAGCGGGTAGCGTTACGACACCTGAAGGCACGGTTAGATGGAATACGCTTGGAGAGTACTTCAAACTGTTGGAGCGGCATCAAACGAGTGTAAACGTAGTAAGCTACGTGGGATTGGCTGGTGTTTGGCAATGCGTGATGGGTAATTCCTTTGAACGCCCCACGGAAACGCAGTTACTTGAGATGGAAAAATTGGTGCGGGATGCTATGGATCAGGGTGCTGCTGGGCTCTCGTCCCAGGTCATGACTCCTCCAGGGTCTCTGGCAACGACTGCGGATGTCATTCGATTGGCCAAACAGATTCGGCCTTATAACGGATTGTTTTCGATACATATTCGTAACGAAGGATTAGGAGTCTTTGAAGCGGTCGAAGAAGCCATTCAGGTCGGGCGTGAGGCCGGCGTCCGGATGGATATCATACATCTGAAGATTGCAGATCAGAAATATTGGGGGAAAATGGGTAAGCTCGTAGGAATGATCGAAAACGCTCGCCAGGAAGGTATTGATGTGCAGGCGAATGTCTACCCCTACACACGAGGCAATAACAATTTGAAAAGTATTGTGCCGCCGTGGGCCCATGAAGGCGGTGACCGGAAGATGCTCGAGCGCCTCGCGTCCTCTGATACACGTGACCGAATTCTTAACGATATCGAAAACGGAATCGATGGTTGGTACAACCACTACACGGCGGTAGGGAAGGATTGGAGTCGCATGCTAATTAGTGGCGAGCATCCTTATAAGGGACTCACAATGGATCGAGTATTCGCTTTGCGAGGGACAAAAACCGATAAGGCCGCGGATATGCTGGACATGTTGATTGAGCACGGTGGAGGCATTAGTACAGTATTCGCGCACCATGATGAACCCGATATGTTACTCGCTCTTCGACAACCGTGGTGCAGCGTGGGTAGTGACGGTTCCGCTTATGCAATCGAGGGCCCACTGCGAGAAGGGAATCCTCATCCTCGCAATTTCGGTTCCTTTCCGCGCCTGTTGGGGCATTACGTACGTGACAAAGGGGCATTAGATTTAGAGACAGCTGTTCAGAAGATTACGTCACTCAATGCATCGAAAGTCGGGATTACAGACCGTGGTCTAATTGCTGTTGGAAAAAAAGCTGACATTGTCTTGTTCGACGAAGCTCGGATCATTGATAAATCTGAATACACCGCCCCATTTCAGTACCCCGAAGGGATTGAGTTGGTTGTTGTAAACGGAAGAATTACGATGGAGTCTGGGATGCACACGGGCGTGAAAGCAGGTCAAGTGCTACGGCGTCAATGATTCAGCGTGAGTGTTTGCCAATATGTCGTTCGGCGTGACTAGCTATGTAATCTAGGCTTTCCGCCGCCATCAGAAATCAAAATTGCCTCATAATTGGCTAGCTCATCCAGGCGTTCAAAGACATGGCCTTCATCCATATAGCCACTTGCGAGATCAATGTAGGTAGCATAGTTCTCTCGGTCTTTGTTAGCGAGCGTTTTGTAGTGTTTGGCGACTTTTGCATCTTCACAACTATTTGCAATGACGGAGAATCGTTCGTTGCTACGGGCGTCAATTAAAGCGGTCACGAGTAGTCTATCGACAACACGATGTGGCTCTTTGTTAATGATCAATTCCTTAAGGCGTCGATCATATCCGGTTGGCTGGATCCGTTGGAATTGGATTCCCAGTGACTTTAATAGTTCGCGATTGGCCTGGAACCTGTCCAGTTTGTCGTTGATCATCGCTGTCATTGCTTTACTCAATTCTTCATTGTCGCAGTACGCCAGTAATAGATTCAGGCACATACGTGCCGATTCTTTCTCCCAGTGGGTGTGATCAAGAAGTATCTTGTCGAGATGGGATTCCAGGTGAAGTGCCCAACGTGCGGGAGTCGGAATATGAAGAAAGTCCATGACTGGGCAACCTGTCATCAGGGTGTCGAGAAATCGCTCATTGAGTAACTGTTATAATAGACGAATCCAAAGTGTACGGGGGAGAGTAGAAATGGATCGAAGTGATAACCAGTTAGGCCCGAATGTGGATGCTGCCGCCGAGATACTTCGATTAGGTAGAGCGACGCCTCCGAAGCCGATTGGTTCATTGCCGGAAGGCATGTGCCCTAACACATTATCTGAAGCGTTAGAGTTGCAGGATGCGCTACATGGGAAGTTGCTCTCAGATGGTCACGGAAAACTCGTTGGCACTAAGATTGGGTGCACAACTGAAGTGATGCAGGAATATTTGGGCATGCAACATCCGTGTTCCGGTGGGGTATTTGATACGACCGTGCACCACAATCTGGGTGAGTTTGAATTTGATCGCTTCTTGCACGTCGGCGTTGAATGTGAGATTGCGGCGATTGTGGGTAAAACCATCACAGTTTCAGATACGCCGTATAGCTTCGAGTCGATCCTGCCAATGGTGGAATCGATCCACGCAGCGATTGAAGTAGTAGATGATAGATATGAGGACTTCGAAAATCGAATCCCTGATTGGAAGACCTGGTTGGCGGATGACTTTTTCGGCGCCGGCGCTGTGTTGGGGCCAGCGGTTCACGACTGGCAGTCCCTTGACTTGGCCGCAATTCATGGCCGAATGGTAATCAACGGGGAAGAAGTCGGGGATGGTTATGGCAGAGATATTATCAACGGGCATCCGCTCGAAGCTCTGGTGTGGCTCGCCAATGAACAGTCCTCGCTCGGTCGAGAGATTCCCAAAGGGTGGATTGTTTTATTGGGTAGTGTCGTTCAAACGAAATGGCTGGCACGAGGCGATACGGTAACTGTTGAGTTAGACGGATTGGGCACAGCGACGGGACACTTCTAGGGAGCGCATTCCTATTTTCCGGCCCTCCGTTGCACGATAAAATATGTTCAATGAGACAACAACTTAGACTCCTTTACGGCTGAGGCCTCAATGCATAAGTATTCATGCTTTCTGATGATCCTGTTTATCTCCAGCCTGACGCCTGTATTGCTCGCGACAGAGAAACCTAATGTTGTTTTCATCTTCGTGGATGATCTGGGGTGGAAGGACATCGCCTGTTATGGCAATCAGCTCGCTGAAACGCCCCATATCGATCAGCTTGCAGCCGACGGGATGAAGTTTACGGACTTCTATGCTGCGGGTGCAGTCTGTTCACCCACGCGTTGTGCAGTGCAATCCGGACAAAATCAGGCTCGCATCGGCATTACCGACTTCATCTCAGGACACTGGCGTCCGTTTGAACGTTCTATCACTCCGTTTGTTCAGAGTGCCCTGCCCCTGGATACCGTGACCGTTGCCGAATCTTTGAAAGCTGTAGGATACAAAACGGGTTATGTTGGGAAGTGGCACTTGGGTGGTGGCCCTCAGTTCTCACCGGCCAGGCAGGGATATGATTTTGCCGTTGAGGTTGGCGGTCCCCAACGCCCGGGTTCATTTCGTGTTGTTGGGCGAGAAGATTTGAAGCCCAAACCCGGACAATTTCGCACGGAATTCGAAGGACAGATGAGCCGTCGATTTATACGCGATAATAAGGACAGACCTTTCTTCTTAATGCTTTCGCCTTTCCATGTTCATATTCCATTATCCAGTCGATCGGACTTGGTGGCGAAATACGAAGCTAAGGCGAAGAAACTAGGATTAGAACTGCCCCACCCTGTCTACGCCGCGATGTTGGAGGAAGTTGACAATCTAGTAGGTGAGGTCATTGAGGAATTGGAAGCTCAGGGCTTGACTGAAAAGACGATGGTTGTGTTTACATCTGATAACGGTGGTTTATATCGTCGTTACGACTATCGACCACATGCCGACGACAACGTAGCCACGCAGTCTCCGCTTCGTGGGGAAAAGGGCACGCTCTTTGAAGGGGGAATTCGCGTTCCTTTCATAGTGAAGTATCCCGGCGTTGTTGAATCGGGGACTACAAATGCTTCGCTCACTATTTCTTACGATTTTTATCCAACGTTTGTTGGTTTAGCAAATGGGAAGTTGCCGGAGAATCAGACGATCGATGGCGTTGATTTGATGCCGATTCTCAAGGGAGAGTTCGCAACGTTGGATCGTGGGCCATTGTACTGGCACTATCCCCACTACCACCATGATCGACCGGCCAGTGCCATTCGGGATGGTGATTGGAAATTGATCGAATATCTCGACGGTACTGGCGACGTTGAACTCTATAATCTGAAAAAGGATATCGGTGAATCAGACAATGTCGTAACGGAATTTGCCGGGCGAACTGCCGACCTGCAGGGCAAGTTAAAGGCATGGAGATATGAAGTGTCGGCGAGGATGCCGATTCCAAATCCTGGGTATAATCCAGAACGTGCTCATGAATGGTGGAGTCGTCGTTCCGGCAAACCGGTAAACAGTGCTGGACGTAAAAGATTTCCTCCCACTGAACTTTCTCAGGAGTAAGGGCGTGCGTGACATGCAAGTCAATTCAGATAGCTCTAGGTCGAAACCCAGAGATCGGAAATGGAAATGGCGAACTCTGGTTTGCTTTGCTGCAATATTGCTTATTCATGTCAATTCGTCTTTAGCAGTTGGGGATGCCCCGACGCGTTTAGAATTCTTCGACAGTAAAGTAGAGCCTCTACTCAGGAAGCGATGTTTCTCTTGCCACAGTCACGCTGCAGGTAAAGCCAAGGGCGGGCTCGTTCTTGATTCACGCATCGGTTGGGAGAAAGGCGGTGGATCTGGGCCTGCAATTGTTCCTGGCAATGTGGAAGACAGTCTGTTGATTCAGGGCCTGCGTTATGATGGACTTGAAATGCCTCCAAATGCTCGGTTAAATCCGGAAGAAATCAAGATATTCGAGAAATGGATTGAAGATGGAGCCTTTGATGAACGTAAAAGTCAGTCTCCTGAAGTAGATGCACGGGCCTTATGGGCATTGGAACCCATTCAAAAATATGAGCCGCCGAAAACCTTGGATGAATATTGGCCCATTGATGAGGCGGATCAATTTATTCTCAGTGAAATGGAGTCCAGAGGTATCCAGCCGAACGGTCCTTCGGATAAATATCGTCTATTGCGCCGGGTGACATTTGACTTGACCGGTCTGCCTCCGACGCGGGATGAGATCAAGGCATTCCTGGCTGATGACTCAGCAGAGGCCTATCACAAAGTAGTGAAACGTCTTCTTAATTCGAAGGCATATGGGCAGCATTGGGCACGCCACTGGTTTGACTTGTCATGTTACGCGGATGTGCAAGGAAATACATTGATTGGTGAGGCATGGCGTTACCGTGACTATGTCATTGCTGCCTTTAATAGTGACAAACCAGTAGATCGCTTTATCCTTGAGCAGATCGCGGGAGACCATCTCCCCTTCGAAACAGTTCAGCAACAACGTGAATTGATAATCGCCACGGGTTATCTGTCGATTGGGCCCTGGGTAATACAGAACTATATAAAACCTCAGTTACGTGCCGATATTGTCGACCATCAAATTGATCGGATTGGCCGGACGTTCCTAGGACAAACGATTTCCTGCGCTCGCTGTCATGATCATAAGTTCGACCCTATCCCAACCAAAGATTACTACGCACTAGCCGGAATCTTTCACAGTACTGCCACGACGGATCATACGGGGCCTGGTGTTTGGAGCAGTATCCTTGAACGTGAATTGCCGAAGCTACCGGTTGACGAGAATCAGGCATTGGAACGAAAACAAATGCTTTCCAAGTTGCAATCCGCTTTGCGGGCGAAGCAAGTTGAAATCATGTCCTGGTATCGACAATTCCCTGAGGCGTCGAACACCAATGTATTGACCCAGCAACATCCAGTGCTGCCGAACCAACCGGGAACTACCTACGAGGTTGCATTTGAAGTCGGACCAACCGCGTGGGCCGCTGCGGAACAGGCGACGGGGACAGATGACGGGATTTGGATTGAACTCATTAAGTCCGATGGAAGCTTGCATAGCTCAGAGCGGGTAAATATTCCTGCATGGGACGGAAGTAAGACGGCACAGACATTTGCGGCTCGGTCGTTTGCATATAAGGGAGACGGGGAAGGCGAGTTGCGCTTACGTATTATTAGTGCTCAGCCTGGCAGCGGTCGATTTGCGGGTGCCATTGATGAATTGGTTGTATCCGTAGATGAAGACATTTTGTATCGCGAGAGTTTTGATGAGATTACGGCAGCCCCAATAAATGGGTTACAAGCCGATACAGGACTAGCGGTCCTGGCGCAGGCCGTCATACCCGATTGGATTGGGGGCGGGCTGAATCATTCCCACATGGTAGAGCGAGACGAGGGCAATTTCGCTTTACAGTTATTCAGTGGCAATCAGTCGACCTTTGCAAATGTGCAAGCGACGCAAGCGCAACAGGCTGACTTGGCGGCTGCTAAAGGCGTTCAGACTGAAATAGATACGCTTCAGTTAAAGCTGAGGGGATTCAAAGAGGAATCGCAGACAGAATATGCCATGTCAGCAACTGATGTCAACGATCCATCAGACACGCGCATTTATCGACGCGGGGACTTTAAGTCGTTGGGGGAGAGTGTTTCCCGAGGGGTGCTAGGAGCCGTTGGTGATGGAGACGCCGTCTCTGTCCCAGACGGGACGAGTGGACGCTTACAGTTGGCAGAATGGCTAGTGTCGTCAAATAATTCTTTGACATCGCGTGTTCTTGTTAATCGTGTTTGGCATCATCTGTTTGGGACAGGTATTGTGCCCACGGTTGACTATTTCGGCATTCATGGCGAACGACCGACGCATCCAGAACTGTTGGACTTTTTGGCGGATCGGTTCCGCGATGAAAATAAGTGGTCTCTTAAGTTAACGATTGAGCAACTGGTTCTGTCTCGTACCTACCAAATGAGTTCGCTGTCTAATTCCGAGGCGATACAGGTGGATCCGGACAATCGCTATTACTGGCGGATGCCACGTCGGCGATTGTCTGGCGAATCGATGCGGGATTCTATGTTATTCATCAGTGGTAAGCTTGATCGCGCAAGCGGTGGTAGTCCGTTGGGATTGGAGCTTGAAGGGAATATACGAGGCGCCGGAGGGAATGTGAATCCTCCCACTTGGGGCGGTAAAGTCCCCGATTATGTACGTAATCGGAGAACGATTTATCAACCCTTTAAACGTGAACGACCTGTGGGGGATTTGGAGATCCTGTCCATATTCGATTTCCCACATCCCAATGACATTACTGGAGCCAGAGCTACAACGACGGTGGCTACTCAGGCGCTGTTTTTGTTGAATTCGCCTTTTGTAAAGGAACAGGCGAAGTTGTTAAACGAGAGGCTTGCCGCAGAGGTGCCAAGCGATGAAGCATCGCGTTTGAACGAGCTTTATCTATTGGTTCTTAATCGTCCAGCCGACAAGAAGGAAACGGAGTTAGCTCTGGCCTTTTTGGATGCATTAGCACCTCCTAACAAAGAGGAAGACGTAAATGAGCCTTTACGAAAAGTGGCGTGGGAACAACTATGCCACGGTATACTGGTGTCGAATAGTTTCTTGTTTAAGGAATAGGCAAAATGCGTAACAGTTTATCAGTTTCTAACCGACGCGCATTCCTGCAACAATCTGCCTGCGGTTTTGGTTCTTTGGCTTTGCTACAGCTATTGCAGCAACAGCACTTAAAAGCCGCCGATTCGACGGCACCTTCGGACTTATCTGCAGCAATCCCGCACTTTAATCCGCGAGCAAAACGAGTCATCTTTCTGTATATGAAGGGTGGTCCGAGCCAAATGGATTTGTTCGACTATAAACCTCAGTTGGCGTCCCGAGATGGAAAGGGCCTGCCGTATAAATTGCCCTCGAACGAAGAAACGGTCGGTTTGGATGACACTAAATTGATGGCTCCGATTAGTCCCTTCGCCAGACGTGGCGAGAGTGGCCTTCATATGTCAAAGTGGTTTGAGCACCTCGGGAGACACGCCGATGATATTTGTGTTCTAAAGGCGATGCAGTCAGATAGTCCAAATCATGGTGTTGCGGAACGTCAGCTGCATACAGGCAATCTATTTGACGTAACGCCATCGATGGGATCCTGGTTGTCTTACGGGTTGGGGAATGAGAACGACCAATTACCTGCTTACATCACGATCCTGCCGGGAGAAGGCGAGCGAAATTATAGCAGCGCGTTTTTGCCGGCCATTCATCAAGGAACGGCTATACAGGAGGTAGGCATTACGGCAGGCCGAGCTCCGATTCGACATTTGTCAGATAGCTCAGTTTCGCAAGACATCCAGCGTCAGCGCGTGGATTTGATTAAGGCATTGAATCAGGAACAATTGAAAAGGCTTGATTCCGATCAGGAGATGGAAGGAGTCATTCAGTCTTTTGAACTGGCATTCCGAATGCAATCTCAAACCCCAAAACTTGTTGATTTGGCGAATGAGTCAAAGGCCACCAAAGATCTATACGGTGTAGATATGCCTGAGACGAACCAGTTTGGTCGTCAATGTTTGCTGGCTCGTCGGTTTGCAGAGGCAGGTGTTCGATTTATTCAGGTGACGCTAAATGGTTGGGATCACCATAACAAGATACGATCTAACCTACCAAGGCTAACCAAGCAGTGCGATCGTCCCGTTGCTGGATTACTTACCGATTTGAAGCAGCGTGGGTTGCTTGATGATACCCTCGTACTTTGGGGAGGCGAATTTGGAAGGACGCCGCATGCTCAATTCGGCGATGGCCGTGAGCATAATCCACACGGTTATACCATGTGGATGGCCGGGGGCGGTGTCCGTGGGGGCATGACACATGGGGTTACGGATGATTTCGCCTATCACGCCGTGGAAGATTCAGTGCATATCAATGATCTGCACGCCACCATGCTCCACCTGATGGGCATCGATCATGAGAGATTGACTTATGAACATCACGGTCGTCCTTTCCGACTGACCGATGTCGCAGGTCGAGTTGTACGTGAGATATTGAGCTGAGCAGACACGCGCAGGCAAGTAAGTTAGAGAAGCCTATGACATTTAACGTCGCTCTCACCGCGGATTTCTATCATGCAGATGGGCAGCCCAAATACAAAGACTTTGGTTTGGATGTGTTTGAGCAGGCTAGTCAGATTATTCATCGTCCGTTTGCGTTTCACGAGCCGACGATTGTGGCTCAGCAACTCGAAGGAGTTAATGGCGTTTTAGTTTTGACGCCTCGGGTAGACATTGATTCCCTTGCGAATACTGGAGAATTATTAGTCGTTAGCCGTTTTGGCGTTGGTTATGACTCGGTGGATGTCGACGCTTGTACTGAGCGAGATGTGTTAGTGACCATAACGACGGGAGCCGTGGATCGTCCAGTCGCAGAGGCGACGATCGCCTGGATGTTAGCGTTAAATCACAACGTAATGCAAAAAGACCGATTGGTCAGGACAGGACAGTGGGACGCTCGCAGTGGATTTATGGGCTCTGAGTTGCGGGATAAAACACTCGGCATTGTCGGGCTAGGTGGAATTGGCCAGCAGCTTGTTGCGTTAATAAGTGGTTTTGGAATGGCGCAGCCGCTCGCCTGCGATCCGTATGCTCCAGATAGCGTTTTTGCAGAGCTTGGTGTGCGTCGTGTTGAGCTTGATGAGCTATTGGAAGATTCTGACTTTGTCTCTCTTCATTGCCCATTGACTGATGGCACGAAAGACCTAATTACTGCTAGGGAATTGGAATTGATGAAGCCGACGGCATTTTTACTCAATCTAGCGCGAGGAGGAGTAGTTGACGAGGACGCACTTCTTTACGCACTCTCGAACGATATCATTGCAGGTG
>Ga0208624_1000420_pt1 | contig 22192 bp, 16 predicted proteins | sample Knorr_S23_td_DCM_FD_185607 | JGI IMG/M metagenome (GOLD analysis project Ga0208624, IMG submission 185607) | Marine microbial communities from Southern Atlantic Ocean transect - Knorr_S23_td_DCM_ad_71m_LV_A (SPAdes) (version 2) | ecosystem: Environmental > Aquatic > Marine > Oceanic | place...
CCCAGGAATTATCATCAACAGGTCCTAAATCATACCTTGAATCAGTATAAAATTGATAATTTCCGGGGTTATTACCATCAACCATAAATTGAAATGAGCGATTATTTCCACCAGAATTATCTATTGCGAAAATACTAGAAAAATCAGATTGTCCCAATGATGAAGCTTTTACCCACAAAGATACTGTGAAATCACCGCTCCATTCCTCATTTGAATTTAGATCATAAATTGCAAAGTCGTCTATTCCGTCAAAATTATGACAATATGCCCTTCGACACATTTCCCAACTAGTACCATTTGTACCGTTTAAATTTAAATCATAGCCGCTAATTAAATCACTAATTTCAGTTCCATTGGCCTCATCAAGAGGCCACCATGAAACTAAATCACTCTGTCTAATTGGAACTCCTGATCCGTGAAATAGAGAACCTTGTGGAACATATTGTTTAGTAAAGATGTCACTCTCCCACTTTAATTCCAATCCTGCCCATCCAAAGTTTTCAAAGAATTCCAATCTTAAACTATGATAACCGGGTTCTAAGTAAATAGTTCCCGATTCTTCTCTAATTGCATGTGTACCAATATTTTCAACAACTATTTGATTATTTATCCAAAGTTTTGAACCATCATCAGAATTAACATAAAATGTATAATTCCCTGCAATATCGATTCTTACATATCCCGTATGTCTAGAAGAAAACTCATCTGCAAATGATGAACTTAACCCTGGCCAAGGCTGATTATTTGAATTAGAATAATTTATCATTGGATCTATACGAGTGAAATCTGGTACTCTTCCATTTAGATCTGGCATTCCACTTGTATTCACAGCTAATCCTGCATTATCGAAGAATTCAGCCATTAAGCCAGAATTAAACCCATTTGTAGACATTGAACCACTAGGCCCTAACCCAGTAGGAGTAGATCCAGATTGTTGTAATACTACTTTATCAATAATAACACCATCTTCCCTCATCCAAATATTAAATGTATGTCTGCCGGGACTTTGAATATCAAAAGTAATCAAATTTCCTGCAGCTTCATCTTCCCATTCCCATGATGAACCAGAAGAAACACCTACATCTCCGTAAGTCAGGGGAATCCCGTTTAAACCGACATGTAATGAATCATCATTTCCATTTTGACCTAACATTCTCACATATACATAATAAGTTCCAGGAGTGATGAAATCAATTTCATAATCCAATCTTGGCCCGTCTGTAGAATCGAATGTATTAACGCCATTATTAGGTTTTGACTCTAAATATCCCCTTCCGCTATAACCTGAAATTGTTTTTTCTTCTGACCAATATGTATTCAACGCAGTACCACTACCAATTGTAGAATTTGAAAAATCCTCTGCTTCAAAAACTACTACACCTGAATATTCCGTTAATACTGAAAGATTAGAATCTTCAATTTGAAGCCCTAACCATGTATTTGTGAGATCTTTCCATTCACCCTCAACTCCAATTCCTTCGAAAGTGAAATCATGCCATTGATTTAATTCCCAATCTGTCCAATTAGTTACTCCATTAGCACTAATAGAACCATTAAAATTCAAATTATCTAAAGAAAAGCCGCCCCCTCTATCTAGTAAGTGCAAACTTACAGGACTTGATCTATTTCTAAATTCACCATTTTTTTCTCTTTCATCTATGATATTTGATATAGCTTCATATCCAACATTCTTAATTGATCCCAAAGCGTAATAAAAATTTTTATCATCAGCTTTAAAATCTGCATAGCAACTATTTATATTTGGTCTTATTACATTTAGTTTAAGCCTTTTAATTTCATCATAGAATTCGCTGAGTTTTTTTTGATTGGATATATCCATTGTCATAGATGCGGAAAAGAATTCATTTGGATAATAAGTTTTCAAAAAAGCTGTTTGATAAGCAATAATTGCATATGCTGCTGCATGACTTTTATTAAAACCATATTCTGCAAATGGTTCTATTTTTAAAAATATGCCAGCAGCTATATCTTTTCTAATTCCATTTTTTATTGCTCCATCTATGAATCCTATTTTTTGTTTTTCAACTTCTGAACGCTTTTTTTTTCCGATTGCCTTTCTTAAAATATCAGCTTCAGCTGCAGTAAAACCAGAGAGTTTTTGAGCTATTTGCATAACCTGCTCCTGATAAATTATTACACCGTATGTAGGTTTTAAAATATCTTCTAACATTGGATGTATGTAGTCTGGTTCTCTTAAACCATTTTTGCAATCATTGTAGATTGGTATATTGCTCATGGGCCCAGGTCTGTAAAGAGCAACCAAGGCTATAATATCTTCAAGATGTGTAGGTTTCATATTAACTAAAGCATCTTTCATTCCAGAACTTTCTAATTGAAATAAACCAACTGTATTACCTTTTGAAAGGGTATTAAAAACTTCCCTGTCATCATAATCTATTTTATCAACTGAAAATTTTTTATTTTTTTTCTGTATTAGTTTTTGTGCTTTATCTACAACTGTAAGAGTTTTTAAACCTAAGAAGTCGAATTTAATAAGACCAGCATTTTCAGCAGAATACATATCAAACTGTGTAGATGGAAGTAATAATTCTGAGGATGCATCTTTGTAAAGTGGAACTGAATTAGTAAGTTTCCTATCAGCAATTACAACACCAGCAGCATGTGTTGCAACATTTCTATTTAAGCCTTCTAATTTAAGAGATAGGTCAATCAATTTTTTAACTCTAGCATCATCTTTAATTAATTTTTGTAATCTTGGTTCTGAATTTATACATTCAATCAGACTTTTAGGTCTAGATGGATCAAAAGGTATAAGTTTGGCAATACTATCAACAAAACCATATGATAATCCAATTACTCTACCAACATCTCTAATTACCATCCTAGCCTTCAGCTTACCAAAGGTTATTATATGTGCTACGCTGTCTTTATATTTGTTATTTAAATACTCAAAAACTAGATCTCTTTTTTCCTCGCAAAAATCAATATCAAAATCAGGCATTGAAATTCTCGCAGGATTTAAAAATCTTTCAAAAATAAGATTATACTTTATTGGGTCAACATCTGTAATCAATAGACACCATGCCACTAAGGATCCAGCACCTGATCCTCTACCTGGCCCAACTGGAATTTCATTATTTTTTGCCCATATTATATAGTCAGAGACAATTAGGAAATAACTTGAGTATTTCATCTCAATTATGATGTCTAGCTCATGATTTAGTCTTTTTGTGTACTGGCTATATAATTCGTGATCTTCAGGTTTTTGATCATCTCTACAGAAAATATTTCTAAATTTCTTGAGCAAACCCTCGTTTGATAATCTTTTTAATTTATTATCAGCACTTCCGTCTTTTTCAGAACTTATATTTGGTAAAATTGGATCTGAGGGTGTTGGTCTAAAACTACATCTAAATGGTAAGTTATAGTTATTTTCTAAAGCTTCAGGTATATCTTCAAATATTTTTTCCATTTCAAGATGCGATTTCAAATAATGTTCGCTTGTATAAGACTTTCTAGTCTTATCATTTAAATAAGATTTATTACCAATGCAAATTAAAGCTTCATGTGCATCATGCATATTTTTTTCAATATAAAAAACCTCATGTGATGCAATGATGGGAATATTATGTTTTAAAGATAGGTTTAAATTAAATTTTTCAAATGATTTCTCGTCTTTATCTGAATGCCTCTGAATTTCTATATAAAAATTATCGTTGTAATAATTCTTTAATTTTTTATAAATATCTTCTATTAATTCAAATTTTCCTTTATTAAATAAGTTACCAATTAAACCGTTTATTGTTCCGGACATAACTATTAAACCTTTATTTTTATCAAATAAATCACTTAATTTACAATGAGGCTTGGATAAATTATCATTCTCAAGGTAAGATTTTGATGATAATTCAATCATATTTCTATAACCTTGCTCATTTTTTGCAATTAAAGTCAGCAAACCTTCTTGATCCTCAAATTTAAAAATTATTTGGGTACCTATTATTGGTTGGGTTCCACCTTTAACAATTTTTTCAGAAAATTCTAAAGCGCCACACAAATTTGATGTATCTGATATTCCTAAACTTAATATTTTATTCTCTTTACAATAAGTATTAAGATCATCTATTTTTAAAGCTCCTTCGCATATAGAATATTGTGTATGTATCTTAAAATGTGTAAATTTTTTTGGGTTTTCAAATTCTTGCATTGTAAGTTTTTATCTTACCATCATGAATTTGCAATTTATAATCTGCCATTTTTGCGAAATATAAATTGTGGGTTGCATAAATTAATACTCTGTTTTTGTTTTTTAATTTAAAAAGGAGTTTAAATATTTCCTTTGAATTTTTGTGATCTAAGCTTCCAGAAGGCTCGTCAGCTAGTATGATTTCAGGAGAATTTATAACAGCTCTAGAAATAGCTACTCTTTGCGCTTCTCCACCTGATAATTCTGATGGATAATGATTCTGTCTATTTTTAAGATTCATCTTATTTAATATTTTATTTGCATCCTTCTTTGCAGTAATTAAATCATTGTTTATTGTCAATTTTGACAAATATACATTTTCTAAGGCGTTAAAATCGGATAGCAAATTATTTTCTTGATAAATTATACCTATTTTATTTGCTCTTAAGTGGTCATTTTTTTCAATATTATTGAAATCAATTTTTGAGCTTTCAAAAAATAAACTGCCTGAAGTTGGTCTATCTATTAATGATAAAATATTTAAAAAAGTTGATTTTCCTGATCCTGATGGTCCGATAATTGAATAAGTCTTGCCTTTTTTGAAAGTAAAATTAATATCTTTTAATACTTTAATATTATTTTTTTCAAATTTTTTTGAAATATTTTTTAGTATTATAAGTGGTTTATTCATATTTCAGGGACTTTATTGGATCAAGATTTGAAGCTTTTATAGCTGGATATAAAGAAACAATGACCGTAATTAAAATAGATACTAGACCTATAATTGTGATAGATAAAAAATTTATTTCCGAAGGCATTTTGCTTAAAAAGTAAATTTCTTCAGGGAATAAAGTAATACCAAAAACGTTACTTAACAAAACTCTAACTTCTTCTATATAAATTGAAAATAATACGCCTAAAATAATTCCAAAAATTGTAGCACTAGTTCCGATTATTAAACCCACTAAAAAGAAAATTTTTTTAATAGAATTATTTTGTACACCAAATGATTTTAAAATTGCTATTTCTTTAGTCTTGTTTTTAACAAGAATTGTAAGGCCAGATATAATATTAAAAGCTGCAACAATTATAATTAAAGTTAGTATTATAAACATTACATTTCTCTCTACTTTTAAAGCTGAAAAAAGAGATTTATTCTGCTCATCCCAGGTATAAATAAGCTCTTCATTAAATATATTTTTCAAAATTTTTTTCTCTGAGCTTATATTTTTTGGATTTTTAAGGAAAATTTCAAAATATCTACTATCAACATCTAAATTAAATAACTCTTCAATATCACTAATATTAAGGAACGCAACACTTTGATCAAATTCTATTAATCCACTTTCAAATATAGAGTCGACAATATATGCTTCTTGCTTGGGCAAAGAACCTACAATGGTATTTATACCAAAAGGAGACATAATAACAATTTTATCTCCAATTTTAGCGTTAATTATATAGCTAAGCTCTTTACCTATAGATATGTGTTTAATATTAAGTTTTTTATTTCCTATAAATTCTTTTTTATTAACTAAAGATAATTTACTAAAATCATTTTTTTTATATGCTCTTAGTAAAATACCTTTGGTGTATTCTTTATTAATAATTAATCCCTCTGCACTATTCGTTATTAAAATTTCATCAGATATTTTTTTTATTTCTCTTTGCTCAAATTTTTTAAAATTTATAGTTTTCTCATAAGGTTTAATTATTACATGTGGATTAAATCCTACAATCTTATTTATTAATTCAGTTCTAAAACCATTCATTACTGACATAACAATTATCAATACAGCTACACCAAGACTGATTCCAGCAAATGAAAAAGCTGATATTATATTAATAAAACCTTCTTTTTTTTTGGTTCTTAAATATCTAAGTGTAATTTTTTTTTCTAATTCAGAGATCAATTTTATAATTTGTTAATTATTATTTTATAAATTTCTTCCACTTTAGTTTTAGTCACATCTTTGCCGATTTCTTTAAACTCAACAAGATCATCCTCAGATTTTTTTCCAAGAATAATTTGAAATGGGACACCAATTAAGTTAAATTTTTTCATTTTAGACGATATACTTTCATCAGTATCATCTATAATTGTGTCAATATTTTTACTTTTTAAATATTCATGAATATTTAATGCTTTTTCTAAATTTGTTTTATCATTTTTATTTATTTGGGGTAATATTGCACAATGATAAGGAGATATAGCCAACGGCCATTTCATAATTTCATTCTTCTCATCATATTTCGCTTCAATTATAGCACCAACTAATCTAGAAACACCTACACCATATGAACCCATTTTTACAAATTCTTTTGATCCATTAAAATCTACAGACGCGTTCATTGGTTTTGAATATTTGTCGCCAAAGTAAAATATATGACCAACTTCAATTCCTTTCGTTTCTAATTTATTTTCAGAGGTCACATTGCTATCAAATTCATTTTGATTAAATTTCTCGTCTGTTACAGCATAATATTTGTTGTATTCTTTACGTAAGTCCATTAATGATTTTTTATCCAAAGCTACTTCATCATTATTAACATCAAATATTCTTCGATCAGTATATACTTTGCTCTCACCTGTATTGGCAATTATTACAAACTCGTGGGATAGATTTCCTCCAATAGGCCCCGTATCAGCCGCCATAGGAATAGCTGAAAGGTCTAATCTTTTAAAAGTTTTTAAATAAGATAAAAAGAATTTATTATATGAGTGTTGAGCATCTTCATCTGATAAATCAAAAGAATATGCATCTTTCATATAAAATTCACGACACCTCATAACACCAAATCTTGGTCTTAATTCGTCTCTAAATTTCCATTGAATATGGTACATTAATTGAGGAAGGGATTTATATGACTTGATACTAGATCTAAATATTTCAGTTATTAATTCCTCATTTGTGGGTCCATATAATAATTCTCTGTTTTGTCTATCTTTAATTCTTAACATCTCTTCACCATAATCATCGTATCTTCCACTCTCTTTCCAAATTTCACTAGATTGAATAGTTGGCATTAATATTTCTTGCGCTCCAATCCTATCTTGCTCTTCTCTGACTATTTGTTCAATTTTCTTCATGACTTTAAATCCTAATGGTAACCATGAGTAAATTCCGGCTGACGACTGTTTAATCATCCCAGTTCTTAACATTAATTGATGAGATTTAATTTTTGCCTCAGATGGGTTATTTTTAAGGATAGGGATTAAAGATTTTGAAAAATACATTCTTTTAAATTCTTACTAGATTTATATTGGTTATTGGTCTTTTGCCAGTCTTTTCCTTAGTAAATTTTCTACAAGTAACTTTTAATGCATCTTTAAAATTTTCTTCTTGTTTTTTGTTGTTTAATGAAAACGATTTAGCTATTTTATCAATTTCATCTTGTATAGAAATTTTAAATTCTTCAGTATTTAAAATTGGTATTCCCATAAAATTAACAATTGGCGTATTATGAATATTTCCTTGTGTTGTTATAATAACAGTAATATTTAAATGTCCGTTCTGTGAAATATTTCTTCTTTCTTTAATAGATTTTGACTCCTCTTCTACTCCAATATTTCCATCTAAAAAAATTTTTCCATAAGGCGCTTTGTCAAAAACTTCTGGAGAATCTCCAGGAAATATTCTTACAATATCTCCATTTTCTACCTTGATAGGATGGGGAACATTTAACTTTTTTGCAAAACTAATATGCTCTAACATATGTCTTTGTTCTCCGTGAACCGGTATAATAGAATTTGGTTGAATCCATTCATACATATCTTTTAAATCGTCTCTATTCGGATGACCCGATACATGTACAAAATCTGTCTCCTCTGAAATAACATTTATACCTTCTCTGACTAATTGGTTGTGAAGTTTATAAAGTTTTTTCTCATTTCCAGGAATTATTTTTGATGAAAAAATTACAGTATCTCCTGCTTCGACGAATACATCTGGATGTATATAATTTGATATTCTGTTCATAGCTCCCATGGGTTCACCTTGACTACCTGTGCATAAATAGATTATTTTTTCACTTGAAATATTTTTAGCATCACGTGGATCAATTGGTTCTATAACATCGCTTAAGTATCCACATTGTTTTGCTGCCTTATAAATTCTGTGCATAGATCTTCCTACAAGCGAAATATTTCTTCCAGTTTTTTCTGCACAGTAAAAAATTGTTTCCATTCTAGCAACATTAGATGCGAAAGATGTAACTATCACTCTTTTTTTTTGCTTTTCTATAATCTCTAACATGCTATCTCTTACATCTTTTTCTGAGCCCGACCTACCAACGCTTAAAACATTTGTAGAGTCGCATATCATCGTTAAAACACCTTCTTTTCCGATTTCGATTAATCTTTTAGAATTCATGTTATCTCCAACTAAAGGGTTTGGGTCACACTTCCAATCTCCTGTATGCAGAACACTTCCTGCTGGAGTTTCTATTCTAAGTCCATTAGGTTCAACAATAGAATGAGTCATTGTAATAAACTCGATTTTAAATGGTTTTAAATTAATCGTGGAGCCTAACTGCACAATTTGTAAATAAGATGTGATATCAATCTTTTTTTCTTTAAATTTTTCAGTAACGAGTGCAGCTGTAAAAGGTGTAGCATAAATCTTACATTTAAATTTTGGCCAAACATGTGTTATCGCGCCTATGTGATCTTCATGAGCATGTGTTAGAATAATTCCTAAAAAGTTATCCTTTTTATCCTCTGCATATCCTGGATCTGGATATATCAGGTCCACACCTGGAATTGTGTCATCTGCAAATGTAACACCCACATCTACCATTATCCATTTATGATCATCTTCTTGACCATATCCAAATAAATTCATGTTCATGCCAATTTCACCAGCACCCCCTAATGGGCAATATAAAAGTTCATCTTTCATTTAATTCAATAACCTCACTAATTTAATTATACCGTTAAGAGTAATATCTTTATTTAAATTAATCTTATAATCAAAAGAATTTTTGAATATATGAGCTAAACCACCAGTTACTATTATTTTAAAATTTATTTTTGTTTCTCTTTTAATTAAAAAAATTATTTTGTTAATAAGTCCAATATAGCCCCAATAAAAACCAGATATTACTGAATTATTAGTGTTTTTACCCAGTATTTTTTTTATTTTTTTTAACTTAATATTAGGTATTAACGAGGCTTTGCTGGATAAGTTATTTAAAGATGTTTGAACACCTGGTGCTATAACCCCACCAATGTAGTTATTAGACTTTACCACATCGAAAGTAGTAGCTGTACCAAAATCTATAATTATATAGTTTTTGTATTTTTTAAAAACACTGATTGCATTTGCCAGTCTATCTGAGCCTATTTGTTTTTTGTTTACTTTTATATTTATTATTTTATTTAGATTTAATTCTTTAATTTCAAAAGAATTTTTTTTTGTTTTAATTTTAAAAAATTTTTTAATAACCTTGTATTTATCAGGAACAACACTTGAAAATAGTAACTTTTCAACATTTTTAAAATTTTTTTTTATTAATAAAGTTTTATGAGTTAGATATTTCATTGAAAGTTTTTGGGTATTTAACGTAATTTTTTTAATCTTTTTATAACGGTTGTTTAGTAAACAAATTTTTGTTTCTGTATTTCCTATGTCACCTACTAAGAACATTGTTGAAGATTTATTAAATTATTTTCAAAAATTTTTTTTATTTTAAAAAAGATTTTATATTTTGATATATTTCTGTTTAAATATTTATTTAAATATGTAGTCTGATATTTATTAATTTTAGGACTTGCAACAATATTAATACCTATGCCAACAATAATAAAATATTTATTTTTATATTTTATTATCTCCTGTAAAATACCACATATCTTCTTACTATTAATAAGAATATCATTTGGATATTTTATAGAGATGTTTTTTTTTATAATAGTTTTTAGTGTTTTGAATATTAATAAACAGTTTTTATGGGTAATTTTTTTTAAATTATAATTTGAATTTACTTTGTAAAAAATTGTTGTAAATAAATTTCCTTTCAAAGAAATCCATTTATTACCAAATCTGCCTCTGCCTTTTTTTTGCTCATTTGTAATTATGATTCCTTGCTCAATACCACTTCTTATTTTTCTTATAGCAACATCATTTGTACTCATAACTTTTTTATAAGTAAATTTTAATAGTTTCATTACAAAATTACTATTTTAGAGATTAGTGCCTGTAAAGGACTTGGATAAATAAAATAAATTAAAATTATCACCGTAGAAACTAATAAAGAAATCTTAAGTCCAATATCATGATTAATATCGAATTTTTCTGTTTGACTATCAAAGTAAATAGTTTTTATTACTCTTAAGTAATAAAAGGCTGCAACCACCGTTGAAAGCAATCCAACTATAGCTAAAAAATACATTTCTTCTTTTATAACTGCTAAGAAAATATAAAATTTTGCAAAAAAACCAGCTAAGGGTGGTATTCCAGCTAATGAAAATAATGAAATTAATAAACATAAAGCTAAAATCGGATGATTTTTTGATAAACCAGATAAATCACTTAAATTTTCATAGTAGATACCATTTCTTCTCAACATAAATAAACAACTAAAAAAAGCTAAGTTCATTAATAAGTATATAGAAATATATATAATTGAACTTTGAATTCCCTCATTAGTACCTACTGCTAGTCCAGCTAATGCAAAACCCATATGACTTATAGAACTATAGGCCATTAGACGTTTTAAATTTTTTTGTCCTATAGCTGCAACCGCCCCAAAGACCATTGAGGCAATGGATACAAAAATAATTATAGTTTGCCATTGATCTATAAGATTAATAAATGGAACATATAAAAATCTTATAAATACTGATAACGCAGCTATCTTAGGTAGAATAGCAAAAAATATTGTAACTGATGTTGGGGAACCTTGATAAACATCTGGTGCCCACATGTGAAAAGGAACCGCCGAAATTTTAAATGCTAAACCAACCAGTATAAATACTATTCCTAATGTTAGACCATACTGTACCTCAGAAATATTGTTTGATATTTGATCAAAATTTGTGGATCCAGAAAAACCATAAATTAAAGAACATCCATACAAAAGTAATCCAGATGATAAAGCGCTCAAAACAAAATACTTTAACCCAGATTCTGAAGAAAGCTGATCGTTCCTTTTAAAAGAGGCTAAAACATATAAAGCAAGAGATTGTAATTCTAAACCTAAATAAAAAACCATTAAATCGTTAGAACTAATCATAATAAACATACCCAGAATTGAACTTAACAACAAAATTGGATACTCGATTTTGAAAATTTTATTAATTTTTAAATATTTAGATGAAGAAAGCATAACAAATATTCCAGAAACTATAATAAGAACTTTCATAAAATTTGATAAGTGATCAACCTTGTATGCTCCATTAAAAAGGTAAAAATTATTAAAACTAAATAAATTTAAATTTATTAAAAGAGACAGGAATAAAGTAAAAATTGATAGATTGTATACAATGCTTGAACTATTATTCTTAAATACGCCTAGAATTAACAATGACATTAATGACAAAGAAATAAATATTTCAGATGTAATTAAGTTTATATTTTCCATTAATTTTTACCCGCAAAATAGATGTCTAAATTTGCATTATATGTCTGAATTAAACTGTTTATAGAAACATCTATTGTATTAAAAATTGGCTCTGGGTAGAAACCATAAAATATAGATGGTATTGCAAGTGTCCACAAAATTATTTTTTCAGACTTATTAAGGTCAACAATATTTTTTAAATCAGCATTAACAATTTTTCCAAAAACTACTCTACGATATAGCCAAAGCATATATGCAGCGCTTAATATTACGCCAATACTTGCAAAAATGGCAACTATGAAACTCTTTTTAAATGCACCTAATAAAATCAAAAATTCCCCTACAAATCCTGTTGTGCCAGGAAGACCTACGGCACCTAAAGTAAATATCATAAATAAAATTGCGTATTTAGGCATAACTGAAACCAAACCACCATAATCTTTAATTTGTCGGGTATGTCTTCGATCATAAATAACTCCTACGCATAAAAATAAAGCTGCAGATATCAATCCATGACTGATCATTTGTATTATACTTCCTTCGATACCTTGTTGTGTCATTGTAAATATTCCAAGAGTAACAAAACCCATATGTGCCACTGAAGAATATGCAATTAACTTTTTCATATCGTCCTGCATTAAAGCAACTAGAGAGGTATAAATTATTGCAATAATACTTAAGACGTAAACTAGTGGTACAAAATATTCTGAGGCAACAGGAAATAATCCAATAGAAAATCTAATAAAACCATAGCCTGCCATCTTAAGCAAAATAGCTGCTAACAGCACTGAGCCTGCAGTGGGTGCTTCGACATGTGCATCTGGCAACCATGTGTGTACAGGCCACATAGGGGTTTTAACTGCGAATGAACTAAAAAATGCTAACCATAACAAATTTTGATATTTTTGATCAATTCCTATTTTATAAAGTTCTTGAACGTCAGTCGTGCCTGCTATCCAATATATGGATATTATAGCAACTAACATTAATACAGAACCGAGCAATGTATAGAGAAAAAATTTAAATGCGGAATAAACTCTTCTTTCACCGCCCCATATACCAATTATAAGAAACATGGGAATTAAACCACCTTCAAAAAAAAGATAAAAAACAACTAGGTCAAGTGAACAAAAAACACCAATCATTAGTGATTCCATTATCAAAATAGCTATTAAAAAATCTTTTAGTCTATATTTGATTGTAGAAATTACAGAAATTACACATAGAGGAGTAATAAAAGCAGTTAGCACTACAAACAGAATAGAAATTCCATCAATTCCTACTTTATAATTAATAAGTCCTGATATCCATTCTCTATCTTCAATAAATTGAAAATCTGAGATGCTTTTATCAAAAATATACCACAGATATAATGACAATAAAAAGTTAGAGAAGGTTATAAAGATTGAAACATACTTAATTGTTCTATTTTTTTCACTAGACTTATTAAAAAATATAAAAAATGATCCAATTAAAGGAAGCAAAATTAAAGAGGATAAAATTGGAAAATTCATTAATTAATTATTAAAATTGTTAAAAATACAGAAAATCCCAATAGCATTATAAAGGCGTATTGGTATATAAAACCAGATTGAAATTTGACAGCTTTGTTTGAGATTTTTTTAATTAATAAAGATATTCCGTCTGGTCCAAATTTATCAATTATCGAACCATCAATCTTTTTCCAAAAAAACAAACCAATTTTTTTTGATTGCTGGACAAAAATAAAGTCATAAAGTTCATCAAAATACCATTTGTTTTTAAAAAAATTATAAAGTGGCTTATTAGCTTCAGCTATTAAAGATGGTATTTTTGTTTTTTTTACAAATATATAAAAAGTAAATGGTATACTCAAAGTAACTATAATTGGAGTTGTTAGTAAAAACCATAATGGAGGATGCTCTGTACTGAGTGGATTTATCAAAAAGATTGACGATTTCCAAAACTTGTTAAAGCTGTCTGGTCCTATAAACAAATCTTTAAATATAAATCCTATTAAAATTGATCCTAATGCCAAAATCATTAAAGGTATAATCATTACTGCAGGTGATTCATGCATTTCATTAATTGAAACGTTTGGGTTATTATATTTTCCGTGAAATGTTTTAAAGATTAATCTCCATGAATATATTGAAGTTAGTAAAGCAGTAAATATTCCTACACTTGCTGCAATATAACCTAGATTTGTTCCCTTAAGATAAGCAAATTCAATAATAGCATCTTTTGAATAAAATCCTGAAAGTAAAGGAAAACCTGTTAATGCAAGTGTTCCAATTAGCATCAATACATACGTGTATGGAAGTTTTCTGTTCACTCCACCCATTAAATTTATATCTTGTTCATCTTTAAACGAATGTATTACAGAGCCTGCTCCTAAAAATAAAAGTGCTTTAAAAAAAGCATGCGTAAAAAGATGAAACATCGCCACATTATATGCACCCACTCCTGCTGCAAAAAACATATACCCTAATTGACTACATGTTGAATAAGCAATTATTTTTTTTATGTCGTTTTGGACTAATGCTATTGTTGCAGCAAATAAAGCTGTGGTCATACCAACGATCGTCACTAATGCTAAAGCTAAAGGTGAATACTCATAAATTGGAGAGCATCTGACAACAAGAAAAACTCCTGCTGTAACCATTGTTGCGGCATGAATTAATGCAGATACTGGTGTAGGTCCTTCCATTGCATCAGGTAACCAAGTATGTAAGAATAATTGTGCAGATTTACCCATTGCACCAATAAATAAAAGTACGCAAATAAGATTGATTGGATTTAGATTTATACCTACAAAATTGAGTTCGCTCTGACTTAGTGTAGATATTTGTTGAAAAACCTCATCATAATTAATTGTTCCGCACATATAAAAAATTAAGAATATGCCTAACGCTAATCCAAAATCACCTACTCTATTTACTAAAAATGCTTTAATAGCAGCAGCATTAGCAGTTTCACGTTTAAACCAAAATCCAATTAGAAAATATGAACACAATCCAACTCCTTCCCATCCAAAAAATAATTGTAAAAAATTATCTGATGTAACTAAAGTTAACATTGAGAAAGTAAACAAGGATAAATAAGACATGAATCTTGGTTTATGAGGATCATGAGACATGTATCCAATAGAGTAAATATGAACTAGAGATGATACAAATGTAACCACTACAAGCATTACAGAGGATAATGCATCAATTTTGATAGACCAATTTACATTGAGTGCTCCCGAATTAATCCATTTAGCAACTATTAGGTTGCTTTCGTAATTATTTGTTAAAACATTATAAAAAATTAAAATTGAAAATATTGCCGAGATAGATACAAAAGCAGAGGTTAAAATTTGAGAGAATTTATTACCTATTAAATTTCCAAAAAAACCTGAAAAAAATGCACCTAATAAAGGTAAAAATATTACAATGTATTCCATCTTATCCTTTTAATTTATCTATTTCCTCAACACGAATTGTTCCTGCATTTCTGAAATAAACAACTATTATGGCAAGTCCAATTGCAGCTTCGGCAGCAGCTACAGTCAAAATAAAAAGTGTAAATATTTGACCTGTAAGATCGCCTAGAAAAACTGAAAAAGATACTAAATTTATATTTACAGCTAAAAGTATAAGTTCAATACTCATTAAAATAACAATAATATTTTTTCTATTTAAAAATATTCCAGCAACACCTATTGTAAAAATAATAGCGCTTAAGGTTAAATAGTGTCCTAAATTTATTTCAAACATCAATTTTTACCCCTTTATTTTTATCGACATTAACAATTTCAACTCCACTTATTTTTTCTCTTGAAATTTGTCTAACATAGCTCTGTCTTTTCAAGCCAACTCTTTTTTTATAAGTTAAAACAATTGCACCGATCATTGAGACCAATAATATCATGCCAGAAATTTGAAAAAGATGAATGTAGTCGGTATACAACACTGATCCAATTGAGTGAGTATTTGTAGTGCCTAACATAACTTCAGGTTTCAAATTAGAAAATATTTCAGGTTGAAGCTTCCAACCACCAATTACCACGATTAATTCAAAAAAAATGATTGTGCTAATTAAAAAACCAACAGGTATATGTGAGCTATTTTGCTCTTTGCTTTTTTTACTCTGAAACCATTCATTTTCCTGTTGGGCAACATTCAACATCATCACAACAAATAAAAATAATACCGCTACCGCGCCAACATAAACAATTAACATGATCATGCCGAGAAATTCTGCACCACTCATAATAAATAGACATGAAATACTTACAAAATCTAATATTAAAAAGAAAACTGAATGAACTGTATTTCTGGATACAGTTACCATTATTGCTGAAACGATAGCAATTAATGCAAAAATATAGAAAAAAATTCCTTGAATCATCCGATCATCGATGAGCATTATCAGCTTTAATATTTGCAGCTAATATATTTTCCCATCTGTCACCATTTTCTAAAAGTTTTTCTTTATTATAAAACAACTCTTCTCGAGTTTCTGTTGCAAATTCAAAATTTGGACCCTGAACAATTGCATCAACTGGGCATGACTCCTCACATAGACCACAATAAATACATTTTAACATATCAATGTCATATCTTGTTGTTTTCCGACTTCCATCAGATCTTTCTTTAGATTCTATAGTAATTGCTTGCGCAGGACACACGGCTTCACAAAGTTTACATGCAATACATCTTTCCTCTCCATTGGGATATCTTCTTAGCGCATGCTCACCTCTAGCCCTTGGACTGATTTTACCTTTTTCAAATGGATAATTGATTGTTTTTTTCTTTTTAAAAACCTCTTTAATCGCAACAGATAGTCCGATTATAAACTCGGTCATAAAAATTGTTTTTAAAAATCTTTTTAATTTCATAATTAAACCTTTGGCAATAAGTCAAAATATATTAAAAAACTCGAAGTCAAAACTACATATATTAAAGAAAAAGGTAAAAACATTTTCCAACCTAATTTCATTAATTGATCATATCTATATCTAGGAACTATTGCTTTAACCAGTGCAAATAAAATAAATAAAAACAACATTTTTATTATAAACCACGCTACTGGAGGTATTAAATTTAATGGATACAAATCAATTGGTGATAGCCATCCACCTAAAAATAAAATAGACCCTAACGCACACATCAAGAGAATGTTGGCGTACTCACCAAGCCAAAACATTGCGTACATCATTCCAGAATATTCTGTTTGATATCCAGCAACTAATTCGGCCTCAGCCTCTGGTAAATCAAATGGAGGTCTATTTGTTTCGGCCAAAGCAGAAATAAAAAATATTACAAACATTGGGAACAAAGGTAGTATAAACCACATATCTTTTTGAGCTAAAACTATATCGGTTAAGTTAAGTGAGCCAACACAAAGCAAAACATTTATAATTATTACTCCTATGGAAACCTCGTAGGAAACCATTTGGGCAGCAGATCGGATTGAACCAAAAAAAGGATATTTAGAATTGGATGCCCATCCACCCATTATGATCCCGTACACACCTAAAGATGAAACTGCAAACAAATATAGTATACCAACATTTATATCTGCTAAAACTAAGTTCTCATCAAAAGGTATAACTGCCCAAGCAATTAATGCTAAGGTCATTGTAACAATAGGTGCAAGTATAAATATTATTTTGTTTGAAGTCGCCGGTATTATGATTTCTTTAAAAATATATTTTAAAGCATCAGCAAGTGACTGTAGTAATCCAAATGGTCCGACCACATTGGGGCCTCTTCTTTTTTGCACAAATGCCCAAACTCTTCTATCTAGCCATACTATCAAAGCAACTGCTGTAAGAACTGGCAAAACTAAAAAAATAATTTTATAAGTTTCAATTAACAGTGTTTCTAAATAAAATAATGACATTTATCCCTCAGTACCGGTCTTTTGAAAATCAATTTTTAAATTTCTGCACTCAGACATTGTCTTTGATGCCCTAGCAATTACATTAGAATAATAATAATCAATTGGTACGGTAATTACTTTCTCATCAAAAAATTTTCCTTTAACACTTTTTTCAAAAATATCTTTATTTTCTTTTAGGTTTAAATTTAAATAATTTAACATATTATCAATTAATTGGTCTTTGTTGTTAAAAAGATTTTTACTTTCCAATGATTGTGAAATTTCATTTATTATAACCCACTCTTCTTTAGAATTACCTGTTGGATATGATGCTTTAAATGCTTTCTGCAGCTTTCCTTCTAGGTTAGTATAAAAACCATCTTGCTCCGTATAAGCCGGAGAAGGAAGTATAATATCTGCACTTTCAGCACCTTTATCACCATGGCTTCCTATATAAATTACAAATTCTTTATTTTTTTTAAATTTTATATTGTCCTGACCAAATAAAAAGACAATTTCTAATTTATTCTTATGTAGTAAATCTAAAGTATGATTAAATTCGTCAGACTCTCCTACTATCTTCAAATCATATCCTCCAACATTGGCTGCATCTTTAGAAATAATATTTAAAGGTATCCAATTTTCATCCATGTTACTTATATGATCATTTAAAAATTCTTTACATTTATTTAATAAATATTTTGCAGATTGTAGTAAGAAAAATGAGTAACCTAAAATAATTAAGGGTTTTTTTGCCTTTTTAAATTCATTGTAAATAGCACTTTGTTTTTCGAAAAATTCACTAACATCTCCCGTCGTATTACCAATAACTTTATATGGATATGTTAAATCACCTTGATCACCTATAGAATAAATATTTGTTTTGTTGTTTAAATAAGTTTTTCTAATTCTTGCGTTTAATATTGTGGCTTCATATCTTGGATTTGTTCCAATCAACAAAATAAAGTCACTATCTTCAATCCCGTTAATTTCAGAATTAAAAATATAATTAGATCTATTACTTAAATCTAAATATGTATAATCATGTCTAGAGTCTAAATTTTTAGATTTCAAAACTTTACTAAAAAATTCTTTAGCAGAATATTGTGTTTCCATATTTGTCAAATCGCCTGTAAAACCACCAATATTTAAAGGATCTGTACTAATTATTTTTTCTTTTATTATTTCAAGTGCATTACTCCAATCTGTCTCCTTAAAGACACCATTTTTTTTTATAAATGGGGTATCTAATCTTTGACTTTTTAATCCATCACACGCGTATCTTGTTTTGTCTGAAATCCACTCTTCGTTTATATCGTCATTAATCTTAGGCAGAATTCTTTTTACCTCCCATCCATAAGTGTCAATTCTAATATTTGAACCTACTGCATCCATTACATCTATACTTTCTGTTTTCTTAAGCTCCCAAGGTCTTGCCTCAAATACATAAGGTTTTGATGTTAGTGCTCCTACAGGACATAAATCTATCACATTAGCAGACAGTTCAGATTGCATTGATTTTTCTAAATAAGTTGTAATTTGCATATCTTCCCCTCTACCTATTGCACCTAATTCAGGTACCCCTGCAACTTCTGTTGCAAATCTAATACATCTTGTGCAGTGAATACACCTGGTCATTTGAGTTTTAATAAGTGGACCCATATATTTTTCAGGCACATGTCTCTTATTTTCCTTAAACCTCGATTTATCAATTCCATAAAACATAGATTGATCTTGTAAATCACATTCACCACCTTGGTCACAGACTGGGCAGTCTAATGGATGATTTGCTAATAAAAATTCCATTACACCTTTTCTAGCTTTCTCAACCTTTTCAGTATTAGTTCTTATTATCATGCCCTCAGAAGCAGGCATCGCACATGAGGCTACTGGCTTAGGAGATTTTTCCATCTCAACCAAACACATCCTACAATTTCCAGCTATTGAAAGTTTTTCATGGTAACAAAATCTTGGTATTTCAACTCCAGCCTTTTCACAGGCTTGAAGAACTGTTAAACCATCTTCAATTTCGATATTTTTATCATTTATTTTTAATTTAATCATTATTTATCAAGCAAATGTTGGTCCACTAAATATGGAATATTTCTGTCCTTCTTAACTAAAGGATTAAAATTATTTCTTTCTTCAATCTCTTTTTTAAAATGTCTAATTAAACCTTGTACCGGCCAAGACGATCCTTCACCGAAGGCACATATAGTGTGTCCTTCAATTTGTTTTGTTACATCCATTAACATATTTACTTCGTCTTTAGATGCTTCACCTTTAGCCATTCTTTCTAACATTCTCCACATCCAGCCAGAACCTTCTCTACAAGGTGTACATTGACCACAGCTTTCATGCTTATAAAACCTGGCTATTCGTGCCATACATTTTATAATATCTTGGTCTTTATTAATAACAACAATTCCAGCTGTTCCTAATCCACTTTTTTCTTTAACCAACGAGTCAAAGTCCATCGTAATTGTATCGCAAATTTCTTTGGGTAATAAAGGCATCGAAGATCCACCCGGTATAACTGCTTTTAGATTATCCCAACCACCGACGACTCCACCGGCATGTTTTTCAATTAATGTTTTTAAAGGTACTCCCATTTCCTCTTCAACATTGCATGGTTTATTAACATTTCCTGAAATACAGAAAATTTTAGTACCTGTATTTTTTGCTTTTCCAAGTGAAGAGAACCATTTTCCACCTCTTCTTAATATAGTCGGAATTACAGCAATAGTTTCAACATTATTAATAATTGTTGGACAACCATACAACCCAACTAAAGCCGGAAAAGGTGGTTTTAATCTTGGTTGACCCTTTTTACCCTCTAGACTTTCTAACAGTGCTGTTTCCTCTCCACATATATAAGCTCCAGCTCCATAATGAATATAAATATCTAAATCCCAACCACTATTAGAGGCATTCTTCCCAATTAAATTTTTTTTATAAGCTTCATCAATTGCTTTTTGTAATCTTTGACCTTCAAAATAATATTCGCCTCTAATATAAATGTAACAAGTGTGCGCGTTTACTGCGTAAGATGCTAATAAACATCCTTCGATTAGTTTATGGGGCTCAAATCTTAATATGTCTCTATCTTTACATGTTCCAGGTTCAGACTCATCTGCATTTATTACAAGATAATGAGGTCTGGAACCCACTTCTTTAGGTGCAAATGACCACTTTAAACCCGTAGGAAAACCAGCACCGCCTCTTCCTCTTAATTCTGATAACTTGACTTCATCAATTATCCAATCTCTTCCTTTAGATATTAAATCTTTAGTATTAGACCAATCATTTCTTTTTATGGCTCCATTAATACCTGAATCCCCGTCATTATACAGATTCTGAAATATTCTGTCTTTATCTTGAAGCATTTTTTAAATCCATTAGAGTTTTTCTGTTATTTTCAGGCTCTGAATTAACTCTTCCTCTGTATGAACCTGGTTCAATATTTTCATTGTTTAATATTTTGTCAAAAATTTTAGATGTTTTTTCTTTATCAAGATCTTCAAAATAATCCTCGTTAATTTGCATCATAGGAGCATTTACACAAGCACCTAAACATTCAACTTCAACCCATGAGCACTTACCATCATTTGATAGTGTGTTTTGATTTTTCGATATTTTTTCTTTACAGGCTTCAACTAGTTTATATGCGCCTCTAATCATACATGGCGTAGTAGTACATACCTGTACAAAATATTTACCAACTGGTGATAAATTATACATGGAGTAAAATGTAGCTACCTCATATACTTTTATGTAAGGCATATTTAACAATTTAGCTATATATTTCATAGCCACTAATGGTATCCAATTATTATTTTGTCTTTGTGCCAAATATAAAAAAGACATAACAGCACTTTGTTGTTTACCACTAGGATAATTTTTAATTATATCATTAGCGATTTTTAAATTTTCCTCATTAAATTCAAAACTGTCTGGTTGATCTTTAGAAACTTTTTTTATACTCATCTATCTACCTCTCCAAATACAATATCCATAGAACCTAAAACAGCAGGAACATCAGCTAGCATATGGCCTTTAATTAAATAATCCATGGCTTGCAGGTGTGAAAAACCTGGTGCTCTTATTTTGCACTTATAAGGTTTGCTTGAACCGTCAGAAATTAAATATACACCAAATTCCCCTTTGGGCGCCTCTACAGCTGTATATATTTCATCTTTATCTACTCTATATCCCTCTGTGAAAAGTTTGAAATGATGAATTAACGCTTCCATAGACTCTTTAATATCTTTTTTTGATGGTGGAGATATTTTTCCATCATTTGTTTTTACCGGACCTTTGGGCATTTGTTCCAAACATTGATTAATAATTTTTACACATTCTCTCATTTCTTCAATTCTACAAAGATAACGATCATAGCAATCACCATTTTTTCCAACTGGTATGTTGAATTCAAAATTATTATAACAATCGTATGGTTGTGATTTTCTTAAATCCCACGGTACACCTGAGCCTCTTAACATAACTCCCGAGAAAGAGTAATCTAGAGCATCTTGCTTAGATACTATACCTATATCTACATTTCTTTGCTTAAAAATTCTGTTATCTGTTAGTAAAGTTTCTAAATCATCA
>Ga0208624_1000422_pt1 | contig 22186 bp, 16 predicted proteins | sample Knorr_S23_td_DCM_FD_185607 | JGI IMG/M metagenome (GOLD analysis project Ga0208624, IMG submission 185607) | Marine microbial communities from Southern Atlantic Ocean transect - Knorr_S23_td_DCM_ad_71m_LV_A (SPAdes) (version 2) | ecosystem: Environmental > Aquatic > Marine > Oceanic | place...
GCGTATTACCGAACTAAAATGAAAGGAGATGAAAAAAGATACCACTTCCAAAAATGGAAAATGGTGGAGGCGGCGGGAATTGAACCCGCGTCCTGAGTAAATTAACCATGAACCTCTACATGCTTAGTCCGGATTCGTTTTTCGGCGGCGGGATAATGACCGGACGCAAATCCCACAACCTAGTACGCATGAAAAAAGTTTCGGTTCACTGCGCGCGATCTCCGCAGATCCCCTAGCCGTCTGTCGTCGCCTGCACCCCCTAGTCGGCGTCAAGGGGCAGACGTCGCGGATTAATTAGGCCGCGAGAGCCAATTCTTCGTTGGCAGTTGATTTTTGGTAAGGCTGATTTACGAGGTTCCAAACCATCCTCGGCATGCAATCCATGACGCGTCCACACAGTCGAATCCAGAACGCCCCCTGAAATGTCATTTGATTATCGCTAAAAACATTCACTGGGTCAAGATATCGCCTACTAAAAACCTCTGTTTGGCTTGATTTTCAGCTGTTTTAGATCCAAAACACCCGCGCTCATGAGCAAGAAAGCCAAGAAACAGCCCAACCTTCGCCCTCACTCGGCCGTCATGCTGGATGGACCGGACCGCGCGCCCAGCCGGGCGATGCTCTACCCCACCGGCTTTAAGACCGGCGATTTCGGGAAACCGATTGTCGGCGTGGCATCCACCTGGAGCAATGTTACTCCGTGCAACATGCACATCGATCTGCTCGCGCAAGAAGCTGAGCGAGGTGCCAACAAGGCCGGTGGCAAGGCGATTATTTTCAACACAATCACTATCTCCGACGGCATCTCCATGGGGACCGAGGGCATGAAGTATTCGCTCGTGAGTCGCGAGGTGATTGCAGATTCCATTGAGACGGTGGTCGGTTGTGAATGCATGGATGGTTTTGTGGCTATTGGCGGTTGCGATAAGAACATGCCGGCCTGCGTGATGGCCATGGCGCGCATGAATCGCCCGAGTGTCTTTGTGTACGGCGGCACCATTTTGCCCGGCTGTATTACCGGAGACACTCGCAAGTTGGATATCGTGTCTGTGTTCGAAGCCGTTGGCGCGCACGCCAATGACAAGCTCACCGACAAGGGCCTGCAAAAGATTGAGAGCTGCGCCATTCCCGGCCCCGGTTCCTGCGGCGGCATGTACACCGCCAACACCATGGCCAGCGCCATCGAGGCGATGGGTATGAGTCTGCCGGGCAGCAGTGCTCAGGCGGCGGTGAGTCCGGCTAAGAAAAAGGATTCCCAGGAAGCAGGTGCTGCGGTTTTGAATCTCTTGAAGCACGACATTAAGCCGCGGGATATCATGACCAAGAAGGCGTTTGAAAACGCTATCACCGTGGTCATTGCCCTGGGCGGTTCCACCAACGCCGTGCTCCATCTGCTCGCTATGGCCAGCGCTTCCAAGGTGAAGCTTTCCATTGATGACTTCACGCGCATTGGCAAGAAGGTGCCGGTGATTGCCGACCTCAAGCCGAGTGGTAAATATTTGATGAGCGAACTTGTCGCTATCGGCGGCATTCAACCGATGATGAAGATACTCCTGAAAGCCGGCCTGTTACACGGTGATTGCATGACCGTCACCGGCAAAACGCTCGCGCAAAATCTCCGGAGCGTGAAGCCTTACCCCAAAGGGCAGAAGATCATTCAGTCGCTCAAGAAACCGATCAAGAAAGACAGTCACCTCGTGGTGCTCTACGGCAACCTCGCCCCCGAAGGCGCCGTGGCCAAGATCACTGGCAAGGAAGGCCTGAGCTTTACCGGCACGGCGCGTCCGTTTGATTCCGAGGAAAAAGCCATGAAAGCCATCCTCGCCGGCAAGATCAAGAAAGGCGATGTGATCGTGATCCGTTACGAAGGACCCAAGGGCGGCCCGGGCATGCGAGAGATGCTCGGTCCCACGGGCGCCATCATGGGTGCCGGCCTCGGCGACGACGTGGCGCTTATTACCGACGGCCGTTTCTCCGGCGGCACACACGGCTTTGTGGTCGGTCACATCACGCCTGAAGCCTACAACGGCGGCCCGCTGGCCATGGTGCAGGACGGCGACAAAATCACCATCGACGCCGAAAGCCGTGAGCTGAAGCTCGGCATCTCCAAGGCCGAACTCAAGCGCCGCACGGCATCCTGGAAAAAGCCCAAGCCCAACTACACCACTGGCGTCCTCGCCAAGTATGCCCACCTCACCACCAGCGCCTCTCAAGGCGCGGTGACCGATGCCAATCTGGATTTGGGATAAACAACGGGAGAGACGAGTCCTTCCCTGTTTGGCATGAACAAATCTGCGGTCATTCAGAAGATTTTGGAAGTACTCCGGTCAGAGTTGGAGACGTATGTCCGGGCCGCGAAGTTTTCCCACGCCGAAGCGACGGCTGAAGAAAACCGCGCGGAAAACAAGTACGACACCCGCGGCCTGGAGGCCTCTTATCTCGCGGCCGGTCAGGCCAATAAGGTGGCGGAACTGGAATCAGCTCTAGAGACCTTTGAGGGGCTTAAGGAGCAACCTGCTTCGGACGCCGTTGAAATCGGTTCCCTGATCGAACTGCAACAGGACGGGTTTGTGGAATGGTACTTTGTCGGCCCCACTGCCGGCGGCACGGAGATTGAGATCGACGGCACCGAGGTACTGGTCATCACGCCAGAATCTCCTTTGGGCAGTCAGATCATGGGACTGGAGGCCGGAGCGAAAGTTTCCTTGGAATTAGGAGGCCGAAAACAAAAGGCCATTGTGGGCTCGGTTAGTTAGCCAACCTTTAATGATTGGCTCGAATTGGAACTGCCCTTACCCGCTGCTGGAGCCGGAAAGCTTCTAATCCGCTCCACCACCGCCTCGGCTGTCAGCCCATATTTCCCTCGCAACTCACCTACAGAAGATGCGTGTTCAATGAACTGATCGGGCCAACCCACTCGAATTAATGGTGTAGAAACACTTTCTTCCACCATCAGCTCGGCCACCAAGCTGCCATAACCGCCCGGTAACACGTGATCCTCCAAGGTCACCACCAGATCCGCGGTCTTTGCAAAGTATTCGGTAGTCGCTTCGTCGATCGGCTTGGTGAAGCGCGGATCAATCAGCGCACAATCAAAGTCCTCACCCAATTCTTTGGCCGCCGCTTCGGCAACGCTGAACATTGGGCCCAATCCCAAGAACGCCACCTTGCGTTTGCCATTTCCTTCAAAATTCCGGACCACCTCCGCCTTGCCGATCTCCAGCATGGCCGGCTCGTCCTTTACCGGCACGCCCTCGGCCGCGCCACGGGGATACCGGATAAAGGCCGGGTGATTTTGGCGCGAAGCCGTAAAGAGCATATCGGCAAATTCATCCTCATTGCGCGGGGCCATGGCTACGATGTTTGGCACGCACCGCAGGTAGGCGATATCAAACAGGCCGTGATGGGTCGGGCCGTCATTTGCCGACAGGCCGGCGCGGTCCATACAAAAAATCACCGGCAAATCCTGCAGGGCCACATCATGGATGATGCAATCATAAGCGCGCTGGAGGAAGGTCGAGTAGATTGCCACCACCGGCCGGTAATCCATGGTCGCCATGCCGGCGGCAAAGATCACCGCGTGTTCCTCGGCGATGCCTACATCGAAATAACGTCCGGGCAACTGATCCCGCAGCGACTTCAGCCCCGTGCCACTCGGCATAGCCGCCGTCACGCCCACCATTTTGGTGTCGCGTTCGCAGAGCTTCACCATCTGTTCACCAAACACATCCTGCCAGTTCGGCGCGGTGCCGGGCTTGGCCGAAGGCGTCTCGCCGGTCTCCGCATTGTACGGCCCCAAGCCGTGAAATTTTTCAGGCGATTTCAGAGCGGCATTGTAGCCCTTACCCTTCTTGGTGAGCACATGCAACACCACGGGATGCTCGCAATTTTGGGCGTACTCCAGCGACTTGATCATCAACGGCAGGTTATGACCGTCCAACGGACCGATATAGCGAATGCCCAGTTCTTCAAACAACACGCTGCTCGCTGTGCCACCGCGGCCATCAGACAACACCGGGGGTTCATGGGACAACGTGCTCTCCGCCACTTCCGCCTTTAGGGCACCTTCGGCCCGTGAACCAAGCCGAACGGCAAAGTCACCCTTAGGCAGTTTCTTGACCAGACTCGCCATGTCATCATGCAAACGGTTGTAGCCCGGGTTGGTGATGATCTTATTAAGATATTTCGAAATGGCGCCAACATTTTTATCGATACTCCATTCGTTGTCATTGAGGATGCCGATGAATTTCTTGGTCGTGTGCGAAATATTGTTCAGCGCCTCAAAGGAAATACCGTTGGTCAGCGCGGCATCGCCGAACACACACACCACATCTTCATCCGATTGCCGTTGATCGCGCGCCGCGCACATGCCCAGCGCCGCGGACAAAGCCGTGCCTGCATGCCCGGCCCCGAACGAATCATGCTCGCTCTCTGTGCGTAACGCGAAGCCATTGAGGCCGCCGGTTTGTCGGATCTTCTTGAACTTCTCCTGACGCCCGGTCAGCAGCTTGTGGACGTAGCATTGATGGCTGACGTCCCACACAAATTTATCCTTCGGCGTGGTAAAGACCTTGTGCATGGCAATGGTCAGTTCTACGACGCCAAGATTCGGCCCCAGATGCCCGCCGGTTCTAGCCAGTGTGCCGATCAATTCCGATCGCACTTCCGCCGCCAATTCTTCCAGCTGCGGTTCCGTCAATTTCTTGACGTGCGCCGGTTCGCTGATCATTTCCAAGTAACGCCCCATAAATCAGTCTTCCCCTTCCAAAGTCACCGGCCGCGTGGCCAGTTCGCCTTCCAGATTTTCCTCCAGCTGGGTGATCCGCTTCTCGGCGGCCTGCAGTTTGGATTCACAAATCTTCACCAGCTTCGTGCCTTCCTCGTATTGCACAAGAAGTTTTTCCAACGGCAACTCCTCGGACTCCATCGCTTCCACGATGGATTCGAGTTTTTCTGCGGCGCCCTCAAAAGTGATGTCCGCGTCGGCCGCCTTTTTTGCCTTCGCTGGCATCGGCGCAGCTTACGGCAGCGCCCCCGTCGCGTCCAGCGTATTGGATTATCCAGCCGTACTCTCCACTTCGCCGTCAGCCAGGCGGGTGCGCAGTTTTTGGCCAGTTTTTACGGAATTAGCCGCACGTAACACTTCGCCGGTCTTCGCATCCTGAGTAATGGAATAACCGCGGGCCAACACATTCTCCGGACCGAGCAAACGCAACTGATCGCCCAAGGCCTTAATCCGGCGGCCGGCTCGACTGACCTGGCGTTCGGGCAATTCCTGAAGCCGGTCGCGCAATTGCGCCAACTGCGCCTGCTGTCGCGCCACGATCAATTCCGGACGCACGCGCAACAGGCGTTCGGCCAATTCCCGCCATCGGCGTTCGTTGTGTTTCCAAATGGATTGCGCAGCCCGCAGAAGGTCATCGTGCAACTCATCAACCCGCTGCATTTGCTCCTGCAACCGACGCCGCGGATGGCAACGGCTCAAACGGTGCGCCAATGCGCCGACGCGTTCCTGCCCTCGGGCACAGCGCTCCGCTACCAGTCGCTGCAAGCGGCCGCGGGTGGTTTGTAGTGAATCTTCAAGTGCCACCGCACCGGCCGTGATGATTTCCGCAGCCGCACTGGGCGTAGCCGCACGATAATCCGCCGTGAAATCGCTGATGGTAAAATCAATTTCGTGCCCTATCGCTGACACTACCGGCACGGCCGAGGCCGCAATCGCTCGCGCCAGTGTCTCTTCATTAAACGCCCACAAATCCTCCAGACTCCCCCCGCCGCGCGTCAACAGAATCAAATCCAACGATTCGCGTTCCGCCCATTCGTTCAGCCGCTCAATGCCTTTGGCAATCTCGACCTCAGCACCCTGTCCCTGTACACGACTGTCCGCCAATACGATCTGCAGTGCCGGTTGACGCCTACGAATCACATGCAGCACATCCCGCAACGCTGCCCCGCTCAAGGAGGTCACTACACCTATCCTTTGCGTGAAACGGGGTAATGTGCGTTTGCGTTCCGGATCAAACAATCCCTCGGCCTGCAGCTTCGTTTTGAGTTTCTCAAACTTTACCTGCAACGCCCCCACGCCCTGCAGTTCCACTGCGCGCACGATTAGCTGATATTGCCCGCGTGCCTCGTAAACCGTAAGATCGCCCTGCAGCACAACCTTCTGGCCGTCCTCCATCAGCTCCCGCTGCACACCGCGCACGCCTCGGAAAAGCACACAGCTCAACTGTGTGCGTGCGTCTTTCAGGGAAAAATACATGTGTCCGGACGACTGCCGGCGTAGGTTGGTGATCTCGCCCTCCACCCAGATTTGGCCAATGCGATTTTCCAGCTCACGCTTCACGCGCGTGGTGAGATCGGATACCGTCAATACTTCCCGAGTGGGTTCCTCTGGAAACATTTCGCCGAAATCCCACTGGCTCTGGGCATCAGCCATGAGCTACATCTTCACCTTTTCAGCCACTTGCTGCACGTCCTTATCTCCGCGACCGGAGAGATTGCAGATAATGATTTGATCCTTGCTCATCTGCGGCGCGCGCGCGATCACCTCTGCGACTGCATGGGAGGATTCCAGCGCGGGAATAATTCCCTCCAGCTTAGACAATCTAAAAAAGGCCTCCAATGCCTGATCATCGGTGGCGTAGGTGTATTCGACACGGCCCTGATCACGTAGCCACGCGTGCTCCGGTCCCACCGCCGCATAGTCTAGCCCCGCCGAGACACTGTGGGTCATTTGAATCTGCCCCACTTCATCCTGCAATAAATACGATCGAGTACCCTGCAGCACGCCCAGAGATCCCCCCTGAAAACGCGCTGCGTGCTTCTCAGGTATAATCCCTTCTCCGCCCGCTTCCACACCCACCATCGAAACCGACTCATCCTCGATGAACGGATAAAACAACCCGATCGCATTCGAGCCGCCACCCACGCAAGCCGTCAGCAGGTCCGGCAGTCGCTCTTCCTGTTCCAAAACTTGACGCCGCGCCTCGTCGCCAATCACCCGATGAAAATTCCGCACCATCACCGGGTACGGATGCGCTCCATAAGCCGTGCCTAGGATGTAATGCGTGCTGCGCACATTCGTCACCCAATCCCGCATGGCCTCGTTCACAGCTTCCTTCAGGGTCTTTTGGCCCGCTTCAACCGGCACCACTTCCGCACCAAGCATACGCATGCGGAACACATTGAGCCGTTGCCGGTCGCAATCGTGCGCACCCATGTAGACCACGCATTCGAAACCAAACATAGCTGCCACCGTGGCCGTGGCCACGCCGTGTTGCCCCGCGCCGGTCTCGGCGATAATCCGGGTTTTGCCCATGCGTTTGGCCAGTAGAATCTGCCCCATGGCGTTGTTGATCTTGTGCGCTCCGGTGTGAAGCAGATCCTCGCGTTTAAGGTAAATCTTGGCCCCGCCCAAGTCTTCCGTCAGCCGCTGAGCATGGTACAGCGGCGTTGGCCGGCCGACGAATTCGCGCAGATAATAATCCAGCTCACGTTGAAATCCCGGATCCTGTTGGGCGCGAAAATATTCTTCCTCCAGCTCGCGCAACGGATGTACCAGAGTCTCGGGCACATACCGTCCTCCGTACGGACCAAACCGGCCGGCCGCATCGGGTAATTGCTCGCTCGCTACGCTGCTCATGGCCCTCAACCTAGCACGACGCGCAGGCCGCCTCAAGCCAGCGCGCCTTTGGCCGCCGCTACAAAGGTCCGCATCTGTTCCGCATCCTTGCGGCCCGGCTCACTTTCCACGCCACTGGAGACGTCCACGCCAAACGGCTGCACTTTACGTACGGCCTCGACCACATTCTCAGGTGTCAGACCGCCTGCCAAAAATATCGGTTTCCCAAATTCCTGCGCGCGCACGGCCAGATCCCAGTTAAAGGTCGCGCCCGTACCGCCCAGCGCATCTTTCACATAAGCATCCAGCAGATACCCCGCCGAGGGATACGCCTCCAATTGCGCCAGCGTCTCCTCGCCCTGCACGCGAAACGCCTTGAGAGTCATCACCGGATAACGACTGCATTCCTCCGGCGTTTCGTCGCCATGGAATTGCAAAATGTTGAGCATGCACTCGGTCAGGGCCTGATGCACAAACGCCTCCTCGGCATTCACGAACACACCCACCCGCATAACATGCTGTGGCAACGCAGCCGAGATGGCCTTGGCCTGTTCCAGTGTCACGTGGCGCGGACTGCCTTCATAAAACATCAGCCCAATCGCATCCGCGCCGGCCTCGGCGGCAGCGAGTGCATCGGCTTCACTGGTGATGCCGCAAATCTTGACGGTGACGCTCACCTAACGATCCCGGCCCAGGCCAATTTCCCGGCAGTACTTGATGCTGCGCGCAATGTCGCCCTTCTGGAAGTTCTGCTGGGCAATCTTGCGATCCACGCCTTCAGGCGCCTTGAAGGGGCCAATCGGCTTACCGCGTTTGGCGAAGGCCTCGAATTTTTTGTAGCCCTTCGGCTTGCCGTTTGGCCAAGCCTTCCAGAATTCGTCGCTCTTCACGGCAAGTTCCCGATTGAAGCCGGAGATGGTTTCAATGCACACGGGCGCGTCCGGGCAAACCTTTGCGAAGTGCGCGAAGTATTGCTTCCAATCCACAAGCCCCTCGCCCATGGCAGTCCAGGCCGCGGTGTAGCCGTTCTCGCTTGGCCACGCCATGGTGTCGCGCAAACTGGTGGTCAAAACATAGGGTGCCAGATTTTTGAGGTTCTCGAATGGATCTTCCAGCGTCCACACCGCGTTGCCGGAATCCATGTTCACGCCCACCCAATCTTTTCCGGCCTCCTCGACCAAACGTACCAGCTCCAGCGAGTGCATGTCGCCCGCATGGTTTTCCATGGCGATCTTGATGCCCGCATCAGTCGCGCGGTTTTTATTGGCCTTGAGCAATTTCACGGTGTCATCAATGCGCGCCTCAATCCCGCCCTCAGTCAGGCGATCCCGGCGTGATCCCAGAATCACCCGGAACGCCGGTGATCCCAGCGTCTTGGAGAGACGAATGCCCAGCGCCAGATGTTCCTCGGCCGTGCCCCAAGTATCCTTGAAGGACGGCGAGGTCGGGCAAATACTCCACGACCCGATGTAGAGCTTGATGCCCTGATCATCGGCATACGCCTTCACGTTTTTCAGGTACTTGTCCTGAAAACTCTCGAAGGGCCCGAGGTCGGTAATGAACAGCGAATCACAGCGCAGCTCCTTTGCGTAATCAATTAGCTGGTTCGCATTCCAGCCCATCGCCCGCACAGCGAAGTTGTCCACGCCGAGCCGGAGGCGTTTCGGCGCGCGTTTGGCGGCCCAAGCGGGCAAGGTGGTGGCGGCCGCCGCAGCGGCAGTGGTGGTGAGAAAATCACGGCGTTGCATCGCATCCAATTGCATGCGCCCATTGGGAAACAGGCGCGCCCGCGAATCAAGCTGTTTCACGGTGCAGACTTGTTTTTTTGCCGCATCCCGCCTTGACTGTCGCCGTGCCAACCGCACCGCCCCAACTCGACATCGAGCTGCTACCCTCGTTCAAGCCTCGTCCCAAGGCCACACACGTGGTGTTTGATTTCGATGGCACCCTGTCCTGGATCCGGCACGGCTGGCCGGAAATGATGCAAACCGTCATGGGCCCGCACTTTCCTCTGCAGGCCAACGAAACAGCCGAAGACATCCGCGCACATCTCTTCAATGAAATGTACCGGTTCAACGGCCAGCCAACACCGTTGTTCATGGCCGAAATGGCCCGGCAAATTTCTGACCGCGGCGGCAAGGCGGATCCAGACGAATTACTGACCGCGTTCATCACGCCGCTGGATGAGATGGCCAATGAGCGCCATCGCCAACTGCGCACCGGCGAAACGCCGCCGGATGAATTGATCGTCCACGGCGGCCGCGCCCTCTTGGAGCACCTGCACACACGCGGACTGAAGACGTTGATTCTCAGCGGCAACCCGCACCCCCAGATCAGCCAGGAGGCTGAACTGCTCGATCTCATCCGCTACTGCAACGGCCGTGTCCAGGGCCATGTACACGCGGAGAATTTCAGCAAACAAACCGTGCTCGAAGAATGGATGGCCGAGGACGGGTTCACCGGCGAACACCTCATTATGTTCGGCGACGGAGCGGCGGAGATTAAAGCCACCCGTAATCTCGGCGGCCTCTCCATCGGCGTGTGCTCGGACGAAGTCGTGAACGGCTCAGGCGTTGTGGATCAAAGCAAACGCGACATCCTACTTCCAGCAGGTGCTGACGCCATCATCGCTGACTACCGCGACCCCGAGTTGCTCACTCAAACCGTGCTTGGCCAATGAAGCGCATCGATCTCACCCAACTGAAAGTGTTCCCGCTTGCCGAACGGGACAGCATGGCCCGCATTGAGGAAACGCTCATTGATCCGGCCAGCGAACCACGCCCGCTCTCGCCCAACAACCAGCAACGCGTCACCCAATGCGCCAGGGATATCCGGGCCGCCCGCGAACGTGGCGCCAGTGTGATGTACATTTACGGCGCGCATCTCATCAAAAACGGTGCTCACCAATTGCTTGATGCCCTCATGGCGGGCGGCTGGATCACGCACCTCGCCACCAACGGCGCCGGCGTGATTCATGATTGGGAATGGGCGCACCACGGCCAGTCCACCGAGAGCGTACGCGCTAATGTCGCCACCGGCACCTTTGGTACCTGGGAGGAAACCGGTCGTTGCCTGCACCTCGCTGTACTCACCGGAGCATTACGCGAGGAAGGGTTCGGCCAAAGCGTTGGTCGCATGGTTACCGAAAATGGCTTCACCCTGCCCGCGCGATCAGAACTCGAAACCCAACTGCGCGAAGAACCCAGCCATGCGCTGGCCCCGGCGCGCGCCGAGTTGTTGCAGATCATGACCCAGCACAACCTTGCCGACGGCCGGCATGAGATTGCGCATCCGTGGGGTGCCACCTCGGTCTTGGGCAATGCCTTCCGCCACGATGTGCCGCTCACCGTACATCCCGGAATTGGGTACGATATCATTTCCAACCATCCCCTCTTCAACGGCGCCGCCCTCGGGCGCGCGGCTGGGCTGGACTTCGCCACTTTTGGCGGATCCGTCGAGGGGCTTGATAATGGCGTAGTGCTCTCAGTCGGCAGCGCGATCATGGGACCGCAGGTTTTTGAAAAAAGCATCTCCTGCGTCAACAACCTCCGCCTACAAGCCGGCCGAGAAATTGTCCGCGGCCATGCAATTCACGTGGTGGATATTCAGGATGGCGGCGGCTGGGACTGGACTCAGGGCGAACCGCCCAAGGATAACCCAGCCTATTATCTGCGCTTTTGCAAAAGCTACGACCGTATGGGCGGCACCATGCACTACGCCCAGTGCGACAATATCGATTTCACGCATCACTTGCTGAATGAACTTGCCCAATAGTTCATGGCAGGCCACCGACGTTGAGTGAGCATGATGACCTCAGAACGGTTTCAGGAAATCACCGGACGGTATGCTGCTCAGCGCATTGCCGTAGTGGGCGATTACAGTTGCGACCGGTATCTGGAAATTGATCCGGCCAAAACGGAAACCTCCATCGAAACCGGCCTGCCTGTGCACAATGTCACGCGCGTTCGCGCCCAACCCGGCGCATCGGGCACCGTACTGAGCAATCTCGCCGTATTAGGCGTAGGCGAACTATGGCCCGTTGGCTTTTTCGGCTGCGATGGTGAAGGCTACGAATTATATCGTGCGCTGGAACAAACGCCCGGCGTGCGCATGAAATATTTCTTCGAGAGCGAAGAGCAACGCACCTTTACCTACTGCAAGCCCTTGATGATGCACCTCGGCCAACCGCCCGAGGAACTCAACCGGCTCGACAGCAAAAATTGGCACCCCACGCCGGTCAACCTACAGCATCAACTCGCCAACGCCGTGCGTTCCTTGGCCGATCAAGTGGACGCCATCATCGTACTGGATCAGGTCGACACCCCCGAAACCGGCGTGGTCACCCAATTGCTGCTCGATGCGCTGGCAGAGGTTGCCGACAACTCCCTCATCATCGGCGACAGCCGTCGTGGCCTAAAAGATTGGCCATCGATCATCTACAAAATGAACGCTGCCGAATTAGCGCAGCTCACCGATCAAACTTCGGAACCAGAACAAGCCGCCCGCACGTTGGCCGCACAAACCGGCAGACCGGTGCTTGTGTCACTCGGTGAACACGGCATCGTCGGAGCTCAGCCCGATGGCCATTCAGAAAATCGCAAGGCCCTGACCGTCTTAGGCGAGATTGATATCGTCGGTGCCGGCGACGCGGTGATGGCCAATCTCACCACGGCCCTCGCCGCCCAAGCCGACCTAGGCGAAGCCCTCGAACTAGCAAACGCCGCCGCTTCCGTGGTTGTGCACAAACTGGGCACCACCGGCACAGCCTCCATTTCGGAGATCAGCGGGAAACTCGGTTTTAATTAGTGAGGTAAGGACGAGCTCCCTCTTGCCCCTTTAGATTACTCCCACACTTTCCACGCCCTTGAAGGCGTCACTTGCGGACGATCCCCGTCCAGTTCCATCACGAGGGATTGAAGTTGTCGTCGGTCAACAAATTGAAGGCCGGCTTGCTTGCCCAACACACACAAAGCCGTGGCGTGACTGTCGGCAACCACGGAATCGGCCGCCATCACTGTGGCCTGAATTCGGCTGGTGAGACCAATGCCCGTTCGGGGATCGACAATATGCGAGTACCGGCGGCCATTGATTTCAACAAACTGCTCAGTATCGCCCGAGGTGGAGAGTGCGACATGTTTGAGAAACACCGTGCGCGGATAGAGGTTGCCGAATTCATCTACATTGCGTAACTCGATCTTCCAACCGGCCTTGTCGGGCGGCGGCCCGCTGGTGAGCAAATCACTATCGGCCGCCACATAGGCGCGCGCGATGCCATTGGCCTTGAGCACGGCCATCGCCTCATCCACAGCGTAGCCCTTGGCAATGCCGCCGAGATCCAGCTGCAGATTGGCCGCGCGCAAAGAGACCGTTCGGTTGACGGTATTAATCGACAATTGTTGATAGCCCACACGTTTTTGAGCGGCCTGCAATTCCTCAACGGGAGGCATTTGACCGCGCTTGCGGGCCTGACGCCAAAAACGCACGCTGGGCCCGGCAGTGACATCAAAGGCACCGCGCGTATCCCGCGCAAGTGCTTGGGCGCGTTGTAGGATATCTAATAATTCCGGACTCACCGCAACCGACTCGCCAACCGGCGCACGGCCCAATCGATTGAGTTCGCTGTTGGGGTCGTAATCCGAGAAAATGCCGTTCAACTCCTCTACGCGCGCATAGGCAGCCTTGGCGATGCGCTCAGCTTCAGGGCGGTTCGGCGCATAAAACTTCAGGTGAAAATCCACGCCCATTTCGGGTTCCACATACTCGAAGCGTTCCCACTCGGAATCATCGGGCACGTTGGTTAGGCACCCCATGGCACTCCCCAGCACTGCCGTTAACAAAAAAAATACCCGCACGCCCGAAGGGTGCGGGTGATAAATGGATTGGGCAATCCGTTAAATGCGTTTACAGTGTTTAGGCAAAGGGATTCCAAACGCCAGGTTGCGGGACGGGGTATTTACCGTCCTCGCCCTTCAAGGCCGGCGGCGCGGTGTCCACAGTCCAATTATCGATTCCTGGGCAGTAATCCTTACCGTTCTTCAAGAGATCATCCCACTTGACGACTTGGGCGGAGTAGCAAGCTTCGCGGCCTAGGATCGCCGTAAATGTTGCCTTCGCGCCGTACTCGCCTTCGTTGTAAATCTCACCCTTCATCAAGGCCTCGATGAGATCTGTCTGTTCCTGCTGGTGACCACCGCCCTTGCCCTTCATAAGAATAGGCTCGCCCTTGTTAGGGACGATGGCCGAAGCCAGCTTGCAGGTTCCCTTGCTGCCGTGCGCGTATTCGGCGACGTGGCTGAATGTCTTGTTGCCACCCAAATGGCGGCCCTGGCTATACATCTTGTGACCGCTGGCATAGGTGTACTCCACGAAGGTGTGGTCAAAGATCTGAGACTTGCTACGATCACCGCCCATGCGCTCTTCACCGCCGCCCATGCCGTTGGCCATGATCGGGTAATCGTTCATGACCCAGTTGCCGACATCAAGGTTGTGGATGTGCTGTTCGCAGATCTGATCGCCGCTGGCCCAGATGAAGTGGTACCAGTTGTTGCACTGGAACTGCATATCGGTCATGCCCGGCTCGCGGTTACGATACCAAATGCCGCGACCGTTCCAGTACACGCGCATCAGGTTGATTTCACCGATGGCGCCGTCGTGCAACATTTTCACGTTGTTGATGTAGCGCTCCTCGTGGCGGCGTTGTAGGCCGATACCGATCAGGAGATTTTTCTTTTTAGCCTCTTGCGTAGCGGCCAGCACACGGCGTACACCCGGAGCATCGGAAGCCACCGGCTTCTCACAGAAGACGTGCTTGCCCGCTTTCACGGCGTACTCGAACTGCTGAGGCTTGAAGCCTGGAGGCGTGGCGATCACCACGAGGTCCGCGCCGGAGTCGATGGCATGTTTGTAGCCGTCAATGCCACCGAAAATGCGATCCTCGGGCACATCCACCCAGTCGTTGAATTGCTTCTTATAACCGTCCACGCGGTCCTTGGCCTTCTTGGCGTTCACATCCGCCACAGCGACCAGACGAGTATTGCCACGCGTGTTGCGGATCTGTGCAATGGCGCCACTACCACGGCCACCGCAACCGACTAGGGCGACACTCACGGTGTCGCTGCCGGCCGCGTGTACAACGTTCTCAATTGGGATTTGGCTAAGAGCCGTACCGGCGGCCACTGCCGATCCGGAGGTCTTGAGGAATTTACGCCGACTGGGGGCGCTTTCAGATTTCTTGCTCATAAAAAATGCGATTGTTTTAGGTTATTAGCAGGCGGACAGAGCCTAATGGATTTCGGCGTGTTGTCCAGAGTTCAATCAATCGGCGTGTCGTATTCCACCCCGTTATTCCAGTAGGCCTTCATTTCCTCCTTAGAGGGAATCTCAAGGGGCCGCACTAGGCGCATGCCCTGAAAAGTGGCATCGGTCAGGTACCAAATGCTCTTAGGCAACTGAGGATCCTGCTGCTTCCAATCCGGTGTGGAAAAGATGCGGGCAGCACTTCGAAGCTTGCCCAATGGCATTTGAACATGGAACGAACCGCCGCGGGACACGTGCGGGTACGGCTTAGTGCCTTTCACCCATGGGTTTACCAACACTTCCTTGCTAGCCTTGTAAGGCGCGTAGCCGTCCAACGTCCATTCTGCCACATTACCGTGAATATCATAGAGGCCCCACGGGTTGGGCTTCAGTTTGCCCACTTCACGATAACGGGTCTCAAAGGTGATCGGATCAAACACATTGTTCTGGTTCCAAGTCTTGGCGTTCAGCGTGCCTTCATCGCCTTCGTCGCCCCAAGAGTAGGCCGTCGTGGTTCCTGCCCGCGCGGCGTATTCCCATTCCGCCTCGGTTGGCAGCCGATAAAAATGCCCCGTCTTTGCGCTGAGCCATTGGCAATATTTATTAGCCGCGTGATGAGTCATGCAAATAGCCGGGTGCGTCCCGGTGCCCATGCCGAAATCCATATTCACATAAGGTTTGGTAGGCGTTGCCACCTCCTCTAGCCACCAGTCCTCAGAATCCTCCTCTGCCTTCTTTTTCTGGTAGTACATGAACTTGTGGTACTCGTTCCATGTCAGCTCATATTTACCCATCCAGAACGGTGAAACCTTCACCTTGCGTTGCGGCCCTTCGTCATCGGAGCGGCCCGTCTCATTGGCCGGGCTACCCATCACAAATGTGCCCCCTTTGATTGGCACCATCTCATAATCCACCAGAGTATCCACGATCCGTTTCTTGTATGGCTTCATGCTTGCCTCGGCGATTTGTTTATGAGTGGCCATGATCTTGGCGTGAATGGCCTCTACAATCCTGTCTTCGTCCGCACCCTTTACAATAAGCTTCTTGGGCTTTAGCTGCAGACCTTCTGGCCAAGTTGCACCTTGATCGATCCATAGGGCGACCAACTCAATCTCCTCTTTTGTTACCCGTTGGCTCTTAGTCTTTGGGGGCATCAGCAATTCGTCATCCTCGGGCAATGTCATGAATTCCCAAACGGTACTCCCTTCATGATCTCCCGGTTCGATTGCTGTTCCCTCACGGCGCCCCTTGAAAGCTAGCTCTTTGATATCCATTTGGTATCCACCGCCACTTTCTTTGGCAAACCCCTCGCGATGACAGCCCACGCAATTGTATTCAAAGATCGGCTGGATTTCTTTAACGAAGTCTATCTTACGCGGTTTTTTAGCCGCGGCCACATCCAAGCCGGCTATAAGAAGAACAATAAAAACGCCCGTGTATTTCTTCATAACAAAGTGGTTAATGAACCGGAGGCAGGCCCAAAAGTCAATTCCGAGCAGCCTATTAGTTTGGACTGCCGAATCGTGCAGATTCTTCAAATGTAGCTCAACTTATTGCGATCCCTGTGTTGTAATAAAAAAGGGCCCGGCAATTTGCGCAGCAATTTTAGCCCCCTCCTCCAACCGGAATTTTTTCATCCAACGTTTTTGAACTAAATGCAGAGCCTCCGCCGGCCTTTCAACATTCAGATTTGCCCGGTAAAAATCAGCCATAATCTCACTTGTCCAACGATCGGAAACAGGCCAATGCGTCATCAATATATTTCTAACTCCAGCTAAAGCTAAGGACTGCCTCATACCAGAGACACCCTGTCCATGAGTAGAGGAACCACGACCAGAGGAGCAGGCCGACAAAGTCACCAATCGCGTTTTAGACAAATTGAGATTACCGAGTTCACCAGATGTAAGGATTCCATCGTACTGGGCTTTATCTCCTAAACCTATTTCCCATATATTCATGGAGTGTTGAGCTCCGGCAAGAGCCAACCCACTTTGCGGTTGGGCCGTAAAATCCCTCTCTCCATCATTACTGAGTAAAACGTCCGCCCCTATCGAGTGAGTGGCGATGTGCAGAATCTCCGGAGAGACAATCCCACGTAAAACTGTTTCTGTCGTTGTTTTACCAAGATACAACTCCACATTGTAGTTAGCGGAATTAAGGATTCCTTGAATGCTCTTAGCCTCTGAACCAGTATAAGGCAAAGGGCTGAGTCGGTCGTCAGATATCTTTTTCTGAGACGATTCATAATTAACATCCAATCCGGGACGGCGATACCCAAAATCTGGATCCGCAAAAATCGCTGCCTCTTTATTTTTAGCATCAACCCCAGGTAACAACAGATCACTTGAAGCATGAAGGTAGGCGAGCTCATAATTTTCACCCGTAAAATGCCCATTCTGGTCCATCATCGTTGCAAAACTATGGATGCCCAAACCTTGGTCCGCACAGATTAAGAGCCTTTTCGTGTTTTCAGGCCAATGCTCTTGTGTGGGCTGAAGCACAGCTTCATAAGCTTTTTTCATGAGCCCCACGAAAACATTGTCAGCAATGGGACCGAAAGCTCCCTGCTTCATTATTCGGTCAATGCGTGAAGTCTCCCCGAGAGTAACCCACTTTACCGTAGCATTACGGGTAATAACCAGACAGCCATACTTTGGCTGCATTCCTCCATCAGCATTTTGATGGCCGTATTTCACGTACTCAAGCAACACTGAATCCTCCGGGAGTGACCGTTTCAACTGGGCCAATCTTGCTTTGAGTGGATCAATCCATTGGGGCGATTGGCGGGCCATCGCATGAAGCTGCTTATCCAATTTATCCAACCGGGAGTTTATTCCAACACTTGAGCCAGCCGATTCATGTTCTAAACCCAATTGTTCTCGGTGTTTCTGGAGTCGCTTATACGAATGATATTGCTCAAGTTCGTAGACAGTTTTCATACGAAGATGGCGTAATGCCTCAAAAGCCGTATCCCCTGAGGATTGAGCGGCCAACAAATCCATTTTTCTGGAAGCCCAAACCCATCCTTTTGTCCGCAACAAATGCTCAGCCAATATTTCTGCCTCTCCACAATTAGCCAAGAAACCGTACACTGGTTTTACTGTGGAAGATGCCCAGCGTTGTCGCTCAGAGCCATAACCGATTATTTCAGCTACTTTAGATTCGTGGATCTCACTGAGCCGACGCGCCCAGACTCTCGCTTCTACAATTTTCCCATAGCGCAACAGTAGCTGATGTTGCGTTGTGCAGTAATGAATAATTCCAGCGATATGGCTGACTGGCAGCTCAAAATTCACGTCCACTCCCGCCAAGGTCTCAGAAGCTGAATCCAACTGGTTTAATTTAATTTGAGCCTCAGCCAACTTGGATGTCAGTGAGAGCACACGACTTCCTTCATGGCCAAAGTTCTCTTTATAGTATTCAAGCCCACGTCGATATTGTTCTTTAGCCGCCCGAAAGTTCCCTTTTGCCACGTAAATATCTCCCTCCAAGCTATGCAATCCATGCCGGCCAGAAAAGCCATTCAGTGGCGGGGCAGCAGCAATTCCTTCAGATTCCTGCTGGCAATACTTGAGTGCCTCATCGTATCGCTCTAAAAGCAACAGTGTTTGAGCCAAATTACGAAAATTTTGGTTACGGATTATCAATGGGGTAAAGAACCGCTGCTCAATTATTTTTTCGACGTTGAAACCCGACTGGAGAGCCCTCTCATGATCGCCAATCATTCTGTATGTAGCACTAATTTCCATCCGGTTCCTCAAAGAGTCTAGACTATCGCGCATGTTGTGGTGAAAATGCAGGCGACGAATTCGAATCAAATGTTTTAGAACATTCATTTGATCCCCAGTGTTGCCATATAAATTGGCAACTTCACGAAGTGGTTCCACTAGGTTTAGTGAAGTCTCGCCTTCAGCTTTTTCCACCAGCTCCACCGCACGTAAAAGTTGTGTCTCGGATTCGTGATACTTACCCAAATAATTATGTGTTCGCCCCTTTTGAACCAAGGCTGCTCGATATATAGAGTTATCTGAATCGACTAACCGCATGGCCTTTACGGTGTACTCCAACGATTTGCGATATGCTTGGGCATGGAAATGGTGTTGTGCCAATTCCATCGCGGTCAAAGCGGGAATCTCAGGATCTTTGGAATACTTTTGGGAATTGGTTTCGAGCAGTTTAGCCAAACGCTCGGTCGAAGCGTCCTGATCCAACTTATTAAACTCATATACGATCTCGGAAATAATCACGCCCTGCTCGTTTTTCAAATGCCATAAGCCATGACGCATGCCTTTGGCGTACTTCCGCACCTGGGTCAAATTATGGGGCCTAGAAATGAGCATTTCTCCAGTATAAGGTTCCAACTCACCCTTTTTGTAAACCAACCCACCTTTAACCCCGAACGATTGAAAAGTTCCTCGCCCCCCCTGTTTAGCTTCCCCAAAAACTAGGCATACGACGAAACAGCTGATAATCAGAAGACGCATATTTGCTTGGACGTACTAGAAACATATATATTGGCCTATTTCAAGAAAATGACATGAACCTAATTAATTGTTTAAATTAATTATATTAATTATAAGATTTTCCAGAGAAACCCGAAAAAACTAGTTTTAATCGCGAAAATAAATTAATTCCCGGCCCACGCAGTATTTTTATGGGCCCCCTTCCCCTTCATCGCTTTATTAATCGTTATGGGTTGTAGACGTAGAAAGTAGCGCTCAGGCTGAGAAACCATATCCCGCAGTCGAAAATAGAACTCAGTTAGAAGTTCAATGAAAAATACAGGATGATGCATTTGTAAGTGGCAATAAACCAACACTCCAATCGGAGCTCTGCTCACACACGATCGTCGCACCCGCAAAGCAAACTTTGCACTTAATCCCATACATAACTTAACAAAGATAGAGAAAAACATTTTATGAAACTCGATAAGATTATCTATCTGGCCTCGTTCCTCCTGACGCTTGGCGTGAGCTTGGCCGAGCAACGCCCCAACATCTTGTTTATCTATACGGACGACCAGTCTCACCGGACGGTCAGCTGTTATGACGAAGCCTATCCCTGGGTCAAAACGCCCAACATAGATGCGCTTGCTTCCAAGGGTGTTCGATTCACGCACGCCTACATTGGCACCTGGTGCATGCCCTCGCGGGCGACCATGCTGACCGGGCATCACCAATATGGAGTAGAGTCGATGAGGATGGAGGGCCAATATCCCGGCAGCGTATATGATCCGGAGAAATGTCCCTTTTGGCCACGGGTGTTTCGGAAACACGGATACACAACCGCTCAGATCGGCAAATGGCATACCGGCATTGATAGCGGGTACGGACGCGATTGGGATCACCAGCTTGTTTGGAGTCGCCCCAAATACCCCCAGAACGCGGGCAATTATTTTGATGATCAAATCATTGAAGTAAACGGGAAAAAGCAACGCATCTCTGGCTACACAACTGATTGGTACACCGATCGGGCGATCGATTTTATTGAGGGGAAAAATCGTGACCCGAAATCTCCTTGGTACTTGTGGCTCTGCTTTGGAGCCGTCCACGGCCCATTCACGCCGGCGGACCGCCACCGCAATTCCTATCCCGATGCCGTGGTTCCCGAACCCGCGGATATCTATCCCGATCAACCCGCTAGAAAGGGTAAGCCCAAATATGTGAGAGAGCGAAGTCGCTGGGTTCGCAACAGCGATGGCCATGCCGAGCTGGATTCAGGAGTGAAACAGCGAACTGTAAAAAACGCTCCCATCCACGGGAACACGCTACAAAACTGGGTTCGTCAATATCATCAGGGCGTGCTCGCGATCGATGATTCCGTGGGCCGCCTTCGCGAAGCTCTGGAGAAATCCGGCCAACTAAATAACACCCTGATTGTCTTTGCGGCCGATCAGGGAATCGCCTGGGGACAAAAAGGCTTCCAGCAAAAGATTGCTCCCTACGATGCCAATATCCGAGGGCCGCTGATCATGTCTTTTCCCGGAAAGATTCCTAACGGCGAAGTCTGCCCGACCCCAGTCGGTGGAACAGATCTACCTCCAACCTTTTTCTCCCTCGTCAACCTTCCATTGCCCTGGAAGATGCATGGGCACGACCTGACTCCGCTCCTGAAGAATCCGAGTTCGGATTGGAACCACCCCGTTTTAACTGCTCTTACCGGAGAGAAGTACGGGTCGGATACTGATATCGTTCCAACCGACCCGGAGATACTCTACAAGACCGCCAGAGTCCCATGGTGGATTTCCCTCATGAGCGGTCGCCATAAATACATCCGCACACTGGTCAAAGGCGAAGTCGAAGAACTCTACAACCTTGAAACCGACCCTGAGGAATTAAACAACCTTGCCCTCGACCCCAAACACCTTGCAAAACTTCGGGAAATGCGGGCCGCGATGATTGCTGAACTGAAGAGAACAGACGCCGGCCTAGTAGACAATCTGCCTAAATTCTCCACTCCGAAGTAATGCTTATCGGCCGCCAATTGATTCGTTCAGCAGTAATCCTGCTGGGTTTCATTTTTTGCCTTCCATTGATGGGGGTAGACAGAGATAAAGCAACACCATTGGAACTCGGCCCTTTCTTTGTTGATGAAGTGTGGGGCAAGGTGGGAGAGCTCTCGTGTCTAAAATGTCATAATTCTTCAGGCGAAGCGAAGGACAGCGGCTTTATCCTTCAAAAAACGATCCCACTGCAGGGAGTTGAACTTCAAAACACTCATGTAGCGAACTTCAAGGCCTTCACAAAAATGGCCTGGAAACGAAAATCAGGCCAACGATCTAGGTTACTCTTAAAACCAATCGGAGAGCTGGGACACGAAGGAAAACAAGTACTGAAATCAAACTCGACTGGCCTTCAAATCCTCGAAAGGTTTGTTACTTTAGTAGATGGAAAGATTGATCCTAAGCTAACTGCTACAAAATATAGACCCCGGCCATTTTTTGAAGGAGTAACTCTGGTAAAAGATAGCAGTTTACTAAGACGACTCACGCTATCGATGGGTGGTCGCCTGCCCACGGAAACCGAAAAACAGACCATTGAAGAAAAGGGCTTGGATGCATTAGACGAAGTTCTTGATCAGATAATGACAGAAGAGGCCTTCTATATTCGCCTAAAAGAGGGATTCAACGACATATTTCTGACAGATGGCTATGAGGGAAACGGGGAGCTTATCCTCTCCTATAATCATTTTGAAAAGAGTCGTCTTTGGTATCAGAAGTACAACCTCGACCACATTGTGGACGAGAAAGAACGGAAGGAAACCTTC
>Ga0208624_1000426_pt1 | contig 22109 bp, 17 predicted proteins | sample Knorr_S23_td_DCM_FD_185607 | JGI IMG/M metagenome (GOLD analysis project Ga0208624, IMG submission 185607) | Marine microbial communities from Southern Atlantic Ocean transect - Knorr_S23_td_DCM_ad_71m_LV_A (SPAdes) (version 2) | ecosystem: Environmental > Aquatic > Marine > Oceanic | place...
GGGCCTGGTCATACAACTCTGCCTGAATGATTTTCCCCGTTAGGTTGTGGTTGCTACCGGCCGGCGAGTGTCTCAGTCCGAGATTAATTACAGTGTCACTTGCTGGGTATTTCACCAATCCGGATGAAACGTATGGTTTTCCGTACGGTTCACCGTTGCGGAACATAGTGATCGTGCCATCTTGCTTATAGCTGATGGCCATATGAACAGGTTTAGTCAACGCGTCGCTTTCGGCAGGTCCGTTGACTCGTTGCGTACGGACGAATCCGTTACTCCCGGGCATCCATAATCGACTGTCGCGTTCTCCATATACGATGGCATCGAAGATAATTCCGTTGGAAGACTGAATGTTGATCACTCCGCCTCCCTGTTGGTCTAGATTGTCCAGTTGCACGACTGCCGCAAGCGTCTTTTCTGAGACATCTTTCGAGACCTTGCCAGAACGGGCAAATGCTCTGGGTGACTTAAGAATTAAAGCACCGTCTGCGATGCGGGCACCGTTGATCAAATCGAGTTTGAGACCATTGATCTGATCGGTTAACCCCTCTTCACCCCCACTGAAATCCCAGGCATGCAGGGGTTGAGGAAGCTCGGCTTTGGGGTTGTTATCCTTCATGGCGTCGTCGGTAAGTCGCTGGCGTATCGGAGCCAAAATCGACTCTCTCTGCTTGGAAGCAGTATCCAGAAACTCATTCAGTTTGACAATCTCTGCTTCTTGCTCTTCGATGTCGCGTATTAAAGCTTCAAGATATTGACGGCTCGCCGCGACCTCTTCGGTTGTTGCATTTCGTCCCAACGCTCGAAGAAACATATTATTAATTTTGTCAGTGTCGGTCGGCAGGTCAGCGTTGCTGAACACGGAATCGGCAAATAATCGAGCTCGGCTAATTACCTGTTCATTGTTGAGCAGTGTGAGTGACTGGGCCGGGACATTGGTGGTATTACGTGCTCCCATCGTGGTGGTAGGATCGGGGAAGTCAAATGCCCGCAGAAACGGATCGATGTTATTGCGAGCGATCACGACGTAAATACTACGACGATTACTTGCACCGTTAGCACTACCTTCATACATGCGGGGTTCTAAGACTCCAGCGCTTTGTAGAATCGAGTCGCGAATGGACTCGGCATCCAGACGGTTAACGGGGAATTGGGCCAGCAACGTCGTGGCTTGATCGCTGTTAGTTTGCTCGTTGACACTCGACTGCCTAAAGGTGTCACTGAGAACGATATGTTTAATTGTCTTCTTAAAGGACCAGTCATTTTTTGACATGTAAGTGACTAAGTAATCGAGTAGCTGTGGATGAGTTGGTAGTTGTCCAAGGCGTCCAAAGTTGTCTGGCGTGGAGACAATCCCACGACCGAAGAGATAGTGCCAGATGCGATTGGTTATGACTCGTCCCACGAGTGGGTTTTCAGGGTTGGCCAGATCTTTTGCCAGTTCCAGACGTCCGCTTCCTGTGGTGTCATAATGTGAGTCGCCGAAGACTTCCAGGAAGCCCCGAGGCACGTTGTCGCCAGGAGTTTTGGGATTGCCCCGAACCCATAATGGATGATCGACTCCCTCCCGGTCAATGATGCCCGGTACACGGGTCGGTAAGGGTAACGCATTCTCGATACGACGGTACTCTTCAATCTGAGTCTTGAGTTCCGGGTTATTTGCAAGTTGATTAGGAAGTAGATTAGTACGGACAAAGAATCCGAGGAATCGAGCTTGCTGATCACTAAGTTTATTGGCGTCCCAATCCTGAATGGCCTGGGTCAAAACCCGTCGGTAGGCCTGCAGCAAGTCGTTGTAATTTGAAAGGTCGTCGGTGAATAATCCGGCCAGCCGGTTGGGTAATTCGGCAGGTGCCTGCTGTCCCTCTTTGGTCACTACAAAATCGGTAATTCCCCACCAGCTACGCTCATTGTTTCGACGCTCAATCGGCAAATCTCCGGCTGTCGCAATTTCAAAATGCACGCTGTTGTCAGTGAAGAAGACCATGTCGTGTTGAACCCATTGTGGAGTCACGCTTTTGAGAGTGTGCCCGTTATATAGTAATCCCAGCACCCGTGGGTAGTTTTCCACCGCCGGTCGGGCACGTGCTTCCTCACCACCTGCGACACGGAACCACATCTTCTGAAAGTCGACCGGAAATTCAGGCGATTGCAAAATCCCGTTGTGACGACTTGAAATGCCATGCGTAAAGATTCCGCCTTCGTGCACGTTATCAATGATGCGGTCACCGGACGCGAGTACGGAGAACGACCCCGGAGGACTAGCTTGTGTAGCCGTACCATTTCCAGTACGTGTCCAGGTGGCCGCCTGCTGAGGGTCACTCAGGTCCCAGCGATGGCCTAATTCCTGATCAAAGAAGGCATCTTCCCGAGCCTTAGCATTGCTCCACTCTTCACGCAGAGACTTCCAGCGGGCTAGGAAAGCTTCACCCTGAAGATTCCTCAACTGTTGTAATGCGAACAGTGGGTTCGTCTGCCCGTTCTCTTTGGCTGCATCGATTTGTTTATTCCAGTCAACCACCAGTGAAGTGTCGCGAGTGAGGATCTCAGGTAACTGCTCAGCAGTCTTCAGCCAGTTGGCTGCCAAACCGGCTTTGATTTCCCGCTTTAGTCTTTTCAGGTGCTGTTGGTCTTTAACAAGGATGTCAGGTGAATCTGCAGACCGAAGGGCAGGGCGGAGGTTGTCAAAAACTCCAAAAAAGCGGAAGTAGTCTTTTTGACTAATCGCATCGAATTTGTGATCGTGACATCGGGCGCAAGATACCGTGAGTCCCAAAAAGGCTTTGCTCAGCACATCGACCTGATTGTCGGTAAATGTCAGCATTTCAGCGACGGGGTCCACCGGAGAGAATCCGTGGGGAACCAGACGATAGTGCCCGGTGCCAATTAGGGACTCATTAAGTGTTGCCTGGTCGTTGTATCGAGGTGTTTCCAGCAGGTCACCAGCAATATGTTCGGTTACCAGCTGCATATAGGAGAGATCCTGATTGAATGCTCGGATAAGATAGTCACGGTATCTAAAAGTGAAAGGGATGGAGGGATCTCCCTCACTCCCGTGAGAATCGGTAAACCGAATTACGTCCATCCAGTGTCGAGCCCAACGCTCACCGTAATGTGGGCTGGCCAGTAATTCGTCGACGAGCTCTTCGTATTTGGCATCATCCAGCCCCGGACCATATTTTTCGATTTGTTCGAGAGATGGAGGCAGGCCGGTAAGAGCAAAACTCAGACGGCGTAACAAGGTGAAGGCATCGGCTTGTTCAGCGGGTGGAAGACTCTCTTCTGCCAGTCGTTGTTGAACGAAAAGGTCCACCGGGTGCGAGGACTCGGAAGGAATAGCAGGCAGCGCAGGTGATTGTACTGGCCGGAAACTCCACCATTTGGACCGACGGTTACGTACGGCTTCCCAGGAGATAACGGAGTCAAGCTCTTTTGCCGTAGGAGCAGTGTCCCGGGGATCAAACGCACCATCTTTAATCCATTGAGCAAAATCTGCAATGATTGCGTTGCTAAGCTTGGGACCATCTTTGGGCATACGCATGTCGTTTTGGTGACGCATCGCCTGAAGTAATGGACTATTGTTGACGTCATCGATGAGAATGGCCGGGCCATTAAAGCCACCATCCAGCATCCCCTGCTTGAAGTCGAGGATAAGATCACCCTCTTGAGCACCATGGCTGTTATGGCACTTATAACAGTGCTCGACTAGGACAGGACGAATGCGAGCCTCGAAAAACTCCTGCTTTTGTAGGTCAGTTTGTCCGAAAGCCAACGACGTGAGAAAAGTAATGCAAAGAGCAAATGATGTTTTAGTTTGGCACATAGTAGATCGGCTTAGGTGTGCTGTCTGTAAGAAATTCAAGCTTAAGTATAAACGATGTTGTCACGCAGGGTGCTAGCTTTAGCCGATGGTTACGATTCGATCGGACGCGAGTAATTCGGGCAATGGCGTTGGAGAAGCGATGACCAGTGTTGTGGAATATGTTGTTTGTAATTCGCGGAGGTAATGGCAAACTAACTCAATTCCGCTCGAATCCATTTCGGTAAATGGTTCGTCCAGTAGTAACAGGGAAGGTGAAAGAATAATAGTACGTCCCAATGCGATACGTCGCTTTTCTCCGCCCGATAGATTTTTGACATCCCGATTTAGAAGTGAGTGCACTTCAAGAAGCGTGGCAATTTTGGCGGCTTTGTCTTGAGCCTGATCGATGTTACGGGCTTTTGCTCCGTACAACAAATTGGTTTGGACTGTACCTTTGAATAGGAACGGTGATTGTTGGACAAACCCAACAGGGTGATAGAGCTCTGGGATATCCACCAATCCACTGTATTCGGATTCCAATCCCGCAAGCACTCGCAATAGCGTTGATTTGCCCGAACCATTGATCCCCTGGACCCCTAGGCACATTCCATGCTCGATGGTTAATTCGGATATGTCACAAATGGTGGTGTTCGCCCGAGTTACGAGTAAATTCTTAATTCGAATAGGAGGCTTCATTCTTTTTCCTCCCGACCCGCCCACGCGATAACCAGCGTGATAAGAATAGCAATGAGTAGCAAGATCAGACTCATCGCTACCGCTCGAGAGAATTCACCGCGTGCAGTTTCCAATGTCGTTGAGGTAGAGAGCGTTCTTGTTTTGAACTTCAGGTTGCCCCCGACCATCATGGCGATGCCAAGTTCTGTAAAACAACGAGCAAATGCAGTGAGAATAGCCAGCGTTATGGGAAGACGAGCCTCGGAAAGATACGTCCTCCACCGTTGTAGACGGCCAGCACCTAGCATGAATGCTGTCTCCGATATTCGGGGGTCCAGGTTTTTGATGCCTCCGTGAGTCAGGCTCACGATAATGGGGACAGCCAGAAGCACTTCCCCAAGGACGATTCCCCAAGAAGTGTAAAGTAGTTCCAAAATGCCTAACGGCCCTTGTCTGGCCAGCAACGCATAACCAATTAGGCCGATGAGTACCGTGGGTACGCCCATGGCTCCCCGAAATAAGGTGACAACGAGGCTTCTTCCAGGAAACGGATGTTGAGCTAAAAACGTACCTAAGGAAATACCTATGACGGTCGCCAAAATGACCGCCGTCGAGCTGACCCAGATACTACGCCAGGCAGCATCGAAAACTAACGAGTCGCCGCTCATTAGTAAGTCGAAAGCTTCAGAGATTCCATCGAGAATCATCTTCATGGTGAGTCATCCAGGGAAGCCGTTGAGGTAATCGGTTCGAAGAGTGTCGAGTTATGTAGTTGGTATTTCTGAATTATCTGAATCGCTTCGGCAGATTGCAGGAATGAAAAAAAACGGTTCGCTAGGTCAGCGTTGATTTTGGAGCTTTTAGAAGGGTTCACGGTTATGACGCTGTATCGATTTTCTAGCAGGGGGTGAGTACTAACGAGTGGAACAAGTTCAATCTTATGTTGGAACCGAAGATAGGTCGCCATGTCACAGAGTGTATATGCTTGTAATTCATTGGCAATCATCAATGTATTGCCCATGCCTTGCCCCGTCTCAATGTAGCTCTCCAATAGCGGACAGCCCGGCTCACCCCAGAGTTCCAACTCTCTTTTATGAGTGCCACTGTCATCACCTCGAGATACAAACCGTTGGTTTTGCCTGCCGATCTGCTGAAGTGCCTGATCCGGTGCAAGGTGTTTGATTTGTGCGGGATCAGCAGCCTGTCCAACCAGTATGAAATAGTTTTTCATAAATGATGCATGCCTTTGGCCGTGCCTCTCCTGCATAAACTGCCGTTCGGAATTTGGAGCATGCACGATTAAAACATCAGCTTCGCCTTGCTCTCCCATCTTCAAAGCGGCTCCGGTCCCCACGGCGATAACAGAGAGATCGCAAGGGGTGTTACGAGTGAATGCAGGCAGGAGTTGGTCAAGTAACCCGGAGTCTCGTGTACTGGTTGTGGTTGCAATCCTTAGTGCTCCGACTGAATTTGATTGGCCGGAGTGATCTGGTCGACAGCCTGAAAACCATAGGCACAGGCCCAGTAGCAAGTACTTTAGATTGCGTTGTTTGTAAAAGTCATCACTTAACATGGTTCGGGTTTCAATACGCGGTGCACACTGTTAGAGTGCAATGGAGACCGGCCTTTCAGCTGCATCATTGACTAATTATAGATGATTGTCGAGTCCTTTGATTCAGATGTTGTTTTAGTATTATTAATTCCATGCGTATACTTGTAGCTGCTGGCTACAATCGGAATTAGCTTGTTCAATCTTATGTGTGTTTACTGTTTAGCCATTGCTCTGCGTATGAAAGTCGGAAAATCAAATGACGATCTCCTTTAAGTGCCCAAGTTGTTCGAAACCCTATAGCGTGCCCGATCAATTGGCTGGGAAGAAATCAAAATGCTCTTGTGGTCATCAGTTTGTGATTCCCGCTGCCGCAGCCGCACCCGCACCGACATCACCCGCTCCAGTACCAGGGCGACAGGCTCCAGGCACTCAACCGTTGGCGCCAGCTAATCCGTTGGGGCAAATGCCACAAACAACGGGAAACCCACTTGGTGGAATGCCTACTACTCCAAGTGGTGGGAACCCGCTTGGTGGAATGCCTTTGCCTCCTGCTGGGGGTAACCAGTTCGGAGGTCTACCGACGGGGACCGGATTGCCGGCTGGCGGTGGAATGCCGGGAGGCAATCCACTAGGGGGCATGCCGGGGACTCCAGGCATGCAGGGTATGCAAGCCGGTGGTTGGAATAGTCCCGGTGGAGGTCCTAAACCGAAAAGTAAAAAAACAGCGAGCGGCAATAGCAAGAAAAGAATGTGGATAGGCATTTCAGTTTCCTGCGTGATGCTCGTCATCGGCGGTATCACCAGCTTCGTCTTACTCAGTGGTAATGATAGTGGCGAACAGGCTTCCAATGAGGGAGACAACGCTACTCAGACGCCCCAAACCTCCACGGGAGGAGCTGCTGGGAACTCTACACAAGGTGGTGGGCCTGGTCAGGGTAGTGATATGTCCTCCATGATGAGTGGAATGACGGACCCTGGTGCGGGAGGGATGGATGAAGGAATGATGGATCCCAGTAACATGGGAGAAGGAATGATGGATCCCGGCGCTGGAGGTGATCCAGGTATGGAAGGCGGTGACTATGGAGGCGCTGGCCCTGGAACAGATCCAAGTCTTGGTGGTAGTGATCCCGCAGCCAGTGGAAACTTTGGTGCCGGCCCCGGAACAGACCCAAGTCTTGGTGGTAGTGATCCCGCAGCCAGTGGAAACTTTGGTGCCGGCCCCGGAACAGACCCGAGTCTTGGCGGTGGTGATCCCGCAGCCAGTGGAAACTTTGGTGCCGGCCCTGGAACAGATCCAAGTCTTGGCGGTGGTGATCCCGCAGCCAGTGGAAACTTTGGTGCCGGCCCTGGAACAGATCCAAGTCTTGGTGGTAGTGATCCCGCAGCCAGTGGAAACTTTGGCGCTGGCCCCGGAACAGACCCGAGTCTTGGCGGTGGTGATCCCGCAACCAGTGGAAACTTTGGTGCCGGCCCTGGAACAGACCCTTCGGCTGGAGGTGGAGATCCGTTTGGTAATTTTGGTGGCAATAACAATGGTGGTGGCATACCCAATGCTGATCTTGCCACGATCCAAAAAGGACTTTCCAGTAACAGCTATGAAGCCGTGATGGTTGCCAATTTCCAATTGATGCGATTAACGACCAACACACTTAAAAAGATGAGTGATGCTGCGACAGCATTGGCACAAATAGATCAGCTTAAACAGTTTGAATCGGGCTTCAGTCAATCAGCGGCTACGATGAAACGACTTGAAAAACCGACGCGTGCCGAACAATTGCAATTGGCTAAGCGATATGGTGTTGAGGGAAACCAGATTCTCAAAGCTTTTAAAAGCGAAGGGGATCGGGTCTTAAAGATCAAGGGACTTTCAACGCAAGTCAAACTGCAAATTCAAAAGACGATGCAAGCAAACTAAATGGTTAAGCGTCTAACCGAATTCTTTGTTTTCTCTCATAAGCAGCCGATTAATGTTCGATAACACATCAATTTAGCTTGATGTGGCGGTCTGGAATAGGAGCCCCTCGCGGCAAAAGAAAAACGTCGGGTGCCGAGGCTGTCAGTTGACCGCGATGGGTTAGAATGAGATGTCATTCTTTTTCAATATCTTCTTTACGGAATGGGATTTCTTTATGTATCGAACACACAAAGTATTGCTCGCTCTGGCACTTTGTGGGATTCAGGTGTTCTGCCTGACTTCAGAAACTAATCTTCATGCAGTGGAGAAGCCAAACATTGTCTTTATCATGGCTGATGATTTGGGCATTGGAGATTTAGGATGCTATAACTCAGAGAGTAAAATTCCAACGCCCCATATGGATGCGTTGGCGAAAGCAGGAATGCGATTCAATGATGCTCATTCTCCATCCTCCGTTTGTACGCCCACTCGGTATGGCGTCCTTACCGGTCGCTATGCTTGGCGTACGCGACTAAAGAACGGGGTGTGTTGGGGCTATAGCCGAAGCCTCATAAACCCCGGCCGCGAGACGGTTGCCAGCATTCTAAAATCACAAGGATATCAAACGGCGTGTGTAGGAAAGTGGCACTTAGGATTTCAGGCTGCTGATTTGACCGCGGATGACTTTCCTGTGGCTAGTTCCAATATTGAAGAGAACCATCCTCACGCTGTGGACTATTTCAAACCTCTGACTCCGGGGCCGAACGATTTTGGTTTTGACTACTTTTTCGGTATCCCTGCTTCTTTGGACATGGATCCATACGTGTATGTTGAAAACGATCGACCTGTGGAGTTACCAACCGGTGCTGTGGCTAAGTCAAATCATCGCCGTCAAAACGGTGGGGGATTTTGGAGAGGCGGCAAGGCAGGGCCGGACTTTAAGCATATCGATGTTTTACCTAAGACGGCGGGTAAAGCAGTGGAGTGGTTGTCTGCGAGAGATGGGAAACAACCGTTCTTTTTGTATTTTCCGCTGAGTGCTCCGCACACTCCGTGGTTGCCAACGGACGCTCATCGTGGCAAAGCCAAAGCCGGTTATTACGGTGACTTTGTTAATCAATGTGACGCCGTTGTAGGACAGGTCATGGCAGCATTGGAAGAGATTGGTCAGGCTGACAATACATTACTGATCATGACCAGCGACAATGGATCTCATTGGGTACCAGGTGATATTCCCAAGTACAGTCACCGAGCCAATTTACATTACCGTGGGCAAAAAGCGGATATTTGGGAGGGGGGACATCGTGTGCCATTTATTGCCAGATGGCCGTCTGGAATTAAGCCGGGCACCGAATCGGATCAGACAATTTGCCTGACGGACTTACTCAGTACTGCCGCAGAATTATCGGGAGGTGCTGTGCCGAATACTGCCGGAGAGGATAGTTTTAGTATTGTTCCAGCGTTGCAAGGAAAAACGACTCAAATTCGCTCTTCAACAATCCATCATTCACTCAATGGTACGTTTGCAATTCGAATTGGTGATTGGAAGCTGATTGAAGCCAACCTTGGTTCCGGCGGCTTTTCAGCACCTCGTGTTGTAAAGCCGACTGCTGAGTCACCTGCGGGCCAGTTATACAATTTGAAAAATGATCCTAGCGAAACGGAGAATCTTTGGGAGAAGCATCCTGAAGTTGTTGCCCGAATGTTGGCTGAGTTAAATAAAACGCGTGATGCAGGTCGGTCGCGATAACGTCAGCTATTGAAAACTTCCGGAATGACCGCTCCGTCATTGAACAGTGGTGTTTCGTCCCGTCCCAGATGGTTGTAGGACAACTCGGCGGGATTCACTCCGAGTGCAGCCAAGATGGTCGCGTGGTAATCGAATGGAGAGACTGGGCGTTCGGTGACAACATATCCCAGATCATCTGTTTGCCCGATAATCTGGCCTCCACGAACACCCCCGCCTGCTAACCAAATGGAATAGCCATTGGGGGAGTGATCACGACCATTGGCTTTGCCTTCCATCGTTGGCGTTCGTCCAAACTCGCCTGCCCAGACAAGTAGCGTGGAATCCAGTAGGCCTCGTTGTTTAAGATCGGTTAACAGTCCAGCGATTGGTTTGTCAGTCCGAGCAGCCTGACGAGTATGGTTGCTTTTAATGTTGCCATGCGCATCCCAGCCGCCGACTCGAATCTGTACAAATCGTACACCGCGTTCAACCATTCGTCGTCCCAGCAGACAGGCAACGGCGGTGTCATGAGTATTCTCTTCAGCAATGCCGTAAAGCATCTTCGTGGCATTCGTTTCAGTTGTCTCCCACTCGAACAACTCAGGAGCAGCCACCTGCATTCTGCCGGTCATTTCATAGGACTTGATTCGAGCCTGTAATGCATCGTCATTTAGTTTGGCTTTTCGATGCTGTTCATTCAGGAATTCGAGTAGCTGTAATTGCTTTTCGCGTCGCTCCTTGATCGTCCCTTTAGGTAACTGTGTGTGTTGGATACCCGTTTTGGGATTAATTAGAATTCCCTGGTGTTTAGACGGTAGGAAACCTGTCGACCATCCGGCGCGTTGAGGGTACTGCATCCCATCGCTGTGGATATTCATTGCCATAAATGACGGTAGATTTTCATTGTCGCTGCCTAGGGCATAGGTTGACCAGGCGCCGATGCTAGGACGTTCACCGTTGGATACGCCTGTTAAGCAGACGCATTCACCGGGGCCATGGACTGGATTGCGATGCTGAACACTGCGGATGACACATAAGTCATCAACATGCTCGGCTGTGTGAGGCAGTAAGGCAGAGACTGGGATTCCCGACTCACCATGCTGCTTGAATTCCCAATGGGATGGCATCACGTTTTTGAGCCCGGATCGCTTAATTGGCGGGACGTTGCGGGCAATGGATTCCGGTACATCCTGTCCCGCATATTTCTTTAACGCAGGCTTGGGATCAAATGTGTCGACCTGGCTTGGTCCGCCCGACATGTAGAGGAAAATAACGCTGCGTGCGACAGCTTTCTCGTCACTTGTCGTCGCCATACTCTGCCGACTTAATAACGAGGCGATCGCCATCGACGAGAGCCCGATGCCGCTGTCTTGTATAAATTGTCGGCGGGGGTATTTAGTTGACATGGATAAACTCATTACTGTTTAGCAGGACCAAACATAAGTCTTTGAGAGTGGCTTGTTCTAAGAATCGAGCGATAACGGGTTGTTCTTCGCGAGTTATTTTACGCCCAAGTATATGCATAAAGGTGATTTCCATCTGAACTTCTATGTCAGCTGCAGCCTGTTGTACCTGTAATGCTGTGTGAGTTGCCTGCTGATTGGTGAAGTCACTATTCAGTAAATAGAGAGACTGGATCGGAGAAACAGCCTGGCTGCGGTAGACACAACTGTGGTTTGCATCCGGAGCATCAAAAATCTCGTTGAGGTAACTAGGAGTATTGCGGCGATGCTCCAAATAGACACTGCGGCGAGTGGATACGCCCGTAATTTTTTGTGAAGGACCTCCTCGAGTTAGGTCTAATTGCCCGCTCGTGCTCAGAATGCTGTCCCGGATCATCTCAGATTTCATGCGATGAGGCTTCCAGGCCCACCATGAATGATTGTCTGGATCGAGTTTATATGAATCAGGGGTTTTCATCGCTGTTTGGCGATAGGCGTGTGAATTGAGAATTAACAGATGGATATGTTGAGTATTCCAATGATTGGCGATCAGTTCATGGGCCAGATAATCCAGAAGATCCTGATTGTCCGGAGCAGTCCCCTGTGTTCCAAAGTCTCCTGGTGACCGGACCAGTCCTTCACCAAAATGTCCCTGCCAAATGCGATTGACCCAGACCCGTGCAGTGAGCGGGTTGGAGCGGGACGTGATCCACTCTGCTAACGCTGTACGAGGTTGTGGCCCAATCGGAGCTTGGGTAAACAGAGAAGGGATTCCGGGAGAGACTTGAGGACCGCGGGACTTTACATCACCACGGATGAGGAGATAAGTTGGCCGTTGATAGAGAGCTGACCGTTCTCGTTCCAGAGGCCAACGCATTAAATGAGGTGCAACAGGCAAACTCAGGTAATCGGTTTGCGTGGAATACCAGGCCCAGGCTTTAGGTAAGGCTCGGATTTCATTCTCTAGTTGACTGAATCGAGTTTTGTCTGATCCGCTCAATCGACGGCTCACTGTTTCCGGTGCGATATAAATTGGTTCTGGGTTGCCCTTCGCTTTGAGCTCGTTATAAACACGCTGATGAGTTTTGTCGTAGATGTTCCAATATTCAGTAATCAGAGCTGGACCCTGATCCCGAGCGTCTTCTAATACGACACTGCCCGGTTGGCCTTCTGCAAAGAATGCCTGAAATCGGTAGTAATCCCGAATTGAAATTGGATCGAATTTGTGGGTGTGACACTGAGCGCATTCCATGGTTAGTCCAAGCAGTGCGGTCGCAGTCGTGTTGGTGACATCATTGAGAATGTCATTACGTTGAATCTGTTTATCCAGATCATTCCCACTGTATCGTGCCGCGGATAAAAATCCTGTGGCAATAATGTGCTCGTCCTCAGTACTCAATTCATCCCCTGCCAGCTGCTCCTTCACAAACTGATCATACGGTTTGTTAGATGCGAAACTGTCGATCACGTAATCGCGATACCTCCAGGCATCCGGGCGGAAACGATTATGTTGATGTCCATTGGATTCGGCCCAACGTGCGATGTCTAACCAGTATCGCGCCCAGTGTTCCCCGTATTGCTGCGAATTGAGTAATCGTACAATTTCTTTATTGAGCCATGCCTGATGCTGTTCGGCCGGCAACTGATGAAATTGTTGAAGTGAATTATGTGAGGGTGGTAAGCCGGTAATGGTCAGATGGATACGACGTAACAACGTTGAACCGTCTGCCAACGGATTGGGGGTGACCCCAAGAGCCTCTTGTTGCCGCCTCAGGAAGGCATCGACGGCTGTTCTATTGCTGGAGTCCGGTCCATTATTTGATACGTGTTTTGGAACATCCGGCTGTTGAATAGGTTGAAACGCCCAGTGGTCGGAAGTAAGTGGGGGCGTGGGAAATAGTTTCTCATTCCATTGCATCCCTTCATTGATCCAGGTGCTGATGGTGGCAATCTCTTTTGGACTAAGCCGTTCACCTTTGGGAGGCATGCGCGAGTCGTCTGTCGCTTGAAGGCGGTGGATTAGATGGCTTGTCTTGGCAGAAAATGGTGTCGTTTGGTTGAGAACCTGATCCGCGACATCCAGGCGAAAACCGGTGTCGTTGTTTCCTTGATGACACTTAAAACAGTGACGTTGGAGGATCGGAACGACATCGTTTTCAAACGAGACGGTGACAACAGGCTTTGGTAGCGGCTGTGGCGCCTTTGGGGTGATAGGCGGGCGAATACCAAATAATTCTTCCCACGAGCCCGCAAGCTTTAGATTTCCCACGGTGATACGATCATCAACTTCTGTTTTCCCGCCGGTCGAAAATCCAAGCCAGCGAATGGTCGAAACTCGCGCGGCATCGACCTGTAGTTTGGTGCCAGGTTTGTCTCGTGCTGTTAAAACAGGATCGATCCAAAGTTCAATTTGATCAAATGGCTGCTCGGGCCCTGGATTTGACTTGGATATTTTCGCGACCAGTTGTGTTTCACGATCCCCTTGTAGCTCGGGCCCAAACGCTTGACGGCTAGAGCTAAAGCGGATCATAAATCGATTTTTGGATTTTTCATCAACGTGGATTCCAATGTTTGGATTTTGATTGGAGTGCGCCGAAGAGGCATTTCCTTCCGTATCATCGAGCCACAGAATGAAGAATTCGCCGGAGCCATCGTCTGCCGTGTCGATATATTTAGCCGGATACGTTAACGTGTAGCTAACGTAGAACGAGTCTTGTGTGATGGCAGGGGTGACAGCAGAGCGGACGGGTGTTTCGCGTGTCAGGCTGCCCTTAATGACAAACAGGGCCTCTACATTGTCGGAGGCGTGTTTCCAGTTTCCAAGTTGGAATGAAGCGGATGGCTGAGCCACTAAGTGAGTTGACGTCGGCAATATGATCATGCCAACAGCAAGTATCAGGCCCAGCATGGTTGAGTGTTTTTCAAACATGATTTCATTCTAGCTGCCAAGAAATCTTTTTTGAATCTAACAGGTGGGCATATTTGTTCTGTTTCGATTGGAGTTTACATTGGTAAGGGAACGTGCCCAACGTGAGCACTATAGAATTTCGAGTACACCCAAGAACTAATTGAAACAGTATGGATACCGCAATTTTCAACGGCTGTTTGCCAGCCATCATGACTCCCTGTAATGACGATCGTACACCGGACTTCGATGCGTTGGTGAAAAAAGCGCAGGAGCTCATTTCTGCAGGAATGAGTGGCGTTATCTACTGTGGCAGCATGGGAGACTGGCCACTGTTGACAGATGAAGAGCGTATGGAGGGTGTCGCTCGGTTATGTGAAGCTGGTGTTCCTGTCGTTGTTGGTACCGGTGCTCAAAATCCTCGACTCGCAGCGGCTCATGCAGCTCATGCCGAATCGGTAGGAGCCAAAGGGTTGATGGTAATTCCTCGTGTTCTTTCCCGAGGAACTTCCTCTATCGCCCAGCGTCATCACTTTGCAGGGATCTTAGCCGCTGCCCCTAATACACCAGCTGTCATCTACAACAGCCCCTATTATGGGTTCCAGACCAGAGCGGAGCTGTTTTTTGAATTGAGAAACGAATTTCCTAGTCTTGTTGGATTTAAAGAATTCGGTGGCGCGGAAGCACTGAGCTATGCCGCTGAACATATCACTGGTGCCGACCCTGCCTTGCGATTGATGGTAGGGGTCGATACCCAAGTGTTCCATGGGTACGTCAACTGTGGAGCCGTCGGTGCTATTACAGGCATTGGAAATGCTCTACCCGCACAAGTCCTGAAATTGATTGCCTTATGTGAGCGTGCGGTAGCCGGTGACGTCCAGGCGAGACGATTTGCAAAAGAACTGGATGAAGCGTTGATCGTGCTCTCGACGTACGACGAAGGTCCGGACCTCGTGCTGTTTTATAAGTACTTGTTAGTGCTCAATGGGGACACTGAATATACCTTGCACTTTAATGAGTCTGATGAACTTAGTGCCAGTCAGCGATATTTTGTCGAACAGCAGTACTCCCAGTTTAATACCTGGTGGTCAAACTGGGACGGCAAAGACTATTAATGCATCGACCGTGCTGGTCGTATGGTGATGAATTCCAGGCTTAAGCTCGGATTTGATCGATAGCTGTTCTAGCCCGTTCAGCGCGCCTCAGGAACTACTTCGATTGAAACGTATTTAACATGGTGTTGTAGACGTCAATTCCTTCAGCCCCGAAATCTATGGTTTCGCCGGTCTTAAAACGTCCATTGGCAGAAGTGATAGCATGAAAGACGACTAGATTCTTTGCGACACTGCTGTTCTGTCCCAGCCCTGGAGTCGTTGTGGCAACTGTCATCAAGCCAATGACCAGAATACTAACGTTGCGGGAAATTGTTGCCATTAGAATCCCCAACAGCAATTGTTTTATCCGTCTGTTATTGGATTAGGTGGGGTTCAGCTCAATTCAATTCAATTCAATTCAAGTTTATCGGGTGTTTATGTTCCTACTATCGGTAAGTAAGTTTCTTGAGTGTTTACGTAAGTCTTCCGAATTGCCTAAAATACGGAAAGATCGGTCAACGATAACAATGTCCAATAAGTAGAGTAAACAAAACATGCGACGCGCAATGGCTTGGGGAATTGTCTGTGGTATTGCCATGTTAATGGCAGCGTGCGACGCCAAGGTTGAGGTGGATATTCAACTTGATTCGGGCGATGATTCAAATTCGCAATTGGAAGTTTCCCCCAAGGTGAAAGAGGTGGAAGAAGTGTCAGAAGTGTCAGAACAAGATCCGGAGTTGCCACAGGAATACAATGCCCTTAGTCTCGAGGAAGAATACGTTCTGATTCACAAAGGAACAGAGCGTCCTTATACGGGGGAGTTGACGGATAACAAATCTGAAGGGGTGTATACCTGTCGCCGTTGTAATGCGGCGTTATATAAATCGGAAGATAAATTTGACAGTCGTTGTGGATGGCCAAGTTTCGATGACGAAATCAAAGGGGCAGTGAAAAGGATCCCGGATGCCGACGGATTAAGAACAGAGATCGTCTGTGCGAACTGTAACGGCCATCTGGGACATGTATTCCTGGGCGAAGGTTTTACCAAAAAGAATACCCGTCACTGCGTCAACAGTATCTCCATGAAGTTTGTAAAAGCTGGTGACGAGTTACCGCTTGTGATTCGTCTGAATAGATAAGTACGCGGCAATCTCGATAGTCAACCAACCGCGTAGGATAAGTTCATGTTAAATATCGGATCATTCAAGACGAAAACCTGTAGTGGGATCGGGCGACGTAGTTTTCTACAGATGTCCGGCGCTATACCGTTTGGTCTGGGGATGTCCGGATTGGGTGCGGTAACCGCTGACGAAGTCGATGACGTCGTGGCCAGAGCAAAGTCGATCGTCTTTGTTTTCCTGTGGGGAGCTCCAAGTCATCTCGATACGTGTGACCCCAAGCCTAACGCCAATACTGAATATCGCGGACCGTTTGGAGTTATCCCTACGCGCACTCCGGGTGTCCACTTTACAGAATTGCTACCGAAGCTGGCACAACGTAGTGATAAATATACGTTGATTCGATCACATATTCAGAGTGCTCCGGGGCATCCGGATGGCGGGACGGTTGCTTTGTCGGGCTTTGAAGAAAATCCCAAGCCTGTTAAGCCAAATTTCGGGTCCATTATTGCTCGGCATCGAGGGTTTCGTGGCAAGCTGCCTCCGTTCTTTTCGATCGCCAACGGGGTGGTGATGGATGGAGGTCGCCGTATCGAAGCGTATGGCGGCGGTGAAATGGGCGCAGTTTATGACCCATTCATGGTTGGTGCTTCGGAGACCGGGGAAGTAAATATTCCCGCTCTGGCACTCATGGATGACGTTAATCCGTTGCGGATTTCAGACCGTCGCACGCTGTTGAAAAAACTAGATGCTGTCCCGCGTTCACTCGAATCCGCCAAGTTTCGAGACTGGAATCGAACATACCAACAGGCCTATGGACTGATTACTGATCCAACAGCCCGACAGGCATTCGATTTGACACGGGAATCCAAGCAGACCCGCCAACGCTATGGTCAAAGTGTATTTGGCCAGAGTGCGTTATTGGCTCGCCGGTTAGTCGAAGCAGAAGTACCATACATTCAATTGAATTACAGTCGTCATGTGGAAGCCATTACGCCAGGCTTTGAATTTGGCTGGGATACACACCTTTACAATTTTTCGCTGTTACAGGATCAGCACTGTCCGATCTTTGACCGAGCATTCTCGGCCTTTCTGGATGATATCTACGATCGCGGCCTGATCGACGATACTTTGATTGTGTGTATGGGCGAATTCGGTCGAACGCCAAAAATCAATGTTCGGGCTGCCCGCGATCATTGGCCTCAGTGTTACTTTTCGATGTGGGCCGGTGCTGGTCTTCAGACTGGCCGCGTGATTGGTGCGAGCGATAAAAATGGTGAACATCCCATCACCCGCCCGATTACGCCGCTGATGGTGGGAACAACGATCGCGGAGTTGGCTGGAGTCGATTCACAGGCGCGAGCAGAAATGCGTGTTCTCGACGGAGGTCGCGTGATTGATGAGTTATTTTAGAGGTAGGAGACGACCGTCACTTGCATGCTTGGCAAGTCTTGTTTGGCTTGTCTGTCTAAGCGTAATGGTCGTTCAGGCAGCCGATCCTATTCGGTTGACCCATGATGGCCGCATGAAGTTTACACCGGTCTTTGTGGACGGTGGCGAATCATTGACCTATGTCGATTTCGAAAATCCCAAGGTGTTCCGACTCCGGACCATGAATTGGGAAACCAAAGAGACCAAAGTGATTCATGAGGCGGCACCCGCTCCTGAATTCGATCCAGCCTACTCGGCCGATGGGAATTACTTTTCTTTCTTGCGAGCGACAGGTGGTTTGCAGGTAAGCCTGGTAATTAGAAATCGCAAATCAAATGAAGAAGTCCTGATCCCACCCGAACCCGGTTTTTCTGGGTATCGGACTCCGGCGATCGCTCCGGATAGTTCTCACATGCTGTTTTCTTTTGCGAATAACTTTGGTCAGGATATCTTTCGCGTGGAGATGAACGGGCAGGGACGGACTGCTTTGACGGGTGCAAAGGGCATTAATATTTGGCCCAGTTACTCGCCGGATGGTAAGAAGGTTTTGTTTACTTCGACACGGGATGGCAATTATGAGCTTTACGAAATGAAACCAGATGGCAGCGATATCAAACGCCTGACGGATAGCCCCTATCAGGATATACGGGGACAGTATTCCCCGGACGGAAAGCAGATTGCTTTTGTTAGCCATCGTGATGGGAATGCTGAAATCTACATTGCTAATGCAGATGGAACTGAACTACGACGTGTGACAAGGCATGAGGAGCGAGACGACTATCCAACCTGGCATCCTGATGGTAAACATTTAGTCTGTGTTGCAGAACGTGATGGCAGCCACGATCTTTATTTGCTGCCACTGAGCGACTAAACAACCTCTGGAATGTGGAATGACGGGATGATGAAGAACAAGTGTTTAGCAGGCTTGGCCTGTGTGTTTTTGTTAGCAATAACGATTGACTCGTTTGCCGGGCTAAGGGACGAAATTCAGGATCGGAAGTACTTTTTCAAGTCAGCGAATATGCATGTGACGTATTCAGTGTTTGTGCCTTCGACTTACGATAAATCCAAAGAGACACCGTTGGTGATGGTGTTGCATGGCTTGGGGAGTCGAGCAGCTGAGATCATCCGATATCCAAATTTAGTGGAAGAAGCTGAAAAGCGAGGATACATTCTGGTCGCGGCTGAAGGAATTAATAACCATGGATGGTATGGTGCCTATGGAAAACGGGGGGGCAATCGGAAGGGAGATCCGGAGAATCTTGGAGAATTAAGCGAGCAGGATGTACTAAACGTATTGGAGATTGCTCAAAAAGAATTCAACGTCGATCCGAAGCGGACCTACCTGATGGGACACTCCATGGGGGGATCTGGAACGTGGCATTTGGGTATGAAGTATCCGGAAAAATGGGCAGCATTGGCGCCTTTGGCATCGGCCGGGACCAACCACGATTATGATATGAAGAAGCTTAAGGGCGAATTAGCTGTGATTGTAGTTCACGGCGTAAGGGACCGATTGTGTCCAATCGGTGCTAATCGTCTGAAGGTTGCCAATCTGAAACGGCATGGTGTAAAGCATAAGTACATCGAGGACCCTCGCGGCAATCACCTCAATGTGGCCTGGGGAAATTTTCCGGCGATCTTTGAATTCTTCCAAGAGAACGTTAAGCAAGACAAATAGAATATTTAGTAGACATCGTGGGCAGTTTAGCTGGCCGCATTTGAAAAAAAAGTAAAGGAATGAAATGGCGAAGTTAACAGCAGTATTTGGATTGTTACTTATTGGCAATGGTATCTGGGGGTATACGGCGAGCGAGTCAGCAAGCGTGACGGCATTGATTCCGGCATTTGTTGGAATCGCTTTGTTGTTGTGCGCGATCGGGTCGATCGTTAAACCGGCTCTCAACATGCACTTAATGCACATAGCAGCCTTGCTCGGATTACTCGGTTGCCTGGCAGCCTTGGGGCGGTTGATTCCAAGTTTTTTCAAGGAAGATCAGAACGGCTTAGTTCAGGCAAATCTGGGTTTGATGGCAGCCTTGTGTGGTGGCTACGTCTACTCTTGTTTTCGTTCTTTTAAGGAAGCGGGACGTCGACGTCGTGCTGCAGCTGCCGCCGCTCAAGCAGAAGGCGGTGCTGAAAGTGATTCCTCGGCTGAATAAACTTTGGCTTATTTACGCCGTATCAATACTGATAGGGCACTGATGTTCACGGATTCTCTTCAGTATTTCGCGCTTTAGGAATAAGTAATGCTTTCGATCCATAAGTTACTGATTCAAGCTTTCCTCTTGAGTGCTACTATTGTCTGTTGCCAACTCGGAACATTGGTACATGCTCAGGCAGACGGCCCAACGTTAGGGACTCAGAAAAGTGAATCTGGTATTCGCCATTCTTTTCTGGTTACCGGTTCCATCACAGCGATCATCGGTGAGGATAACCGAGTTCAATGGCAAGTGCCGGGGCGATCCCGTGACGGATTTGTATTACCAAATGGCAATGTGCTTATCTCCATCGACAATAGTGCTCGTGAATACACGCGAGCAGGCGAGTTGGTTTTTCAGTACAAATTAGATCCGGTTAACAAAGAGCTGGGAACTGTCGTGCGGCTTGAGAATGGAAACACGATGGTTGTGGAACGAGGAGTGAAGCCGAGGATTCTGGAGATTACTCCGGCGGGAAAAATTGATGTCGATGTGCCTTTGCAACCGGATACCAATAATGCCCATATGCAAACCCGCATGGCGCGAAAGCTACCTAACGGTGACTATCTGGTACCTCACCTACTTGGATTTGCCGTCAAGCAATATGATCCTCAAGGGAATGTGAAGCGGACGATTAAAACAGACTTAGCGGAGCTTGGAGGGCGAGCGGCAGAGAACTGGCCATTCACCGCCATTCTTCTCGAGTCCGATAACATCCTGGTCAACCTGACTCATGGAAATAAAACAGTCGAATTTGATCAGGCAGGGAAGGTTGTCTGGCGAGTGGACAACAGCCATGTGGCGGGCAGATTTGATGATCCTTGCGGAGCTCAGCGATTAGGGAATGGTAATACGGTTATTTGTAGTTACCATCAAAAGGCTCCTGATAAGCCACGGGCGTTTGAGATTACCCGTGACAAGAAAGTCGTTTGGGAGTTCTTTTCACCCAGCGTTTCCTTACATGAGATTCATGTGCTGACGACCAATGGCAAGTCGATCATCGAGTCATCACGAAAGTAATACCAGCAGGCAACTTGCTAAGCGGTAGCCAGTTCAAAGCCTAGGATTTGCCAGGTTGCTCCGGATGTCGCACTCTTGATTGAAACAAGAAGTTACGGCTTCTTGTATTTGTCGATGAGGGGTCTACAGGTGTCGGAGATGTAAAGTCTTTCAACCTTGCTTAGGCTCTCAGCCTGCTCGTCAGTGATCGATGTTAGGCCGCTTAGCTTAAGGTTACTAATGTTACTTAGACTCTCTGTCTGCTCGTCAGTAATAGAGGTTAAGCTACTTATATTAAGGTAGTCTTTAACTTTACCTAGATCTTCAGCCTGTTCGTTAGTGATAGACGTTAAACCACTTAAGTCAATATTTTCAATCTTGCTTAGACTCTCTGCCTGCTTATCAGTAAGCATTCCAGTGGCGTTAACGTGCTTCATGATTTCTTCAGGCGTCGGCTCCTCACACCCGGCTAGCAGTACAGCGATACAACAGATGGCTAATAACTTTGAGATTCTGTTCATGGGATTGCACGAATTGTTTTGTATCGAATTGTTTTATATTCGGTACTGACGGTATTGATGAAGGGTTGGAGGGCTTCTGAGACTTCCAAAAATTCAACCTTACTCAGACTTTCAGCTTGTTTGTCAGTGATAGAGGTTAAGCCAGTTAAAGAAAGGAATTTAATCTTACCGAAGAACTCAGCTTGGGCATCTGTGATAGTGACCAAACCGTCTAATGAGAGCGTATCAATCTGGCTGAGCATTTCTGCCTGTTTGTTTGTAATAGAGGTCATTCCATTCAATTCAAGAGAAAGCAAGGAACTCAGGCTTTCAGCCTGTTTGTCAGAGATCGAGGGTAAGCCGTTTAAGGTAAGAGAACTTTTGACATTACTGAAACTCTCTGCCTGCTGATCAGTAATGGAGGTTAAGCCGTTTAATTGAAGCTCAAGAACGCTGCTTAAGTTTTCAGCCTGCTCATCGCTGATGGTAGTCAGTCCATTTAATTGAAGCTCAAGAGCGCTGCTTAAGTTTTCAGCCTGCTCATCGCTGATGGTAGTTAAATTATTCAGCTTAACTGTTGGGTTTTTGATAATCAGTTTTGCTTGTAGCTCGGTGAGCGTAGTTAAACCATTTAATTCTAATGAATTGACTTTGATAAGCGTTTCAGCCTGTGCGTCAGTGATGGAAGTTAATCCGTTTAGCCTGAGACTACCAACTTTACTCAAACTTTCTGCCTGCTCATCCGTGATAGATGTAAGGCTGTTTAAGTA
>Ga0208624_1000428_pt1 | contig 22021 bp, 18 predicted proteins | sample Knorr_S23_td_DCM_FD_185607 | JGI IMG/M metagenome (GOLD analysis project Ga0208624, IMG submission 185607) | Marine microbial communities from Southern Atlantic Ocean transect - Knorr_S23_td_DCM_ad_71m_LV_A (SPAdes) (version 2) | ecosystem: Environmental > Aquatic > Marine > Oceanic | place...
ATTTTCTGTGTTTGGCCAAAGGGTTGACCGGGGGGTATTTGCCGATGGCGGCCACTTTAACGACGCAGTCGGTGTACGATGCGTTTCTGGGTGAGTACGAGGAATTCAAAACATTCTTTCATGGTCACAGCTACACCGGCAATCAACTGGGGGCAGCGGCGGCTTTGGCCAGTTGGGAGTTGCTGCATCAGCCGAAGGCCAAGGTCCGACGTAAGGCAATGGAGCGGGTCTTGGAGCACGAGTTGGATTCCTTGTGGGCGTTGGCCGCGGTGGGTGATGTACGACGGGAAGGGTTGGTTGTTGGGGTGGAGTTGGTTGCGGATTGGAAAACGCGGCGGGCATTTGCGCTTAAGGATCGCGCCGGCTTTCATGTCTGCGAGGCGATGGCCCGAAGAGGCGTCTTAACGCGCCCGATTGGGAATGTGATTCCGCTGTTGCCGCCTTATTGTACTACGGACGCACAGTTGCGCCGGATGGTACGCGTCTTGCGGGAATCCATCACGGAAGTGCTCGGCGCTGGGCAGGTTTAATCGCCCGGCGTGCGGATGCGCTCGACAAGTTCCACGGCTTCTTCCGGCGGCGCGTCCGTTTCATGAGACACAGCGTAGGCAACTGCAAAATTAACTAGGGCTCCAACAGCTCCAAATGCATTAGGAGAAATGCCTAGGAACCAATTTTCTTCCATTCCCCCAAGAAACTTAGTTTCTTTAATGAAGAAAATTCCCTTGTGCTGGAACACATAGAGGAGGGTGACGCCCAGTCCGGCGATCATGCCCGCAACGGCGCCTTGGCGGTTCATGCGCTTGGAGAAAATGCCGAGCATGAGCACGGGGAAAATGGATGAGGCTGCGAGGCCAAAGGCGATGGCCACTGTGCCGGCGGCGAAGTCCGGCGGGTTTAGGCCAAAATAGCCGGCCAAGGCAATGGCGCCGACCATGGCCACGCGACTGGCGTTGAGTTCGTCCTGTTCGGAAATCTCCGGCTTTAGGATGCCTTTGAGTAGATCGTGCGAAACGGCGGAGGAGATGGCCAGCAACAGGCCAGCCGCGGTAGAGAGGGCTGCGGCTAGACCGCCGGCAACGACCAGAGCAATCACCCAGCCGGGTAGTTTGGCAATTTCCGGATTGGCGAGCACGATGATGTCCTTGTCCACGGTGGTCATCTCGTTGCCTTTCCAGCCATATCCGGCAAAAGGTGTTTCGGCGTGGGCAGCTTGGGCGTTGGCGATTTTCTTTTCGGCTTCGGCGAGGGCGGTTTGGCTTTGGGCTATTTGAGAGGCGGCATCTTTGTCGCTGGATTTTTTGGCTTCGGAGAGCTGCGCTTGGGCGGTGACGCGGGCGAGCTGTGCGGCACCTAAACCGGCATCGTTGTAATACTGAATGCGGCCGTCACCGTTCCAGTCGCGGTGTTCGAGCAGTCCTGTCTTTTCCCAATTCTGAAACCACTCCGGTCGGTTTTTGTATTCGAGGTTGCCTTCAGTAGAGCCGATTTGGTTTGTCTGAATGGTTTCGGAGAAATTCAAACGCGCCATGGCGGCGACGGCGGGGGCGGTGGTGTAGAGGATGGCGATGAAGACCAAGGCCCAGCCGGCGGAGAGGCGGGCGTCGCTGACTTTGGGCACGGTGAAAAAGCGGATGATCACGTGCGGCAGGCCGGCAGTACCAATCATGAGCGACAGTGTATAGGCGAACATGTTCAGTTTACTACCCATCACGCTGGTGGTGTATTCGCCAAAACCCAGGTCCTTGACCACCTGATCCAGCTTCGTCAGCAGTGGAGTGCCGTCGGCTACGTCTCCGCCGAGGCCCAGTTGCGGGATGGGGTTGCCGGTGAGCTGGAGTGAAATGAACACGGCGGGCACGGTGTACGCGAAAATGAGCACGACGTACTGGACGATCTGCGTGTAGGTGATGCCTTTCATGCCGCCCAAGACGGCGTAGAAAAACACGATGCCCATGCCGATAAAGAGGCCGGTGTTGTAGTCGGTTTCCAGAAAACGCGAAAAGGCGACGCCGACGCCTTTCATTTGGCCAATGACGTACGTGACGGAAATGATGATGAGACACGCCACGGCCACCACGCGGGCGGTTTTGGAATAGAACCGTTCGCCGATGAATTCGGGCACGGTGAATTTGCCGTACTTGCGCAGGTATGGCGCAAGAAGGAGGGCGAGTAAAACGTAGCCGCCGGTCCAGCCCATGAGAAACACGGAACCGCCGTAGCCGCTGAAGGCGATGAGGCCGGCCATGGAGATGAAGGAGGCGGCACTCATCCAATCAGCGGCAGTGGCCATACCGTTGGCAATGGGACTCACGCCACCGCCGGCCACATAAAATTCCTTGGTGGACTTGGCTTTGCTCCAGATGGCAATGCCGATATATGCGACAAAGGTGATGCCAACTATCAGATACGTCCAGGTCTTGACGTCCATCAGGCGTCCTCCTTGGATTCAGGTTCCGTTTCTGAAGAAGCGGCAGAAGGTTCTTCGGCCTCGGCAAAGCCGTGTTTTTCGTCCAGCTGATTCATTAACCTGACGTACACAAAGATCAGGATCACAAACACATATATAGAACCCTGCTGGGCCATCCAGAAACCGAGTTTGTAGCCGCCGAGGGAAATCTTGTTGAGCGGCTCTACGAGGAGAATGCCGCAGCCGTACGACACGATAAACCATACCGCCATCAACCAGGCCATGATTCGGATGTTGTCCCGCCAGTAGGCTTGGCGGCGTTCAGAAAGCGATTTGGTGTCGGCCATGATATTGCCTGAAGGCTGCGGGGTTTTAGCAGAGGCGCGCCGGGGGTGCAATGCCCGGTTGATGACAGCAGAGACCGTGTTTGACCTTTCATTTTTACCGACCCTGACGTACCGTCCGCGGTTCCGGAAATGCCGAGTGTTTTCATTAAAACTTACGGATGCCAGATGAATGAGCGCGACAGCGAGGCGGTCGCCGCGCAGCTCATGGCCAAAGGCTATGCGGTGGCCCCAGACGAAGCGCAGGCTGATGTGATTTTGCTCAATACCTGCAGCGTGCGCGATGCCGCTGAGCAAAAGGCAATCAACAAAATGGAGACATTGATCGGCCAGACGCGCAAACGGAATCCGGACACCGTGCTGGGATTCATGGGCTGCATGGCACAAAGCCGCGGGGCCGAGCTGGTGGATCAATTGCCGGATGTGGATTTGGTGCTGGGCACGCAGAAATTTCATCGTGCGGGCGAGTATCTTGAGGATCTATTGGTTGGTCGCCGGGACAAAGTGGTGGACACGGACGAAGAGCAGGGCAGTGAAGGGGCCATTCGCGAGCATCTACTCAGCGCACAAAGCGAAGCCAAGGCGGTGACGGCCTTTGTGAGCATCATGCAGGGCTGTAACCAGTTCTGTACCTTCTGCATTGTGCCCTACACCCGCGGACGCGAGCGCTGCCGGAGCATTGAAGATATCGTGGCCGAATGCCGCGGGTTGGTGGAGAACGGCGTGCGCGAAGTCACTTTACTGGGGCAGATCGTCAACAGCTACGGTAAGCGGGAGATTGGCGTGAAGGATGGCAAGAGCGCCTTTGTGCAATTGATCGAGGCGGTTCATGAAATCGAGGGCTTGGAACGGATTCGGTTCACCTCACCGCATCCCAAAGGCTACGGCGATGATTTGGTGGATGCCTATGTGCGCCTGCCCAAGCTGATGGAGAACGCGCATTTGCCGGTGCAAAGCGGAAGCGATCGCATGCTCAAACTGATGCACCGCGGCTACACGCGCGAACGGTTTCTGGAACTGGTGGGCAAACTGCGCGCGGTTCAGCCGCAGATGGGTGTGGGCACGGACATCATTGTGGGATTTCCGGGCGAGACGGAGGAGGATTTTGAGGAGACATTGAATCTGTGCCGCGAGGTGGAGTTTGATAACGCTTTTCTCTTCAAATACAGCCGACGCCGCGATACGCCTGCCGCGGAGATGCCGGATCAACTGCCAGAAGAATTGATCGAAGAACGTCACGCACGTTTGCTGGGGGCCGTGGATGAGATTCGCGTGCGCAAACTGAACGATTACGTTGGCCGCCAGATGGAAATACTTGTGGAAGGGCCGAGCCGTCGCAATGCTGCTCGCCTCGAAGGTCGGACGCGCTGCAACAAGATCGTGGTCTTCGAGGGCGGCGAACGCTTTGTGGGGCAAGTGATGGATGTTGAAATCGAGAGCGCCTCCCCCACGACCCTGTACGGGAACCCGGCCATATTAAACCTCACTGATGCCTGAGATTTCGCTATCCACATTGTCCCTGATCCTCGGCACCCTCACCTTAGGTGGTGGCATCTGGGGGATTACTGCACGGGAGCAGGCTTTGGAGTTTGTAAAGGGATTTCCGCGTAATGATAACGTGGGCTATTTTTTGATCCTCTCAGCAATGGTTTGGTTTCTCCTGATTCTAAAAGGGGAAAGCATGAGTGATTTTGAACGTTATCGAATGCATTTTAATGTGTTTATTTTAATTACAGGAATCGGATCGTGCATCTATCTGAAAGACTTTCTGGCTGTGCGTGGTTCGGCGGTTATTATGATTCTATTGGCTAAACTGATAGTCGACACAGCTAGATGGCATGAGAGTGATTGGAGGTTGGTGTTGGTGACGATGGCCTATCTGATGGTCGTTGTGGGAATGTGGTTAACGGCATCGCCGTGGCGTATGCGAGATTGGATTGAGTACCTGACTGCTAATGAAGGTCGGTTTAAAAAAGTCTGTATTGCACGTGCCGTCCTTGGAGTGTTGCTTTTGGTTCTAGGGGTGACCGCCTTCAAATAAAAAAACCGCCTAAATAGGCGGCTCGAGATTTTTAGTGATCCAGGTTTATCGCTTTTGGCGTTCTTCTAGGCGTCTTTGTATTTCATGTAGTGCACGAGATAGTTCGCGAACATGATTTCGAAGTTCATTGATTTCCCGGTCTCCATGATGTTCCCGGTCTCTATGATGTTCCCGGTCTCCATGATGTTCCCGGTCTCCATGATGTTCCCGATCACCATGATGTTCCCGATCACCATGATGTTCCCGATCACCATGATGTTCCCGATCACCATGATGTTCCCGATCACTATGATGTTCCCGATCACCATGATGTTCCCGATCACCATGATGGCGACCGTGTATGTGTTTCATTAGCTCTCCAGCCCAATCATCTAGGCCGGCGGCCTTTAGGTGTTGGATGGCTTGGTGTATGTGGTGAATGCGTTCGTTGCGGTTTTTATTTTCCCCGTGTTGGTGGCGGTCACGGGCATTTTGATGTTTGGCTATGGCCTCTTCAACTTGCTGCATTAATTTATGAGCTTCGTCTTTGCGGCCGGATTTAAGGAGTTCATGGGCTTTGTTTTGCTGTTGGCGCACCCAATGTTCTAGCTCTTTGCCCTCGTGGTGTTGTTGTTCGATGTTTTTGCGGTGACCATTTCGGTCGTGATGATGATCTCGATCTACTTGATGGGGGTTGTCACGTTTCGTGTGGTTTCCACGTGGTTGCTCACGTTTATTACCTTCACGATCATCGTTGGCGTTAAGGTTGTGGCCGACGATCACGCAAAGTACGGCCGCTAAAAAATAGGTCCAAATTTTCATTTTAAAATAGGTTGAGAGTTAATTCCGCCTCAAGCTACAAGACAGGCACGGTTTGTCCAGTGACAAACGATGGACGGTGAATACGATGTTTTGTCGGATATTAGTGGTTCGCGGCGGAGCTGTGGGGGATTTTATTGTCACCTTGCCGGTTTGGGCAGCATTGCGTAGGGCTTTCCCGAATACTGAGTTAGGTGGGTTGGTGTCGGCTGATCGCGGAGAATTGGGTAAATATGCTGGTGTTTTTGAACATTATAGGTGTCTTGATGATTTGGAATGGGCTTCTTTTTTTGTTCCGGCGGGTGAATTGGATGAAAGGGCAGTCGAATGGCTGAGTGGATTTGACGCAATTATATCCTATCTGCATGACCCGGACGGCGTATGGGAGGATAATGTAAAACGAGTTTGGCGTGGAGAGTGGATCTCGGGCCCGGGCCGTCCGCCTGACAATGAGAATCGATCCATATCAAAAAAATTGCTCGAACCTTTGAAGGCTTGGGGAATTGCGGGGTCGAATTCTGAACCGTGCTTGACCCTGCCGAATCAGGCGGATTCATTATACGCATTAGGCGCCCATCCCGGAAGTGGCAGTCGGGCTAAGAATTGGCCCGAGACATGTTGGGAACAGTTTTTACAACATTCGCTGGTTATAGAGCACGGTGGAATCTTATTAATAGCTGGAGAGGCCGAGCAGGATCGGCTCGGTTGGATGGAATCCGTGGTGGGGGATCAGGGCAAAATTCATTTTGGGAAAACACTTTTGGAAACCGCGCACACTCTTCGTCAGTGCCGATTGTTTGTGGGGCATGATTCGGGGATGACCCATTTGGCGGCCGCCTTGGGCGTGCGTTGCGTGGTGTTATGGGGTGAAACGAATCGAGATGTTTGGCGGCCACCGCAGGATCATGTAACGGTTCTGGAGGGGGGCAAGGGGTTAAAGGAGATTTCAGTCGATGCTGTGTTAGCGGCCGTGGCGGCCGCGGGCACACGTTGACTTTTACTAAATGTGTAGCAGGTTGTAGTGGGCATGACACGGTAGAATTGAGTTCGCTTCAATCCGCGTGCCCGCTCGGGCTGTCTCAACTCAGGGGGGTAACTGTGCAAGTGTACATTTCCAAGAATGATCAGCAGTGGGGGCCATTCGATTTGAATCAGCTGGAACGGCTGAAGGGGGAGGGCGCCTTAAAGGCAACCGACTGGGCCTGGGAACAGGGCGAGTCCGGCTGGGTGCCGTTGGCGGCGGTCTTGGAACGCCATGGGAACCGGTTGCCGGTTTGGCGGCCGGCGGCGGCGCAGCGGCGCACTTGGAAATTTTACGCACCGGTGACCGTGGGGGCGGTGTGCGTGTTGTTACTAATCGCCTTAGGCTGGCCGAAGGTGGTGGATGCCGAGCGGTTGGAATATCGAGACGGAGTGGCATACGAGCTGAAGTCTGACCAACCTTTCGAAGGCAAGGCAGTGCAGCATTATCCCGATGGCACAGTGCGTGTGCAGAGTCGTTATATGGCCGGCCAGCAACATGGCTGGGTACGGGCCTTTTATCCAGATGGCGCAATACAAAGCGAAGGTCGAAAGGAAAACGGGCGGTTTCATGGGGAAGTCACCTATTATCGCCAAAATGGTGAGATAAAGCGGCAATTGACCTTCGTTCATGGAAATCCAGTGAATCAACGGGAAATGCCTGCAAAATACGGAAATTCTCCTTAAGCTCTGAATCCTGATTTTTTCTGAAAAATCACTTGCACCTCAGGGGCCTTCCTCCTATTCTTCGCGCCCTTTTCGGAAGAAAACGAAGGATTTTCCATGCCTACAAAGAAAGTTGTCAATAAGACGCGCAAGGCGGTTTCGAAGCGGTTCAAGGTGACCGCCTCGGGCAAGGTGAAGCGCAACCGTCAGGGCAAACGCCACTTGCTGAGTAGCAAGAGCCCCAAGCGCCGCCGCCGTCTAGGCAGTGCCACGTATGTCGAGAAGGACGATATGCGCCGCATCACCGAGAGTCTTCCCTTCAGCCACTAAGGATATATCATGCGATCTACGAACGGACCCGCCTCACGTAAACGCCGCAAGCGCTGGTTGAAAGCCGCCAAGGGCTTTTGGCTGCGTCGCAGTAAACTCTACCGGTACGCCAAGGACGCGCTGGATCACGGTCGACAATATGCTTACCGCGATCGCCGCAACAAGAAGCGTGAATTCCGGGCCTTATGGAATGTGCGCATCAATGCCGCCTGTCGCGCAAATGACATTACTTACAGCCGATTTATCGAGGGCCTCAAGGGGGCCGAGGTCGAGGTCAACCGCAAGGTGCTCGCCGACATCGCCGCCCAAGACGAGGCCGCCTTTACCGAGTTGGTGAAGGTCGCCCAAGGAGGCTTGGAGGCGAAGGCGAAATAACGCTGAACCTTTCCCAAGACGGGCGACCATACGGTCGCCCGTTTTTTGTTTGTGGGCCGAACCTGAATCATTACATTCCCTGCACACCATGTCGTTGCTCGACGAAATTGATCCCTTAAAAGCCGAGGCGCTTACTGAACTGAATGCCGCCACGGATCAGGCCACGCTGGATCGCGCCAAGGGCGCCTGGCTCGGCCCGCAAGGCCGGTTCACCGGCCTGATGAAACAGATGGGCTCGCTCACCAAGGAAGAGCGTCCGCTGGCCGGCAAAGCCATCAACGCCGCCAAGGGCGAACTGGAGGCTGCCCTGCAGGCCGCACGGGATCGCATTGAGCTGGCTTCGGCCGCGCCCACGGAGCCAACGGATTTCACTGCCCCGGGCCGTCGCCGCCGTTTGGGGAAACTACATCCACTCACGCAGGTGACCGAGGATATCGTCAAAAGCTTTCGCAAGCTGGGTTTTGCGGTGGCGGATGGACCAGAGATTGAGGATGAGTATCACTGCTTCGATGCCCTAAACACACCGGCCGATCATCCGGCGCGTGATGCGCAGGATACGTTTTATGTGGAGACCGATGGCCGACCGCTGCTGCGTACGCATACATCCAGCGTCCAGATTCGTGTGATGAAGGAGCAGAAGCCGCCCTTACGCATTATTGTGCCGGGCCGTGTGTACCGGCGTGATACGGCGGATGCCACCCACAATCCCACCTTTCATCAGGTCGAAGGATTGTATGTCGACAAAGGCGTCACGGTGAGTGATCTCAAGGGCACGGTGGAGTTTGTCTTCCGTGAATTGATGGGACCGAAGACTCAGATTCGGTTCCGGCCGCATTACTTCAGCTACACGGAGCCGAGTTTCGAAATCGATTTTGCCAACTCGCTGACCCGCAAGATGGGCAAGGATTGGCTAGAGATTGCCGGTTGCGGCATGGTGCATCCGGCTGTGCTGGAGGAGGTCGGGCTCGATCCCGAGGAATGGAGCGGTTGGGCGTTTGGCTTCGGTATCGAACGCATCGCCATGTTGCGCTACGGCATCAACGACATCCGGCTCTTTTACGAAAATGACACGCGCTTCCTGCGCCAATTTTAACGCCCTATGAAAGTCACTTACAACTGGCTCAAGGAATACGTCGACTTCGACTGGTCCGTTGAGGAACTGGGCGAGCGCATCACCATGCTGGGTGTGGAGGTGGAAGGCATCGAGGAGACCGGCGGCGCCTTCGAGGGCATCGTAGTAGGGCAGGTGGTCACCCGCGATCAACATCCCAATGCCGACAAACTGAGCCTCTGCAAAGTGAGTGATGGCTCGCAGGAATTACAGATTGTATGTGGCGCCACCAATTTTCAGGCAGGAGACAAGGTGGCGTTGGCGACCTTGGGTACAGCGATGCCAGTAGAGGAGGGCGAGAAGCCGTTTGTTATTAAGGAAGGCAAGATCCGTGGCGAACTGTCGCAGGGCATGATGTGTTCCGGACGGGAGCTGAAGCTCAGCGACGATCATGAAGGCATTTTGATTCTGCCGGAAGATGCCCCGTTGGGGCAGGCCTTTGGCGAACATCTTGGTCGGGCGGAAAAGGATACGGTTTACGATTTGGAAGTGACGCCCAATCGGCCGGACCTGAACGGCGTTCTCGGGCTGGCCCGTGAGATTGCCGCCTTGACGGGCAATCCCCTCAAGCTCCCGGACACCGAACTAACCGAATCCGGCAGTCCGGTTGAGGGCATTGTGGCCGTGCAACTCGATGATGCGGATCTTTGCCCGCGCTACAACGCCCGCGCCATTCGGGGCGTGAAGGTTGGCCCGAGTCCGGCTTGGTTGAGCAGTCGCCTCGAGCAGGTGGGCATTCGTCCGATCAACAATGTCGTGGATGTGACGAACTTCGTGATGATGGAATCCGGTCAGCCGTTGCATGCGTTTGACCTGAATCTTCTGGCTCAAGCCGAAGACCGCCACACAGTGGTGGTGCGTCGTGCGGCTGCTGGGGAAAAATTCACCACGCTGGACGAGGCTGAGCATGAGCTGGATGAGGATAATCTACTGATCGCAGATCCGGAGAAAGGCATTGCGTTGGCCGGTGTGATGGGTGGCTTGAATACCGAGATCAACGTCGCCACGCAGGATGTGTTGCTGGAGACGGCGTATTTTAACCCGCAAAACATCCGCGCGACCGCCAAGCAACTTGGGTTGCATACCGATGCGAGCTACCGCTTTGAGCGTGGGGCCGATGTGGGGTGTGCGGATTGGGTGAGCCGCCGTGCCGCAAAGTTGATCGTCGAAGTTGCCGGTGGCGAATTGTTGGCTGGAGCGGTAGATGCCTTTCCGCAGACGCCGGAAGCCAAGGAGATCACCCTGCGTCACACCCGCACGGATGCGCTATTGGGCATCACCATCGAACCGGCCAAGGCAGTGGCATATCTTCAGGGGTTGGAACTGGAATTGATTTCACAGGACGACGCCTCGGCGACTTTCCGTATTCCGACTTGGCGGGTGGATCTCAAACGCGAGGTGGATTTGGTTGAGGAGGTTTGCCGGGTGCACGGGGTGGATGCCATTCCCTCCACGCCGCCTCGCGGGTGTTTGGGGCAAAATGAATTTGATGCCCAACACGATGCGTTGGCCGAAGCGCGGGAGATATTGACGGGGCTTGGTTTGGATGAGGCCCAAGGGCAAACCTTGATCAGCGACGAGGCGGCTCAACTGGCGGCCGAGGCTTGGGTGGGCTTGGAGTATCCGCTTTCCAGCGACATGAACGTGCTGCGGCCAAGCCTGTTGCCCGGTCTGTTAGATTCGCTCCGAAACAATCTTACGCGTCAGACCACGGATGTGGCGTTATTCGAGGTGGGACGCACCTTTGCTCCGGGGCCGCAGGAAAGCCGCAAAGTGGCCGTGTTGTTGACTGGCCGACGCCAGAGCGCCTTTTGGCAGGATGACGCCGCGAAACTGGACATCAGCGACCTGAAAGGGGTGGTGGAGGAACTGCTGGAATCGTTGGGTGTGTTTGGCGTGCAGTTTGTACGAAGGGAAAATCCCACTATATTGCTACTGGAATCGGCAGAGCTTATGATGGGCAAACAGGTGATTGGGCAGTTTGGTCAGTTGCAGCCGGCTTTGGGTAAACGCTATGAAGCCCGGGAAGCAGTGTATTTGGCGGAACTGGATCTGGACGTGCTACTGCAACGCCGGACGACCAACAAATCCTTCAAAGCCCTCCCGCAATTTCCGGCCAGCGAACGCGATGTGGCGATGCTGGTGCCCGAAGCTGTAACGCACGCGGATGTGTTGGCGGTGGTGAAGAAGACCAAGCCGGCGAATCTGGTGAGCACGAATTTGTTCGATGTGTTTCGCGGGAAAAACGTGCCGGAAGGTCAGAAGAGCCTTGCGTACTCCTTCACCTATCGGAACGCTGAGAAGACGCTGAAAGATAAGGAAGTGAACACCGCGCATGACCAGTTGGTGGCGGCGTTGACCGAGAAACTTTCGGCGACCATCCGCGACACCTAGAAGAATCTCATGGACCTTAGCGCCATCAAGCCTTTGCAGGACCGACTCGAGGAGCATCCGGTGTATGCCAAGGTGCAGGATCTGTCGGGCTTGCGGGTGTTCATGCAGCATCATGTGTTTTCGGTGTGGGACTTCATGAGCCTGCTCAAGGCACTGCAACGGGAACTGGCACCGGCTGAGACTCCGTGGCTGCCGGGCCGCTATGCCAGCGCGCAGCGGTTCATTAACGAGATCGTGCTGGAAGAGGAATCGGACGAAGCACCGGCCTCGGCGGGCACGGTGCGGTATCTGAGCCATTTCGAAATGTACGTCGAATCGATGGAGGATGTGGCGGCGGACACGGCGAGTATTAATCACTTTCTCGATCGCGTGCGACTCGATGGCGTGGATGCGGCCCTCGAAACCGACATTGCTCCGGCAGCTGCCAATGACTTCATGCGCACAACGTTTGAGATCGTGCAGGAAGGGAAGCTCCATGAGGTCGCCGCGGCCTTTGCCTTGGGGCGCGAACATGTGATTCCCCGAATGTTTCGGTCGTTGTTGGCCGAGATGAATATCGGCTCTGAATTGGCGCCGACTTTCCATTATTACCTAAGCCGCCATGTGGATTTGGATGAGCTGGAGCACGGCCCGATGGCCATGCGCATGCTTGATGTGCTTTGCGAAGGGCATCCCTTTCGCGAGGCGGAAGCAATAGGCGCCGCGCAAAAGGCCCTCGAGGCACGCCTGAAATTCTGGGATTCGGTCGAAAAAGCGCTATAAACGGGGCCTGTCTTTGTAATCGATTTCCCTTCCGCGCAGCCTGTTTCTGGGGTAGATTGGTGCCATGGATAACTGGGAAATCGCCTTAAGTGTCATGGTGGGCGTGGGCCTGAGCGCGGCCTGCGGCTTTCGTGTTTTTATCCCCCCCTTGGTATTGTGCATCGCCAGCAAGGCCGGGCACGTGACCTTTGGGCAGGAATTTGCGTGGATGGATTCCAATGTCGCGTTGGCGGCCTTCGGCTTGGCGGCGCTCCTTGAGGTCGGTGCCTATTACATCCCTTGGCTCGATAACGCTCTGGACACCGTGGCGGCCCCGGCGGCCGTGGTGGCCGGTACGCTGACTTCGGCGTCGGTGTTTGGTCAGGACATGAGTCCGTGGCTGAAATGGTCGCTTGCGGCAATCGCCGGCGGCGGCGCGGCCGGCGCAGTGCAGGTGACCACCACGGTAACCCGCGGGGCGTCCTCTGCCTTGACCGGCGGATCAGTCAACTGGCTGGTGTCCACCGGCGAAGGTGTCGGAGCTGTGATCACGGCCATCCTGGCCATCGTCGTGCCCGTATTGGTATTCATCGGGATGCTCATGTTGGCCGGGTATATCATCTACCGCAACCCGCTCAAGCTCTACCGCGAGTGGCGCCAGCGCAATGCTCCCAATGAACCCGTGCCTGAGCCGCCCGTGATGGCGACCTAGGCGTTGAAGCCGGGTGTTGACCCTGCTTCGCCTTTCATTAGCATAACGCCATGCAGACGATTGTTGTTCGATGCGTGGCGTTTTTTGTTTTCCTGAACTTCACTGCATTCGCCGAAAACTGGCCTGGATGGCGCGGGGCATTGGGGACAGGGAAGGCGGAAGGGAAGAATTATCCCACCACTTGGAGTCGGGACAAAAATGTCCGCTGGCGTGTTGACCTGCCGGAACGGGGGAATTCCTCGCCGGTTGTGTGGGGCGACAAGGTGTTTGTCACGCAGGCTATCGAAGCGAAAGGGGAGCGCCAACTACTTTGTTTTCACCGCGAAGACGGCCGCTTGCTTTGGCGAAAATCAGTGGAATACGCCACGAAAGAACCGACGCATCGCACGAATCCTTACAGCTCCGCTTCGCCGGTTACTGACGGAAAACACGTCATCGTGTCGCATGCTTCGGCCGGGGTGTTCTGTTATGATTTGGAGGGCAAGGAATTGTGGCGGCGCAACTTGGGTGTGCAAGAACACATCTGGGGCAACGCCGCTTCTCCTGTCATTTACCAGAACCTGTGCTTCCTGAATTTCGGTCCCGGCAAACGGACCTTCCTCATCGCTCTGAATCTCAAAGACGGCAAAACCACATGGCAACATGATGAGGCCGGCGGCGATTCGGGCATTGCGGAGAAAGGCCAACGCGGCAAATGGGTGGGGTCCTGGACGACACCAATTTTGATCGATGGCAAACGCGGCTATGAATTGCTGATGTCCTATCCGAATCGGGTGGTGGCGTTTAATCCGCTGAAAGGCAAAGAGATTTGGAGTTGCCGCGGGCTTAATCCGCTGGTGTATACCTCGCCGATTTATGAAAATGGCATCATCGTGGCCATGGGCGGATATCGCGGCACCGCCATGGGCGTGCGCGCTGGTGGGGTGGGGGATGTGACGGCCACGCATCAGTTGTGGACACGCCCCCGGGAAAAACAGCGAATTGGTTCCGGCGTGTTGGTGGGTGGGCATGTATATATTTTGAATGAGGATGGAGTCGCTCAGTGCCTCGAGGCGCGGCAGGGTAAAGTGGTTTGGGAGGAGCGATTGCGTGGTGCCGGAGGCAACGGCAAATCATGGTCCTCCATGGTGGTGGCTGGCGACAAGTTGTATGCCATCAACCAATCGGGCGACGCCTTTGTCTTGCGGGCGGCGCCGAAATTTGAACTCTTGGCCACCAACGCACTGAGCGAGATGACGCAGTCGTCCATGGCCTTTGCCGGCGGAGATATTTTTGTGCGCACATACAAGAGCCTGTGGTGTATTTCAGGAAAGTAACATGAAGTCTCTGATTGTTTTAATATTTGGCGCCTCCTCATTAATGGGGGCGGTATTCAACACACCTGGCGACAAGATGTTGGCGCGGTATTTTCAGGCGGAGACCGACCGCTTGGCGGCCGGCAGTCTGTCCGACGTAAAGACCCTTGAGGACTGGAACGCGCGCAAAGACCGTTATCGGCGGGAAATGCATGAAATGCTGGGTCTGGATCCGGCCCCTAAACGCACGCCCCTTAAGGCAACAGTCACCGGCAAACTTGATCATGACGATTTCGAGGTGTGGAAGCTGCACTACCAATCCATCCCGCGCCTGTACGTGACGGCCAATTTGTATGTACCCAAGGGCCTCAAGAAACCTGCCCCGGCGATCCTGTATGTGTGTGGTCATGGCAAGGTGAAAAAGGACGGCGTGAGCTATGGCAACAAGGTGCATTATCAGCATCACGGTATCTGGTTCGCACGGCACGGGTATGTGTGCCTTACGATAGATACCCTTCAGTTAGGTGAAATCGAGGGTATTCATCACGGTACTTATAATCACGATATGTGGTGGTGGAATTCACGGGGATATTCGTCCGCCTCAGTGGAGGCGTGGAATTCCATCCGGGCATTAGATTATCTGGAGACTTTGGATTTTGTGGATAAGAACAGGTTTGGCGTCACAGGACGCAGCGGCGGTGGTGCGTACAGTTGGTGGATCAGCGTGTTGGATGAACGTATCAAGGTATCCGCCCCAGTTGCGGGTATCACCAGCCTAAAGAACCACGTGTACGCCGGTTTCCAAAATAGTGGCCGATTGGCTCATGGTGTAGTTGAAGGACATTGTGATAGTATGTTTCACGTGAATACATACCGGTGGGATTTTGACCATATTGCCGCATTGGTTGCACCGCGGCCCTTGATGATTTTGAACACGGATGACGATCGGATTTTTCCACTCGATGGTGTGACGGATGTGTTCAATGGCGTTCGGCGAATTTATGATCTGCATGGCCAGCGAAACAAACTTGGCCTGACGATTGTACCTGGCGGTCACAGCGATACTCAGCCCTTGCAAGTGCCAGCTTTCAACTGGTTCAATCGTCATCTCAAAGGAGAAGAAGGGCCTATCACCGTCGCGGCTGTAAAACTTTTTGAGCCGGAGCAATTAAAGGTGTTCAATGAACTCCCGGCGGACTCTATCAATGCTGATATTCAGGAGGCATTTACCCAACTAGCTGACGATAAATCCAAACCTTCCCAGAAGACGGTAGAACTTCTCCGTGCCAAAACTTTTCGGGGTTGGCCGGCCAAAGAAAACTCACTAAATGCCAAGCGTGCTTTTAGCACGGAATACGAGGGCGTGGTTTTTGAGGCGATTGATTTCGATAGCCAGGAACATATCCGGCTGCGCGCATACATTGCCTATCGTAAAGGCTTGGAAAAGCCGAGCCGGGTGGATGTGGAAGTATTGAATGAGGAATATTGGAATAAATATTTAAAGTTGGGGCGGCCGGCTTTTGCAGATGTTTGGGGTGAGGAATTGGAGCTCGCCAAAATCAAAGCGGATGCACCGGTGACGGATAAAGAACAACAGGCCATTGAAAAACGCATGGCTGGGGTTCGAAAGGGAGATGTGGTGTTCGTGGCCTTCATGCCGCGTGGGTTTGGGTTGAGTGCAATGACGCAGGATGAACGTCATATTACACACTCACGAAGACGCTTTATGCTGTTGGGGCAAACCCTAGCCGGTATGCAAGTATGGGATGTACGCCGGTGCGTTCGTTTGGTGCAGGATTTGGGTTATGCGTGTCCGGTGACTTTGTGGGGGTACGACACGACCTCGAGTCAGGTGGCACTGGCGGCGTTGTTTGAGCAAATTACCACGGTCCACGTAAAGGGTTATCCGGAAAATGACAAGGTGCAGCCAGATTACCTGAACATTTCCCGCATCGCTACGCCCGCGCAGATTCTTGAGCTTACGCGACAGCGGAGCCAAGTGAATGTTCTCGATCAGAAAAAGAAGCGTTAATTACTTCACTGGTAAACGACGTCCAGACTGGTTGCCGGATCCGTGGTCCGTTCGCCACGGATAACCGGGAATGTTTTCACTAGACCAACGGAAACAATTTGGCACCGATGATGGTGATGATGATGCCCACCACTCCCATGACCGACAGGCAGGCGGTAAAGGTTTGCAGCGTTTCTTTTTCGGTCATACCGCTCATTTTGCTGATCACCCAGAAACCGCTATCGTTCATCCACGGCAACGGCTTGGAGCCGCACCCGATCGCTAATGCGAGGTACACGGCATGATAGGATTGGCTGGCGGCATCCATGGAAGTGAACATGCTGCCGAAAATGCCGACGGCGGTGATCATGGCCACGGTGGCGGAACCTTGGGCGGCTCGAATCACGGTCGTGAGAATGAAGGCCAAGGGCAGGAGCCAGATGGCATCGACATTCGATCCCATTTTGGATTGTAGATGCGGGCCAATGCCGGTCTGCAGCAGGATGCTGCCAAAGGCACCGCCGGCGCAGCAGATGAGGATGATCAGGCCGGCTTCTTGTAGGGCACCCTGCATTTGTTCGCCGAGCTTTTTGGCGTCCTTCACCCGCGAGGCCAACGTCCAGATTGCCAGGCCGGCCGCGATGGCGAGCGCGATGTTTTTATCGCCGAGAATGGACATCAAACGCTTCAGGGTATCCGGTGCGTTGGTGTGCCCGATCAAGGTGCCGCCGGCAATGAGCAGGACGGGCAGGGCAATCGGGGTAAGGGACGTGATGAGCGAGGGGAGTTCCGAAGTATCCTTGGCGGAGAGTGCTTCGAGTTTCTCAATGGACTCCGGACTTTCCCGGAATGGAATATCCATTCGTTTATTCAGCCACACCCCGTACAAGTAACCTGCACTGGCCGTAAAGAGGCCGACGGTGAGGCCCGCTAGGATCATCGTTCCGATGTTAATGTCTAGAACACCGGCAACGTATAGTGGGCCTGGGGTGGGCGGGACGAGCGAATGCGTCATGGTGCCACCGGCAATGAGGGCCACCAGCAAAAGGAGATAATTCTTCCGGAGCTTCAACCACATCGCCTTGGCCATCGGGACGGCCAAAAGAAAGAGGCTGTCGAAGAACACAGGAATCCCCAATGTGAAGCCGCTGGCCAGAAAGGCGGCTGGGGCACCTTTTTCGCCCACGATCGACAGGGCGCTGCGGACGATCCGATCGGCTGCGCCACTGGCCAGCAAACAGCGGCCAATTAGGCAGGCGAGAGCGATGATGATGCCGATTTTGCCACAGGTAACACCAAATTCAGTCGTGATCCGGTTGATGGGCGTCTTACTTGCGTAGGCGGTGGCTTTGGCCTGAGCCTCCACATGGTAGCTCGCATCGACGTTGGAAATCTCTTTGGCAGGGATCTGTTCCTTTTTGATCCGCTCATTAAAATACTTGGAGCTGAGCGCCTCGATTACCTGTTCCTTGGGGGTGATGCCAGCGATCAGCAGGGCGGCGATAAAGAGGGCAAGAAAGGGGTGCAGTCGGAGCCAGAGAATGCCGCCGAGGACGGTGGCCAGGCCGATGAGGAGCAGTAGAAACGGATCCACGGGCGAAGGCTAGTGCACCGGGTGGATTTGTCCATGCCCAATTGAGTTTTGCGATTGAATGCGGGGGCCGGTTGGGCTAGTCCAATGCGCTCATGAAACAGGCATGGATTTTCTTGATGGTCAGCGCGGTAATCTTGAATGCCGCGGAGTGGAATCAATGGCGCGGAGCGGACCGCAATGGCTTGGTGACGGACAAGACCCCGTTACGGACAGAGTTTGACGAAACCGGCCCGGAACAGCTTTGGCAGAGCGAAGAAATTCCCAGTGACGATGATGGCGGGCATGGCAGCCTCGTGGTCTCGGGCAACCGCATCTACATGGGGATCGTCTGGCATCTGGACGTGCCATCGAAGCAGCGCGAAATCAATGAGTTGACCCCGCGCCGTCTTGGGTTCCGGAATATTTCCGATAAGGCGCTCGTGGAAAAGATGGAGCAGGCCCGGGTGAATCTGAACCCTCGGCTGCGCGGTGCCAAGCTGGACGAGTGGGCGGATAATTGGGTGAAGGAAAATCTTGATGCCAAGCTGGCTCAAAGCTTGAGCGGTTGGGTGAAGGGTCGCTTCAAGAAAGGCAAAGCCGCCGTGCCATATGCGGAACTTGTAAAGGTCTCCAAGAAAGTAGGCACGACCTTCGAGAGCGACGCGGCGTTCAAGGCGTGGATTAAGGAAGAGAATTTCAGCGAGCTGGCGGCCGACCAAATCATCAAGGTAGTGCCTTCCTCTGTGCGGCAGGCCAAGGACGTCGTGGTGTGCATTGATGGAAATACTGGCAAAACCCTGTGGCGCGCCGAGGCGCCCGGTGAACCGACCGGCCGTAAATCTTCCAGCACCCCTTCGGTGGTGGACGGTAAGGTGTTTGCTGCGGGCAGTCGCCACGCCTACTGCGTGGATGCGAAATCGGGCAAGACGCTGTGGTCGACCGAGCTGCCCGGCAAAGGCACGGCTTCCTCGTTTCTCGTGCACGGAGATAAGGCATTTATCATGGCCGGCAAACTGGTTGCTCTAGATGTGGAGACAGGCAAGGAGTTGTGGCGCGCAAACGAATTGTCGGCGAGCAACTCTTCACCGGTAATTTGGGAAGACGAAGGCAAGGTGCGCCTGATCGTGAATGCACGCAGCAATGTTTCCTGTTTGGATCCGGCCACGGGCGAGGTGCTGTGGACGGCTCAGGGCGGTGGAGAATCCACGCCGGTGGTGGTTGGCGATTGGCTGGTCGCGTATTCCCGGCAGGAGAAAATCGGGTTGGCGGGATACAAGCTTTCCAGTGAAGGTGCGGAAATTGTGTGGAATCAAGCGTTGGAAGCGCGCCGGACGCAATCCACACCGGTGATCTTCGAAGGGCACGTGTACTTTGCCGGTGGCGAAAACCAGATGTGCGTTGAGCTGGCTAGTGGCAAGGTGAAATGGCATGAGAAGCGCAAGTGCACGATTTCCTCGCCGCTGGTCGCGGACGGCAAATTCATTGTGCTGGAGAAAAACGGCAGCGACCTCGTGATGCTCAAGGCCTCGCCCGAGGCGCATCAAGAACTCGCCAAGACGCGGGTGAAGGCGATGTGGTGTCCCTCGCCCGTGGTGAGTAACGGCCGCCTGTTTGTACGCAAGAGTAACGGCGTGGCCTGTTACAACCTCGCCTCCAAATTGGTCGTGCCGTAACGGTCGGCCGCTACCAGTTCAATTCGCTGATGCGTTGAGCGACTTCCTCAGCGTTGGCCCGGCTGTTGAAGGCGCTAATCCGGAAATAGCCTTCGCCTGCGGATCCGAAGCCGGCGCCCGGGGTGATGACCACCGAAGCGTCGTTCAGGACCTTATCGAAAATATCCCAGCTCGGCGCGCCGCCAGGCGTTTTCACCCAGATATATGGGGCATTGGTGCCACCGTAGACTTCCAGTCCGCTGGCGCTGGCCGCTTCCCGAAGGATTTTGGCATTGCCCATGTAATGCGCCACCAGCTCGGCGACCTGCGTTTTTCCGGCTTCGCTGTACACGGCGGCGGCGGCTTTCTGAATCGGGTAACTGGTGCCGTTAAACTTGGTCGCCATGCGGCGCGCCCAGAGACTGTGCAAGCCGTGTTCGTTGCCCTCGGCGTCTTTGCCAGTTAATTCCTTCGGCACAACCGTGAAGGCGCAACGGGTGCCGGTGAAGCCGGCGTTCTTCGAAAAACTGCGGAACTCAATCGCGCAATCGCGCGCACCTTCAATTTCGTAAATGGAATGCGGCACGTCGCTGTCCTGAATGAACGCCTCATAGGCGGCATCGTATAGGATGATAGCGTCGTTCTCCTTGGCGTACGCTACCCAACCGACGAGTTGTTCGCGCGTAGCAGTGGCACCGGTGGGGTTGTTGGGGTAGCACAGGTAAATAATGTCTGCCTTCTCAGTCGGGAAAGCGGGCACAAAATTATTTTCTGCGGTGCAAGGTAGGTACATGATACCTTCGTACTGGCCCGCTGAATTGGCATTACCGGTGTGACCGGCCATCACGTTAGTGTCCAAGTACACGGGGTACACGGGGTCGGTGATGGCAATGCGGTTTTGGTGGCCGAGGATATCCAGGATGTTGGCGGTATCGCACTTGGCACCGTCGGAAATGAAAATCTCATCGGCCCCGACATTCACGCCTCGAGCGGCAAAATCATTTTGAGCAATGGCTTCGCGCAGGAACTCATAGCCCAGTTCCGGGCCGTAGCCGCGGAAGGTGTCGCGATTAGCCATTTCATCCACGGCGGAGTGAAGTGCCTCCACGCAGGCGGCGGGCAGGGCTTCGGTCACATCGCCAATGCCGCAGCGGATCAGGCGCGCGGCGGCGTCCGGATTGGCCTGGGTAAACTCGTTCACGCGGCGGCCAATCTCGGGGAAGAGATAACCGGCTTGCAGCTTCAGGTAATGCTCGTTGATGTATGCCATGGAGGGCGGGACGGTAGCGAAACCGCTGTGTTTTGCCAAGCAGTTCGGCGCTATTTCCCCATCAAATAGGCAAACAAATCGCGCACCTGCTGGTCGGTCAGCGCGTCGGTAATGCCCTCGGGCATGAGCGACACGGGCATGGCCTTGAGATCTTTGATCTCCGCGCGGGGCAGGGTGATGGAGTTCTGGGCCAGATCCCGCAGCACAATAAAGCGCGGGGCGTTCTGGGCAATGAACCCGGTGAGCCGTTGGTTATCCTTGGTGATCACGTTGAACCCGGCGAATTCCTCGCGAATACCGAGATTGGGATCCACGACAGCCGGAATAATAAAGCCGGGGTTGTTCAGCTGATAAGCATCCAGATTCGGGCCGATGTTGCCGCCCTTACCACGGTATCGATGGCAGGCTGAGCACAGGGCCTGATACACCGCCGCACCGGCCTGCGCGTTGCCTTTGTTTTCGGCGACCAACTTGGCGACCTCCGCCATACGTTTCTGTCGAGCCTCATTGCTTTGGCGTAACTGACCCCAATGTTTGCGCACAAGCGCGATGAGGGTCTTGCCGCCATGATTCTCCATCGCCAGTACACTGGCGGGCTTAATCGCCTCGCGCGCCAGCTTGCCTTGATCAACGGCCTGCAACAGCGCAAGTGACCAGTTGGCTCGGCTGCTCAAAATATTCTGAGCCGTCTCGTGTTCGCGACTGCTCATGGTTTCCCAGCGGTCGAGCAGTGCCGGGGCAATCTGATCCGATTCAAATCGTTGCAGCGCGGTCATGATTTCAATTCGGCGACTGCTGCTTTTCTCGGTACTGAATTGTTGCAGTAACAAGCGCTGGGCTGCCTCACTGCGGCGTTCGGCCAGTAATTGGGTCAGCTCGCGCTTGTGGGCGGCGGACGTCTTGGGATCGTTGATCAGGGTAACCGCCTTGTCCATGGCCTCAGTCAGGCCCACACGCGTAGCGAGACTGATCAAGGCAGGAGAATGCGGGCGGGTGGTCCAAAGGGCTTTAACCTCTTTCCGTAGGATTAAGGGCGGCTCCTCGGCCGAGCCGCCTTTCAGGCCGGCTTCGAGTCCATTGACCAGCCGATCCTTGTCGGCGGCAGTCGGTGCCAAGGAAAAGAGGGCACCGGCCATGGCGAGATTGGGGCCAATGGGTTCGGCTCCGTACCGTTGGGCTATGCGGGGCAGGAGATGCTGTTGCATCATGGGGGTCTTCCACAGTTCCTGGTCGCGCAACAGTTTGACCAACTCTGTTAAATCGGAGGTCGATTTATCC
>Ga0208624_1000429_pt1 | contig 22018 bp, 16 predicted proteins | sample Knorr_S23_td_DCM_FD_185607 | JGI IMG/M metagenome (GOLD analysis project Ga0208624, IMG submission 185607) | Marine microbial communities from Southern Atlantic Ocean transect - Knorr_S23_td_DCM_ad_71m_LV_A (SPAdes) (version 2) | ecosystem: Environmental > Aquatic > Marine > Oceanic | place...
CTTCGATGTATTCGAGACGACCACCTCCAAAGGACAGAACATTTTGCTAGGAGGAGCCGAGGGATTTAAAGTCGCCACCTCTTCCGGCAAAGCGTGGAAATCAGCTAAACTCCTTGGTATGGATCGGGCTCCCGGTGAGCTGCGTGTCGGAAAGATAGATGAGCATGGATCCCCGGCTGTCGTAGCAGCCATAGAGCCGATGCATGGGAACAATGTAGTTTACTACGAGCAAAGAGAATCTGGGATTTGGGCGAGAACCGTCATAGACAATCGGTTACACCAGGGACACGCAATCGCCATCGCCGATCTCATAGGATCAGGAACGCTGCAAGTTGTGGCAGGTTGGCGAAATCGAGACTCTAAAGGACGCGTCGGAATCCGCCTCTACACGCCCAGCACGGAGGGCCGATGGAATATCAGCCCTATCGATGAAGGCAATATGGCCTGCGAGGACATCAAACTGGCAGATCTAAATGCGGACGGGCGTTTGGATATCATCGCTTCTGGCAGAAGCACAAAGAATGTCATCATCTATTGGAACCACCTCATTCAGCCAGCCGATTGAATCAAGGAATTTAGCAATGTATCCATTAAACACCCTACGGAGTCGTCGATTGGATACAACCAGTCGCGATTTTATTGTAAACATCGCGTATACGGTCGCCAACTCCTTGACCGGGCACGCTTTGCGGCCAAACTTAATAGTCAGTGCGAGCCTCCCTGAGCGGCCCATTTAGTTCGATCAAATTTTGCCGCTACATCAGTAGCCGCGAATGCAGATCTCGTTTGTTCCACAAGGTCAAGTGCTAGCCATTTGTCCTCCGCTATTTTCTTTGATTACCATCACTCAATATTTAAAAGCCCTATGACATCGGTTCACTTAACCATCCCTATTGGGATCGCAGTTCTGGCCCTAGTTTTCGCCTTCATCAAATTCCGCTCCATAATGAAGCGGGATGAGGGAAGCGAAGAGATGCAAGACATCGCCAAACGCATACAGGAGGGGGCTTTCGCGTTTTTGAAAGCCGAATACACTTGGCTGGCGGTGTTCGTGGCTGTCGTTTTTGCCGCTATTGCTTTGTCGCCGGCGGAACTGGGCCTCGGGATCCGGACAGCGATCGCCTTTGTATGCGGAGCAGCAGCCTCAGGCCTCGCTGGATTCTTCGGAATGCACACGGCAACGAGAGCTGCAGTTAGAACCACTCAAGCCGCTAGAAATAGCGTACAAGACGCTCTGGGCATATCTTTCAATTCTGGACTGGTCATGGGCTTCTGCGTCGTGGGGTTGGGTAATCTAGGCATAACTCTACTAACTTTGGTCTACCAGGGCGCGGGAACCATCAATGAGCACGTACTCGAACAAGTGCTTGGCTTTAGCTTTGGAGCTTCATCGATAGCATTATTCGCTCGTGTCGGTGGCGGGATATTCACTAAAGCGGCTGATGTCGGTTCCGACCTCGTTGGCAAGGTCGAGGCTGGCATACCAGAAGATGATCCCCGCAACCCAGGAACGATCGCCGACAATGTAGGGGACAATGTGGGCGACGTAGCGGGCATGGGAGCCGATCTGTTCGAATCCTATGTCGGTTCCATTATCGCCGCAATGACCTTGGGAGCGGCCCTCTTCATTGGTCAGGAAAACATATCTAGCGTATTGCTCCTTCCCCTCGCGGTTTCAGCCTGCGGCATTGTTTCCTCGGCTCTCGGCAGCTACTTCGTTAAAGCTAAGAGCGAGTCCGCCCTCCACGGAGCTTTGTTTCGAGGTTTACTCGCGGCCTCCATCATCATGATGGCAGGCACCTACGCTCTCGTTTCCTTTGTATTCGATTTTGAAGGACTCGCCCTCAATGGCGATTCGCTTTCAGGCATGAATTTGTTCTGGGCCATCCTTTCCGGATTGGCCGCCGGAGTGGCAATCGGCAAAGCCACGGAGTACTACACAGCCAAGGAAGCCAAACCTGCTCAGTATATAGCAGCTCAATCGAAAACCGGCACGGCAACGAATATCATTCATGGCATCGCTACAGGCATGGAGTCCGTAGCCTTGCCAGTCGTGCTGATCTGTTCGGCAATCTATTTCGCCTACGCTCAGGCGGGTGTCTATGGAATCGCTATTTCCGCCGTGGGCATGCTTTCCACCCTTGGCATTTCGCTCGGGGTCGACGCTTACGGTCCGGTAGCCGACAATGCTGGTGGCATGGCGGAAATGGCGACACTGCCAGATGAAGTACGAAAGCGAACTGACGCCTTGGATGCAGTCGGGAATACAACTGCCGCAGTAGGGAAGGGCTTCGCAATCGGATCGGCAGCCCTGACCGCTCTAGCCCTATTCAATGCCTATTGCGAAAAGGCTATCGAAGGTCCAGGCACTTTGACACTGAACATCAATAGCACCGACGTCATGATTGGCCTGCTCGTTGGAGGTTTGCTACCGTTCCTTTTCAGCGCCATGACCATGCGAGCAGTAGGGAAGGCCGCCAATCATATGGTGGAAGAGATCCGCCGACAGTTTCGAGAGATACCCGGAATACTGGAGGGTACAAATCCCCCCGATGCCGCAAGGTGTGTCGAAATCTCCACTACTGGATCCCTAAAACACATGGTTGCTCCAGGACTCATGGCAGTGGCCATTCCCGTAGCCATAGGCAAATTGTTCGGCGCTCAAATGCTCGGAGGCCTTCTAGCTGGAGCCCTCGTATCTGGAGTCATGCTGGCGATTTTCATGGCCAATTCTGGAGGCGTTTGGGACAACGCCAAGAAATACATCGAAGATGGGCATGAAGGCGGAAAGGGTTCTGACGCCCACAAAGCATCAGTTGTCGGCGATACGGTTGGAGATCCATTCAAGGATACCTCAGGACCGTCGATCAATATTCTCATAAAGCTGATGACTGTCGTTGCACTGGTTTTTCTCCCTTGGTTTGTCGGCTAGAGGTTGAAGGCAACGGCCAATCTCCCTGCCAAAAAGTCTAGAAAACTATATCCGCCTCACAGACGAGATTCTACTGCCCAATTTCTTCTGGATACACGACGCGCTGTGATTCCGGTCGCGTGATGGCATGGTTCTCAATTCCCGGGCGGGGTTCGCCCGCTTGCTCCATGGCCTTGAGAATTCGGTTTTGCAAGTGGTCAGCAACTTCTCGATGGGAAGCATAGCCGATTAGGTTTTGCAGTTCGTAGGGATCCGAATGCAAATCGAACAAATAGCTTTCCACGTAGTTGTCAGAACCGATATCATTCCATCCGTCTCCATCGGGGGCCACGATACCGTATTTCCAGCGGCTCGTACGTAAAGCTCGACCTACCTGAGATTCGCTAATTTGGATAAAGACCTCTTGCTCCCAATCTTTGGATTCGCCCCTAAGGATAGGCATCAGCGTTCGCCCAGGCATTTCATCGGTCGGTTCAATCCCGCTGGCATCGAGCAAGGTAGGCACAAGATCCACAAGGCTGGTGACCTCCTTGCGGCGTCCGCCCCCGTCGAAGCCAGGACCGCAAAAGGCGGTAGGGACACGGACCGAAGATTCATGGAGAGAGCGCTTGTATTCAGAGTTACGCGTCTTGAAGTGGCACCCGTGATCAGCTGTGTAGAGAATAATCGTATCCTGGTCTATCTGAAGACTCTTCAATGCATCGCGTACCCGCCCCAACGCTTCGTCCAACCGCTTGATCATCCCTAGATAGCCACCTAAATGCTGGCCGCTGCTACCTCCTAATTGTTGCAGATCAGGAGGCATCCACTTCCCCGTATATTGCTCGCGATACCCGTCTGGGGGTGGATAGTCATCAACATGGTTTTGATGATGGGGCTCCAGATACGAAGTGAAAAGGAAGAAGGGCTTATCCTGCTTGTTGGCCTCGTCAATATAGCGAATGACCGCATCGGTCATCGCGTCCGCACGGTATCCCGGCAAATGGACCTTCTCGTTGTCGTTGTTCCAAAGATTGCAGTCGTAGGCGTCCGAACAAAACTCCAGCAAGTTGGCGGCCAGCCAGTAGTCATAGCCTCCTCGTTCCTCGACAGGAACGATATCGCGTTTCGAACCTAGGTGCCATTTGCCAATGTATCCAGTATTATAGCCTGCCTGGGTGTAGAGCTGGGCGATCGTTGTCAGATTCTTGTCTAGCGGCACCTCATTTCGCCAGCAACCGGTTTGCGTCGCGTACAAGCCTGTTTGCAGGCAAGAACGGGCAGGGCCACACACAGGCTGGCAAGTGATAGATGCGTCTATGTGAGTTCCCTCGTCCGCCATGCGGTCGAAATTCGGCGTTAGTCCAAGCGGGTTCCCGTGGGCTCCGCAAGTGTCCCAGCGCTGCTGGTCAGTGAAAAAAACGATTACGTTTGGGTGCTTTTGGGAAATCATATGCGAGAAAAGAGCCCGTAAGTTGTCTGTGCCGCATATCGATGGCAATAAAAAGCTAGGGCCTCGTTCTTGAGACTTGAGGGACTGAGGCTGGCCTTCAATGCTAGCCCTATGACAAGCAAGCTGCTAGAAGGAAGAGTTGCGTTAATAACTGGAGGTGGTCGCGGACTGGGAAGAGCCATCGCGCTAGCCTACGCCAAGGAGGGGGCCAAAGTAGCCATATCGTCCAGAACACAAGGCGAGATCGAAAAGACGATGGAGCTGATAAGAGAAGCGGGAAGTGTTGGATTTGGATTCGCTGCGGATCTGACAAAGGAGCAGGGAGCCGAAGATTTGATCAACGCCGTCGGTTCCAAATTTGGCCAACTTGATCTCGTCTTTCTCAATGCAGGCGGCAACGCCGCTAAGCAATCGATTGAATATGTGGATACGTCTGCCTGGATCAATACGGTAGAGATCAACCTCTATACCGCATTTCATGTAGCCAAAGCCTCCTTGCCATTACTGAAAAAAAGCCCCCATGGGCAAATTCTGACAATGGGTTCAGGAATGGGACGGCGTCCCGATCAGACGAGCTCGGCCTATAGCGCCGCTAAGGCTGGCCTTTGGTCGCTTACCCAGTCTATGGCCATTGAGTTCGCTAAATACGGCATCACCGTCAACGAGATGATACCCGGACCCGTTAAAGTCAATGTTCCTGAAGGAGAGACCTTCGAACCCTACATCGTCAAAGAAGGGGCTTGGGAAAACGAATGGTTCAAAGGCGCCGAGGATGTCGTTCCTATGGCTGTATTTCTGGCATCTCAACACCAGTGCGGGCCATCGGGCCAGAGCTTCACTCTGAATAGGCGTTTGTTGTAGACTGAGGCACCAGACTAAGCTAATCCTGTCAGGTCGCCTTTTCCATTTTTTCCATAAGGACTGGAACGGAGTCCTTCCTACTACCTGCTTGCCGATTAAGCGACTGGCTACGAGGCGGGAGCTTCCGATTCTTTCGGCAGGCGTCGAATACCTCGCCACCACCATGCGAAGAAGCGTTTGTAGTCCTCGAGAATCAAATACGAGCAAGGCACAAGCAGCAGCGTGATGAAGGTTGCGAAAAGCACGCCAAAAGCCAAAGAAGTCGCCATAGGGATTAGGAACTGGGCCTGCAGGCTCTTCTCCATCAATATCGGAACGAGACCCACGAATGTCGTCACCGAGGTTAGGATGATCGCCCGAAACCTTTGGCTGCCTCCCACGTGCACGGCTTCGAAGAGAGACATGCCTTCATTGCGTAGGCGATTGATGCGTTCAACCAAAACGAGCGAATCGTTCACGACAACTCCAGACATGGCAATGATTCCTAACAAGGAAAGCAGGCTGAGATCCTGAGGTGTCCCGAAATTCTGGAAGTTGATCAAATGTCCGTAAATTGCTCCTCCGATGCCGAAAGGGATCACGGAAATCACGATAAAGGGTTGCAAGTAGCTCTTGAAAGGAATCGCCAGGAGGGCGTAAATCATCACCACGACTAAAAGCCCGCCAGTGATGATAGCCGGAATCGATTCTTCCATATCCTTGGCCTCACCACCTTTAATCGGGGTAACGCCAGGATATTTTCCCAGTACGCTGCCAAGGATAGAGCTCGGGTCGCCGGGATAATTTCCATATAGAGCGGCATTTAGTGAATCCGAGTTTAGCACTGCCTTGTCCGCGTCCGCCTGAACATTGATAGTCCGGTTTCTATCAAGCCTGGATATCGATGGGTATCCCACGCCAAATTCCACATCAGCAACCTCCGAAATCGGGATCCTAGCCCCGTTTGGAGCAACGATACGCATGGTTTCCAAATTGCCCAATGAATCGCGATCCTCTTCTGGGTAGCGTACCATCACCCGAACGTCCTCTTTGTCGCGCTGCACGCGCTGAGCCTCGGCTCCATAAAAAGCGGAACGTATTTGCTGGCCTAAATTGGCCGCTGTCAGCCCTAAAGCGCGTGCATTGTCTTTGAGCGCCACTTTCAATTCGCGCTTACCTTCTGAATACGTATCCCTAACATCCAGCAGTCCGGCAAATTGCTTCAACTCTTCTTGAATCTCCAAAGAGGCCGCTTTCAGGTCGGCAAAATTTCGACCAGTTAAACGGATATCCACCGGCAATCCTGCCGGTCCCGAGGCATTGGACATGAAATTCAGTTTTCGAGCCCCAGGAATCTCTCCCACTTTTTCTCGCCATAGGCGAGCGATCTCATCGGCATTTGAATCGCGTACCTCGGCCTTGGACAACTCCAGGATAACAGAGCCGATGTTGCCGCCCGAATTGAATGAAGCCGGCCCCGGGCCTCCAGTGACAACACTGTATCCTAGGAAAACGGCTTTATTTTTCACTGGATTGATTAAACCGGCGGCTATTTGCTCCTCAACGATTTCCTCTATGGCTTTGTCAATCCGATTGATCGCTTTGGAGGTCTCTTGAATAGGCGTCCCTTCAGCCATTTTCAATTCGAGGAAGATGTAGTCCGAGGGAACAGACGGGAAGAATACGAAGCGTATAGCCCCGAAGGCGACTAAGGAAAATGACAGAAGCAAAGCAGATAGAAATCCCGACAAAGTCAGCCAGCGGAATTTCAGAGCCTTATCGAGAAAAGGCATATAAACATTCTCGATGAACCTCTCCATTCCATCGGAAAACTTGCGTTGCAGACGCGATAGGGGATTCAATTTGCTCCTCCGTTCCTTGTCGCCCACATGGCAAAGGGAAAGATGATAGGGGAGCACCAATTTACTTTGAACCAGCGAGAAGAGTAGTGTCGGAATCACTACTATTGGGACAGTATACATGAACTTGCCAATCATTCCCGGCAAGAAGAACACAGGTATAAAAGCGACCGCTGTCGTAATCACAGCAAAGGTTACCGGCATGGACACTCGGTGCGCTCCAACCACTGCGCTATCCACTCCCGGACCGTTTTTCTGGAACTCGGTAAATACGCTCTCACCAACGACGATCGCATCATCAACGACAATTCCCAGCACGAGAATAAAGGCGAAGAGAGACAGAAGGTTAACGGTTATCCCAAGCGCTGGGGAAATAGCGATGGTGGCCAGAAAGCTAACTGGTATTCCGATGGCGACAAAAAAGGCCAGAGTGGGGCGCAAGAAAATCGCCAGCGCTATGAGAACCAAAATAAAGCCGATCAAACCATTATCAAGAAGCATGTCGATGCGCCCTTGGAGGTAGAATGAGGAGTCGCTCCAAGCCTCTAATGCTACCCCTTCGGGGATCCAGGTCTCCATGGCCTCTTCAACATACTCGTAGACCATTTCCGAGATATCCAATGGATTCTCCTCTCCAACCTCCTTCACCAAAACAATGGCGGCTGGCTTCCCGTTGAAGAGCGTGAGCATATCTTGGTCGGCAAAACCATCTTTGACATTGGCTATCGCACCCAAGGTCAATCTTCCGCCATCCGGAGTGGTAAGGAGGACGATATCACGGAAATCGCCACCAACATAATCCTGCTCTTTCGTTCGCAAGGAGATTTCGCCTCCTTCAGCCTTAATCAAGCCTCCCGGCAAATCGATCGAACTTCCCCTGACCGCTTGCACGACCTGATCGAAACTCAAATTATAGCTCCGTAGCGCGCTTTCGGATACCTCTATTGATATCTCATAATTCCGCACGCCCTCAACATCGGCCTGGCTGATCCCGTCTAGCTCAACTAGATCATCTCTAACACGATCGGCTATCTTCTTGATTTCCTTTTCACTGGCATCCCCAAAAACGGAAATCCGAATTACCTCTTTCGGGATCAATGGCTCATCGACAATAGGGCGCTCCGTATTCGCGGGGAAGGTAGTGATCGCATCGACCCTCGTTTTGATCTCATCCTTGATCTTCCCGATGTCGTACCCCTTCTCAACGGTCACATTCACCGATCCAAGTCCTTCTTGAGCCACGGAATTCATTTCCTTGATACCGTCGACCGATTGAATGGCCTCTTCTATCCGCAAAATAACCGACTCTTCCACCTCCTCTGGCGATGCCCCAAGGTAGAGAACTCGGACGGTTACCAAATCGAGCGAAAATGTCGGGAATAGTTCTCGTTTGACCGTAACATAAGAGGCTACCCCGCCAATTACGAGGATCAGCATCACGAGGTTGGCAGCTACGCCATTTCGAGTAAACCAGGCTATCATCGCAAACTCCTCCTAACGATTTCTATTCACTGCGCAATCCCGTGTCCATCGACAAAGTTGAATCGATTTCTACCTGCATTCCCATAACGACGTATTCCAGCGGAGTAAGACATAGACGATCGCCATCACTTAGACCATCGGTAACGACCACCGTTTCCACTCCTTTTTGCAGGACTGACACCTCTTTGATAACAATTCGGTTTTCCCTGTCGATCGCGTATACTATGTCGCCCTCATGGAGAGCGCGACGAGGGATCCTAAATGCCCTGTCGATTTGCCTGCCCTCGATGCTGGCCTCCACGAACAGTCCTACCTTTAACGGAGGACGATCATTGTGGGCAGACTTTTCATAGGGCCTTTCCACCTGAGCAACCACATAGGACAAGCGCGTTCTAGCATCGATGGCCCCCTCGGTCCGATCGAGTACTCCCGTCCATTCGTGTGTCTCGCCTCCGTAGTCCGCAGACAATGTAACCTTAGGTTTGCTGTTCACCCTGGCATAGTTGCTATAAGCCTCGGGCAGCTCTAAAAAACTCATCTGATCGAGAGCCAAGGGAAGTCTTATCTCAGCCATATCAGTGGAATATATACGGGCTAGTTGAGATTGGCGGGCGCCTACCATTTGACCCACATCCGCATACTTCTCCTTAATCCGGCCATCGTAAGGCGCCCGCACAATCGTGCGAGCAAGATCGCGTTCCGCGATTTGAACCGCGGCTTTCGCCGACTCCATCATTGCCGCCGCCCTTTCTAATTGCGGTTTCCTCAAGGCCAAGTCAGTGGCTTCGCCTCTTCCAAACGATTCCCAATCCTCGCGGGCTTGATCAGCAAGAGCATTCTCCTGCTCATAAGCCAATCTGGCCTCCGCGAAACGGCTCTTGGCATTAGCTAGATTAGCCTGATAATCAACAGGATCGATCTCAACGAGAGGATCTCCCTTTTTGAAGTAGCCGCCAGCGAAAAAAGCGTTGGACACGGATTCTATTCGTCCGGACACCTCAGCTACCAGCAAGGTCTCTGTACGGGGCTGCACGATTCCCTGACTCTCGGCTTCAAGGGTTAAGGACTCTGTCCTCACTTCCAGAACCTCGACAACGGGAAGAATAGCCGTTGGCTCCTTCTTCTCGGGAACAGGCCGATTCAGCATTGCGAAAGCGAGTAGGGCGACCACCGCTAGCAATACGAAAAAAGGCGCTACATACTTGAGCAACCAAGTCAGGATTGAGTCTTTTCGAGCAGGCATTCTGTTAAATTGTATTCGTAAAGTGGATTTAATTCTATTCGAAATCGCCTCCGAGGGCCAAGTGTAGATTGATACGGTTTTGCAGACGCTGGTTTTTCACGTTCACTAGCTGGCTCGCCGATTCATCCGCTCGACGCTGGGCGTCAAGCAAGGCCGTGATATCGATAAGACCTCGTTGGTATTGCTCCCAGGCCAGCTCCTCGGCCTTACGATTCTCTTCAGCCGCTATAGCAGTTTCTTCAGTAAGCTGGGCCAAATTCTCTTCACTGGAGAGAGCGTTCTCGACTTCCTGAAAGGCTGTTTGAGCGACCAATCGAAAATTGGCGAACTGGCCTTCCACAATTGCCTCGGCCTGATCGCGTTCGGCCTTCTGTCGCCCAGCAGCGAATAAAGTCGATCCGAAGTTGCCGGCAATACTCCAGACCGAGAAATCGGAATCTAGCAAATTGCTTAAGTCGCTACTGGTAGTCCCCGCGCTTCCGGTAAGAGCTAGACTGGGAAGCCAATTGCGATTAGCTGCCTCCTGTCTGGAAAGCGAGGCCGCCAACCGGCGCTCTGCGACATACAAGTCCGGCCGACGAGACACGAGATCGGAAGAAAGCCCTTCTGGGATGGATTCCGACATATCCGGCAAAAGGTGCTCGCTGGATTGCTTTCCACTCGGGTAACGGCCTAGCAGCGTCTCAAGGGCCCGTTTTGCGTTGCCAAGCTGCGTCTTCCGTTGCTGGGCCACAGCTTTGCTGGAAGCGGCCTGAGCCCGAGTAAGGCGTAAGTCTAGACTGGTGACCAAGCCGCGATCATAACGACGGTCTAGCGACTTGACCTTATCCTTTAGCGACTGGGCGGAATCGATTGCCAATTCGTACTGCGATTGCGATTCGAGCAAGTTGAACCAAGCCCTGGCGACCTGACCGGAAATCGATAACTTAAGGGCCTCAACATCCGCTTCAGCCGCCTCGAATTCCGCCAGCCCCGCCGCGTGGGAAGCGCTTAAACGCCCCCATAGATCGACTTCCCACTGGGACCCCAGAGACAGGCTGTGGGTGTCTGTCTCGATCTTCTGAAAATTGAGAAAGGAGAACCGGCTCTGCTGCTTGGCGGAATTCAATCCAAGTGCGAGATTCGGAGATTTGAGAGATCCCGAAATTCGAGCTGCGGCTTCCGCCGCCTTCGAGCTGGCTTTCGCAGCATCGAGTCCAATGTTCGACTCCAATGCTTCTGCTATAAGCCCATTCAAAGTATCGTCTCCAAATCTGGATGCCCAAATCGCGGCGGGAGAGGGAGCCTCAGGATCGTTTTCCTCGATACTGAAGGGTTCTCCAGTCCCAGGATGAGGAATCGATTGCGTTTCTTTCAAAGTGGTCGCACAGCCGGTGACTAGAAAGGATACAGCATAGAGTCCCCACCGCTTTCCAACCTCTTTGTTCATGATTCCACTCCTCTCGATTCGACCTCAGAAACCGCCCTTAAACCACCCGATATGTAGGCAACCAGATGTTCGCAAAGACCATCCACGTCATTCAGGTCTATCCTGCCAGCCGAGACCAGCTCCAATCGAGCGTGCTGCATCATCGACCCCAATATTGTGCACGACAGCAGGTGCATTCCGTAAGCGACTTTTTCGAAACCGGGATTGCGAAGCGAGTCCGATATCGCAGCCGTGTATTTGGCAACAATCTCCTGTAATAGCTCGCGATGGAAATCCTTCATGAACGCCTGTCCTTCAGATAATCCCCGACCAATCACGCGCAAAAACCGAAAATCATTGTCATCATCAGTCATCAATTCGGTTAAAATAGGTCGCACAAGAAAGTCTATTAATTGCTCGAGGGGGAGGGGAAAATTATCGTTCTCCTCTATTGCCTTCTCGAGCATGTCTATTCGCCTACGATTGAGCGGTTCTATGCGATTGCGAACCATCTCCTTATACAGCGACTTCTTGTTTCCAAAGTGGTAATTAATGGCCGCCACATTTACGTCCGCTCGAGTAGTAATCTCTCGCACAGAGGCCCCTCCGTAGCCGTTTTCAGCGAATTCAACCTCAGCCGCCTCGATTATCTTTCGCTTCGTCTCGTTCATCACGCTCTATAGAACGTTCGTTTAAAACGTTCGTTTAATAAGCTGCAAGTCATTTTCTAGGATTTGTAGAGAAAAGATTGTGCCTACAAATAGCTCTAGCTCTTTGGTTTTGGGAAATAGGCAAGCGACGAACACTCCCCTCTCCACGCTGCTGAAATACCGCGGTTTTCTCTATATGGTTAAGTGATATTTCCCATTGATTTCGAATTCTTCGACCAACCCTATAATTTGTCCGTTATGCCTCTGACAATTTCCGACTATGAAAACATCCGATTTACTCGTCAAAGCCTTCGAAAACGAAGGAGCTGAGTAAATTTTTGGAATACCGGGCGAAGAAAACCTGGATTTCTTAAACAGTCTATAGGACTCGACGCAGATTAAGCTGATCCTTAGCCGCCACGATGAATCCGCCGGGTTTATGGCAGCCACTTACGGGCGCTTGACAGGGGGAACAGGCGTTTGCCTGTCCACTCTTGGCCTGGAGCTACGAACTTTTTAACAGCTGCAGCTTAAGTGCAACTCGGGGCGATGCCAATGCTGATGATCAGTGGGCAGAAAACCATAAAAACGAGAAATTAAGGGCAGTTTCAAATAGTGGACGTGGTCAGCCTGATGAAACCTCTAACGAAAATGTCCCGCCAAATCGTCCGCGGGATTACCACACCTAGCCTCGTCAGGGAAGCCTTCCGCGTGAGCCGGGAGGAACGGCCCGGAGCCGTTTATCTGGAGCTAACCGAAGATATCGCCGGAGAGGATACCTCACAGGGCCTTTTCTAGAGCAGTTCGGTCCGCATTCCTCACGCTGACACCGAGAGTCTAGTGCAAGCAGTCAGTCTCTTGAGAGAAGCAAAATGACCATTGCTGCATATAGGAGCAGGCGTTAATTGGAAGCGCACCAAGGAGGCCCTGGAGAAATTTATCGACGGAACGGGAATCTACTTTTTCGGCACGCAAATGAGCATGGGTGTGGTTGACGAACGCTATGAGCACTTTCTGGGAACCGAACGTCTGGACTTGGAACCGGCGGCATCCCCCTCACCATGAAGGACATGACACAAGAGTAGCTGTTCGTTCTCAAATCGGCTTCGCTGTGAGCTGCATTTGAGAAGCCCTAGGCGCAAATGAAATCACCGCAGGAGCGAGTTTAACCAGCGGTTTCAGAACAGCCTGTATTGCGACTAGCGGGATAAACCCGCTCCTACCATCGATTCCATCTCGGTCTGAGACTGATTCTACCTCTGTATTTCAATCATCAAGAATCGGACGTAACGTATTGAAAAGGTGCTTCGCGATTAAACGATGGCCATTCTCGTTCGGGTGAATGCCGTCGCTAAGGTTGTACTCCCGCTCACCGCCAACGCCTTCCAACAAGAAAGGTATGAGGTCCGCATTCAGCGTTTCCGCGACTTCTGGATACAGATTTCTGAAGGCTTCCGTGTAGCGTTCACCCAAATTCGGCGGCATTTGCATACCTGCTATGACGACTCGAATATCCGGATACTTCGCTCTGGCCTTCTTGGCAGTTTCGATTAAGTTTGCTCGCGTGTTCTCGAGATCGATCCCACGAAGACCATCATTGCCCCCTAGGGCGAGCACGAAAACATCGACGGGCTGGCGAAGCGCCCAATTTACGCGGCGAAGACCTCCGGCAGTGGTTTCACCGCTCACTCCAGAGGGAATGACCTTCCATGAAAGCCCGCTATCGTCTAAGAGAACTTGTAGCGCCATCGGATAAGACGCTTCGTAGTCCACACCATATCCAGCCGTCAGGCTGTCCCCGAAAAACATAATCGTCTTTCCAGAATCCTTCTCGCCTTCGGATAAAGCGAATGGGGCGATGAGAACAAATAGAATCAAAAGCGGCCTTGGCCTCGGCATACCCTAAAGAACACCGGTTTCCCCCGCTGGTTTCAAGCGCCGATGAAAAAACGCTGAAACCGTCTCTCCAGAGGAGACGTTTTCGACTCTGGAATTGTTCAACGGCATTGCGAACTTGCCAGAGGACCCATTTTAAATGAAACGCATCTCTGACAGATGATGAACGACGGAACGGTCCTAAGTTTGGACAAGGTAAGCAAAACGTTCAGCAGTGGCGATCGCTCTCTGGAGGTTCTTAAGCAGAGCAGCTTCAATGCCCGAGCCGGGGAATCCATCGCCGTAGTAGGCCCTTCCGGAAGCGGCAAAACGACACTGCTAGGAATTTGCGCCGGGCTCGATACGCCGACATCAGGCGAGATCAAACTCAATGGCGTATCGCTAGGCGAACTAAGCGAGGATCAACGATCCGATGTTCGAAACCGCTTTGTCGGATTTGTTTTTCAGAACTTCCAGCTGCTACCAACTTTGACCGCCTTGGAAAACGTCATGGTTCCTCTAGAGCTGAGAGGCTTGGGCGATGTCGAATCAGAAGCGAAGGACCTACTGAAAAAAGTGGGCCTAGGCGAGCGTTTCGACCACTACCCAGTTCAATTGTCGGGCGGCGAGCAGCAACGGGTTGCCATTGCCCGGGCCTTCATTAACCGACCTAGAATTCTCTTCGCTGATGAGCCAACAGGTAATTTGGATTCGGATACAAGTCACTCAATCGTAGATCTGCTTTTCGAACTGAACCGCAAGTCTGGAACAACGCTCATTTTGGTAACCCACGATCGAGAGCTTGCCAGCAAGACCGATCGCGTACTGAGGATCGACAACGGCAGTGTAATGGAGGAACCGTGAATCCCGATTCTGCTCAACCTAATCGGCGAAAGCCATCACTTGCCTGGATACTTAAGATGGCCTGGCGCGATACGCGCCGCACAAGAGCCAAGCTCGCCTTATTCGGCTTTTCTGTTATTTTCGGCGTCGCGGCTTTAGTCGCCGTCAATTCGCTGCGGGCCAATCTCGAAAAGGAAGTCGATCGACAATCTCGAGCCTTGTTAGGGGCCGATTTGGAATTCCGCAGCTCAGACCCTTTTGACGAGGACACGGAGGCTTTTATCGCTTCCTTAGACGCCCTGGATGAAGCCAATGACCTTAGCCTGTCGACCATGGCCTATTTTACCCGTTCTGATCAAACAAGACTCGTTTCTCTCCGAGCTTTGGAAGGCGGTTTCCCCTGGTACGGAGAATTGGAGACACGTCCAGCAGGCTTGAACTTGGATCCTGATCAAGGACGTGTCGCCATCGTAGAGGAATCCTTAAAAATCCAATACGATCTAGAACTGGGCGACGAGATACGCATTGGACAGTCCGACTTTCGGGTTATAGGTGAAGTATTGAGCCTGCCCGGCGAGTCCTCCTATCGCAATTCCTTTTCTCCGCGCATTCTCATTCCTTACGCCTACTTGGAAGAAACAGATCTTCTAGGTTTCGGGAGCCGTACAACCTTTCGCCGTCGGCTGATGTTCGAAAACGGGGTTGATGTGGATTTGGAGTCCGCCCTACGAGCGAATGAGCGGCAACTGGGCCGAAACGGTATTCGATATGATACCGCTGAGGAGGAAAAGGAAGACATCGGGAACATGCTTAACGAGATGACGAGTTACTTGAGCCTCGTTGGTTTTGTCGCCTTGCTGCTGGGCGGGGTGGGGATCGCCGGAGCCGTGCAAGTCTACTTAAAGGAGAAATCGGCCTCCATGGCCATCCTCCGTTGTTTGGGTTGCTCGGGCTTGACCGCTATGATGGTTTTTTGCGCTCAAATCGTAGTTGTAGGATTTGCTGGCTGTCTCATCGGAACGATACTGGGTGTAGCGACTCAGGCAATCCTTCCTCAAATCGTCAAAGCCTTCCTTCCTTTCGATCTCCCCTTTGAAATCGCTTGGCCAAGCTTGATGGAAGCTTTCCTATTCGCCTGGGCTTTGACGCTCTTGTTTGCTCTCCTACCTCTGTTGCCTACCCGAAATCTCTCGCCGATGAGGGCGATTCGATCGTCGAGTGGCTTGGACGGAAACAGACGAGACTGGCTTGTGTGGCTGGCCTCAGCATCTATTGGAAGCCTGACGCTTTGGTTCTCAATATTGCAGACCGATGATCTCAAGGAAGCTGCTGGCGTGTTCGGAGGGATTCTCATAGCAATTGCCGCCCTAGCGGGGATAGGGCTGGCTTTAAGAAAATCCTTGAAGGCAGTCACCCCTAAGTCGCTGCCATTCGTATGGAAGCAGGGGATCAGCAATTTGTATCGACCAAACAATCGCACCGTGTCGCTCATCGTCATGATCGGTATGGGCGCCTTTCTGATCTACACGCTCTATCTTTGCGAAACCAGTATTCTGAAGAGAGGGGAAATCAATGATCAGGATGACAAGCCTAACACCGTCTTCTTCGACGTGCAGTCCGATCAGGTCGATACCGTGAAAAGCATTGTCGATCGCCTTGGGGTCCAGCTCAAATTTCACGATCCGATGGTTACGATGCGCTTGACCCATCTGCGCTCAGAACCGGTCGGCCAACTGCGACAAAATCGCGAACTGGAAGGCTGGGCCCTGTCACGTGAATACCGAAGCACTTATCGCAGTGAACTGCGGGCCCACGAACCCATCGTGGAGGGGGAGTTCGTTTCACAGGCCAATTTAGGCGGAAACGAACCCATCCCCATTTCCGTGGAAGAGCGTATCGTTGAAGCTTTAAAATTAGAGTTGGGCGATCTCATCACTTGGGATGTTCAAGGGCTGCCGATCGAAACAGTCGTCACCAGTATCCGAAAAGTGGATTGGCGTCAGATGCAGCCGAATTTCTTCGTCGTATTCCCTAGTGGAATACTAGAAGAAGCTCCAGCGAACCACATTCTAGCCGCTAAAGCGCAAGGAATCGAGACCATCACGGCTCTCCAAGGCGAGGTCGTCAAAACCTTCCCCAATGTCTCCGCGATCAATCTTAGCATGGTCCTGGAGTCGCTCAGGGAGATTTTCGACAAAGTGGGCTTCGTAGTCCGCTTTATGGCTTCCTTCACCATACTCACCGGCATTGTCGCCCTCATAGCCACTGTGTTGACCAGTCGCTATCAACGCATGAAGGAAAGCGTTCTGTTGCGCTCGCTCGGAGCCAATACGGCCCAGGTACGCAAAATCATGGCGGTCGAATATTTTCTGATGGGCGGTTTGGGTAGCGCTGCCGGAGTCCTGCTATCTCTTGGAGGCGCCTGGGCCATGACTCACTTCATATTTAAGATCGAACTCTATGTACCCTGGGGCATCACCTTCGCTTCCATCGCCCTAATTGGCATCCTCACCTTAGTTACCGGTATGCTCAATAGCATGGGGATAGCCAAACGCCCGCCAATCGAGGCTTTGCGTTACGAGTAGGGGTCGCCTAACAAGGGTAGGGAGGACTGGCTCAGTCCTCCAGGTTACGAAAAAGTAGCACAGTCATCCTGCCTGTACATGAGGTTACAGAAGAACAAGCTAGAAGCCTATTCTACCTTTTTGGCCGCCCGACTTGCGCCGCCGTAGCCAACTTGCCGTAGGCGTGAGATCGCCCGCTAACAGAAAGAGCAACAAATCCTAGCTTGCTTAAATTCGCCTAAAGACAATTTGCAGGGCGAAAGCTATAGCCGGTCCGATTCTGGTCTTGCTCCCATGGATTTCTTTCCAGTCGATTGGCATCATCTCTAGAGCGAGTCCTTCCTTTTTAGCGTTGGCGATCAATTCCAGATCAAATCCATAGCCGTTTTGCCGGAGCTGATTACGTAACTTGGAGAAAAACGCTGCAGGTACCGCCTTAAGCCCACATTGCGTATCCCTTATCCGTATACCATAGAATATCTTGAGGAGCGTGTTAAATGCTTTGGCGACGATTTTTCGGGAAAGCGCTCGTTGAATCTCTCGGCCCGCGTCTGGCTCCCGCATTGCTACAAGTAACGAGGACTTATTCTCCAGTGCGTCCAATCGTTCAAGGAACCGCATGGTTTCGCTCGCCGGAGCCGCTCCATCCGCGTCTACGAAGGCTAGAAAATCGAAGTCAGTTGAAGCATCCCATCCGGCCCGAATTGCCCCGCCCTTACCCAAGTTCCGATCCAGGAGTATCGGTTCTCGAACGAAGGGGTAGGCAGGCATCAGCGAGCGGGCGAAATCTTTTAGAGCCTTCTTTTCCTCCGGGGTGGATCCATCGTCCACCAGCTGAACCTCGGCCTCGGCCTTGCTCGCTTTCAAGAGCTCGCAAAGCTTCGGGAGAAAGCGCGGCAAACGCAGGCTTTCATTGAAACAGGGTATGACCAGGAGCGTACTCATGATCCACCAATCTCAGTATTAAAAAACGAGCCGGAATAGTGCCCTGTTTCTTCCGAGAACACGGCGAAAGAAAGGCCATCTTCTTGCCGGCATATCGATTCGATATCCCTGTTTCCAAGTACTAATCCCGCGGTGCTAGCTGCATCGGCCAGGGAGCCGGTTCCGGCCACGGCATAACTGCGCTTCCAAGTAGATTGCCCTCCCTCGGCAGGGTCGATAATATGGCTCTCTTGAAAGAGCTCTCCTGAACTGGCTATAGCTGAACCCGGGGCCAATACAATCGAATTAACGCGCGAATTGTATCCAATGTTTAGAGCCCATTTCGCAATATCTTCATCCCGCTCCAAAGCGAGTAGCGTGGAGCCGCCCGAGTCGAGCAGTCCTGACTCGATATCCCAATTTTGAAATAGAGTCTTTAGGCAATCCAATGCGAAGCCTTTACCGATCCCACCGAGATCAAGCAGGGGACCCATGCGCAATTTTTTCACTCGATTTGAATCCGGATCCAAGGAAATGACAGGGTCGCTAGTTCCACAGTCAAAAGATTCGATATCCTTTAAATGCGGTAGTATAGGGCGTTGACCTTTAGCGTCAATAGCTAGTTGGCCGAGAAAGGGATCGAATGCTCCACCCAATCTTTGGCTAGCGTCGAACGCCGCGAGCAAGCAATCCACCATAGTTTGGGAAACGGTAATTTCTTCGCCTTCATGGGCTCGATTGATACGCGTTGTATCACTGTGTTCGATATAGAGGCTCAGCTGCGATTCCAGATTGGCCAATAGCTCCTCCGCCTCCATCACCGCCGAATCCAGGAGATTGCTCGATTCGGTCGGCAAATGGAAACTGAATATCGTGGCCATCGCTTCACAAGAGTATGATCGGTAGCCCGCCATATCCCGATCCATCAATGAGATCGCTATAGCTTCATCAGTCATCTTGACTACCGAGTTTCCATAAAAGCGTCCCAAAGCTCATTTCTTATCCAGCATTCGAGCAACACGTTTTCTCGAAGCCCATGGTACTCCGGTATGTGCGTGGCTGAAAGAGTCGGTGGCAATTCACCAGCCAGTCCCACCACGACATCCAATGGTGGCGTTTGTCTAGGATCCATCCAATAGCCCACGCTGTCATTGTCCCTCAGATACCATGGCAACGGCCAAGCATTGTCATTTCCCCCAACTGCGATTGTTAATTGCCCCTCGGGATCCAAGTCTTCCAAATCGGCGACCCGGTCGACGAGTTTCTGAAATTGAGGGGATGTGTGCTGGTAGATGTATGGGTTACGGGCGTCAGCCGCGTATCTATTGGCAAGTTTCGTTAGCTTATACTGAGCAAAAAGACAGTAGACCGAAAAGCCGATAATAATTACGCGGATCCAGCCATTGGAGTAGCGAACGTATAGAAAACGGATAGCCAATCCCGCAGCTAGAGCTAAGGACGCATAACTCGACAATGCCAGCCACGGAGTCTTGTAAGGGATTGTCGAGTACAGCAGAAGACATAGGAATCCGTAGAAAATCCCGATCTGAATCCTGGGATCCAATGACCGGCGACCCACTATGGTTACTATCAGACCGGCAAACGAAAGGATGAGAAAGAGCGCCTCTCCCCAACGAATACCCTCGGCAGTATGCGGCCACATGACAGACAAGTAGTAGAAGAAAGGTTTTTCGTGTCCCGCCCCCTGCGAGCGTTCGGCATAGTTGATAAAGGCCTTAAAGCTATCGCCGAGCTGACTGAAATCCTTGAAACCGCTCGAGTAGAACAAGACCCAGATCAAAACGAAGGATCCAAGGCCCGCTACGAGATTTGGCAAACGAGCCGCCTTTTGCCAGCTTTCTAATCTTCTGCCTGGCGGAAATGCGATAAACACGGAAAGAGCAATCGCAGCGATATGGATGATGGCTGTCTCCTTAGTGACGAAAAACGCGCCTGTCCAGAGACCTACGATGGCAGATCGAACAGGCGATTGCCGATCCCAAAAAGTAAAATATGAATACAGCAGGAAAAACCCGATTAGAACGAACAAAGCTTCCTGGACGAAATAGGCCCCATAAATGACAGGCAACGGCGAAATGGCCATAAAAGCGCCCCCCAGCAAAGTCGTAAGAGAGACTTCCCGCAGCAAAGTGAGCAGGAAAATCATAAGACCGACACTCGCCAGAATCGGCAATAAGCGTAGACTTACTCGACCCAACTCGGCGCTTTCTATGCCCAATCCCTTGTTCAAGGCCGATGCGAGATAGTAGAGCAGGGGACCGTGCTTGTCTTCCGGGTCATACCGATATTCGCCTGTCTCCATCAATTCCCAGAGTTGATAGGCTTGCACTGCTTCATCCGAATGAAGAATCCGCGCCTGAGCGTTCTCGATCCGCAGAAAGAGGCCGCAGAAGATCACGGCAATGCAGGCAATGCCATAAAAAGGTAGAATGCTTGTTTTTGGTAGTTCGATAGCAGACTGCTTTTTGAGTTAACGAGACCCCAACGTTCGAGAGAATAAAGCTGTAGGGCAAGCCCCGAGGGAATTAAAGGAGGCAGGGGATATTCTAGCGCCCAAATGAGAAGTAGCACAGGCATCCTGCCTGTACATGGAAATATGGAAAACCGCCTAGAAGCCTATTCTACCCTTCGTGTGCGATCGAAGATCGCATGCCACCCCGATTCGCAAAAAACGCGTCCAGGAGACTTCCCGGACGCGTTTCGCAAAATTGGTTCTTCGGACTCGACTAGTTGGCAGCCCCAAACACTTCGACTTCGACAAAGTGATTCATTTCGTTGCTGGTATTGCCTGCTCCGTAAATCCGGACATAGCGGCCCTTCGATTCCTTTGCATCAACAAGCTTGCCTTCATTGGTCTCCAAGTAGGCTTTATCGTCACCCTTACCAAATCCAGAGGAATTATCGTGGTCGTTATTGAAAACGGTCTTAACGCCACTTTCGAAGGACTCGTCATCGGAAATCTGCACAATCACATCGTGATACGCGCGCTTCTGCGTGTGGAAGTGCCAAATACCAACGCCGTAAATTGTCGCGGAACTTTCCAGGTCGATCTGAATCCACTGCGTTCCTGGAGCCAACTCAACGAAGTAGCCTTCTTCCGATTCCTTGTCACCGTCAGTAACATAGTCGAGACCGCCAATAATCGGGAAATCATCGCTGGATGTGACTTCTTTACCGCCCGCCAGATTGGATACTCCTTCCGGCGCCATAATTACTGGAGGAGGCGTTCCAGGAGTTTCCAGATGAGGCAGGTTCACCTGAACCGGCGTTCCGATCAGGAACGGCGGTGGAAATTCGAGCGCCAGCGGCTTTTTCCCACCGTGGTGGGCGGCGAAAGCCGAAATGGATATCGCCCCGATAGCGACAAGCGAAATTAGTTTGGATTTCATAATATTGGTCTTTCTAATTTTTGTCAGTAATTTTGGATTCTCTTACACTTTGAAATCGTCTTCGGTGAATTCGATTGCCTTGCGAGCGGCAACGGCTTCGTTCACTCGGAAGATAGCCATTTCGCTTTTAAACGTGTGTTCCCCGTCCGAGTTCAACTTGGCCTTGCCATTAATGGCCGCAAAGAAGTTCTCCAAGTGGGGCGTGTGCGGCTTCTTGTCCAACACGATCGGAATGTCGTAGGCGTCAGGCGGAGCGGACTCGCGCACGTCAACCTTGGTCTGAACTTTGGCTGCTGCAGCTTCTTCCTTTCGGATGAATCCCTTGTCGGCCCATCCGTCCCAGTCGGGAGCGCCCGCTTCGCGATACATCTTAGTGAAGGCAGGATTTTCCGACATGCGCATTGCGCCTTCGTCACCCATGAAATACTCATAGTATCCGCCGCCGGCACCGGTTGTCGCCAAGGTTTGGTAAAACGCGCGAGCAGGGCCATTTGGCGTGTCATACTCATAGAGAACCATCACGTTGTCATACCATTCGCGACCTTGGAAATAATCA
>Ga0208624_1000430_pt1 | contig 22015 bp, 22 predicted proteins | sample Knorr_S23_td_DCM_FD_185607 | JGI IMG/M metagenome (GOLD analysis project Ga0208624, IMG submission 185607) | Marine microbial communities from Southern Atlantic Ocean transect - Knorr_S23_td_DCM_ad_71m_LV_A (SPAdes) (version 2) | ecosystem: Environmental > Aquatic > Marine > Oceanic | place...
TTCAATTGACACAAGACCTTTATAAGATTTTTCCCAAATTTTTTTATACTTTTCTTCTAATATAAATTTATCATTATTACCATAAAAATCGCATGAAAATTGTGGAAATTCCAATAAAAATCGTAAAATTAAATTTATTCCCTTTTCAGATAAAATATTTCCGACAAAAATAAATTTTCTCGAATATTTTTTTTTATTTTTTTTATGGTCATCAGTAATTTTAATAAAATTAGGTAGGTGATAAATATTTCTATTTATTTTTTTAAAAAAATTATAATTATCTACAGTTTCAAAAGTGAGTATTATTTCCAATTTGAATAAAGATTTAAAAATCAATCTATAAAAAAAATTATTTTCATATAAAAATTTTTGATTAGAACCAAAAAATCGAATGATAACATTTTCTTTTATAAAACTTTGAATAAAAATAATAACTAAAAATTTTTTTACTGATTTTGTACTTAAATTCCAAATAACTTTATTTTTCAGAAAAGAATCTTTAAGAATGCCCAAAATATTTGAATTTCCTAAGGTATAACTTAACAAAGTTAAATCCAGATTATTCTCTAATAACGCATCTTTAAATCTTATCCCAGCAGAAACTGCTCCACCTGTTCTAGTTTGTGACTTATCTTTGTATATAAATGAAACCATATTTAATATTTATTAACTTCCTCATAATAATCTAAATATTTTTTTGCTGTTGAAGGCATGCTATAGAGATTATGATATTTTTTAAAGTTATTTTTGATAATTCTTTGTTTTTGATTCAAAGTTATTTTAAGTGCTTTCAATATAGCAATTTTGAAGTCATTTAATGATAAACTTTTCGATAAAAAACCATCTTTATCTATCATTTCAATCATTGCACCTACTGGTGTGGCTATCGGTATGCAATTACATGAAAAAGCTTCAATCAAACTTATTGGCATACCTTCATAATATGAAGATAACACAAAATAATCGGAAAGTTTTAAATAATCAATACAATTATTTATTTCACCAAGACAAACTATTCTACTATTGGAAAAACTATCAATTTTATCTTTAATTTTTTTTGAATTTTCATTCCGAAATCCACCAGCAATCAATAAAATAATATTATGTCCTTGATTAGATACCTTATTCATAGCCTCACATAATAAAATATGATTTTTTTGTTTTTCCAATCTACCAATATTTATAAATATTTTAACATCCTCACCGTATTTTTGTTTTAAATCTTTAATTTTATCTTTAGCTTTTTTATTAATTTCTTTAGTTTTATCAATCGGTATACCATTAAATATAATTTTAGAACTTTGTTTTGGGTAGCTATAATAATCTATAAAACTTTTGTTACTTCCTTTTGAAATAGTAACTGGATATACTTTAAAATATTTATAAATAATTTTTCTAAAAAAACCTTCTAATGAACTATTAACTTCTTTCGAAGCATCATTGTGAATAGTATGAATAATCTTGTATTTTAAAAACGTTGCAAAAAAAACATAATTTAACGCTCTCAAATGAGTATGAATAAAATCAGGCTTGAGTGAATAAATTGCTTTTCTTAACTTAAAAATTAAACTAAGATCAAACCCCTTTTTTTTAGAAAAACTTATAATATCAACATCTTCTTTTAAACTTTTATACAAAAAATTATTTTTATCAATATCATAAAATGTTATGACCGTAATCTTATTTTTACTTTCTGACAATTCATTTGATAAATCACAAACAAATTTTTCAGCACCACCAATATTTAAATTTGGTATTATTTGAAGAATATGTTTAGTATTATCCAATTTTATAGTACCAGAGCGATAATTAACCAGAAATATTTTTCATATGTCATACTTAATGATAAACTCATAAATAACATTATGAAAAAAATATCATACTTGGGATTAAATAAATTTCTAGATATGATATAAATTATAGGACAAATTAGTAAAATAAATCCAATGATTCCTGTATCAGCTAATATTTCAATATACATACTATGTGCAGCAATTGCAGTATCCATTTTTGATGATACAAGCAAAGAATTTCTTTGATCAAAAAAATTTGGTCCTCCTCCAATTAAAAATGTATACCAATTTTCTCTAAATAGAGATATGCCATTTATCCAAGCATTTTGCCTTGATATAAAATTATTAGAATTATTCAAAGCTCTAAGTATATACAAGTTAAATAAATCAATTCTTATAATAAAAGAGTATAATGATATCATTCCAATTGTGATTAAACTTAAAGATTTAAAACTAATTTTTGCTTTGATATGTGAAATGATTTTATAACAAATAATAAAAAAATAACATAAACCCCCAGTAATTGAACCAGAAAGTATTATTATAAAAATAAAAAATGCTGTCAACATATATTTTAAAAAATGATTATTAACATAATTCCAAGTAATTACTGATGCTAAGATGACATGGCAAGCAAATTCATTTGGGTCACCTGTACCTCCTGTTTTACGAAAAGTCCATTCAGAAATTGTATCAGGTCTTACTAAAGAATATATTGAGCTGAAAATAACAGCTAATAAAATCGATTTTCTAATATTATAATTATCATACTGATAAAAAACTAAAAATATTGCAGTTATTATTATCATGTTGTAAAGATTTTCATAGGGATAATTTGCAACAGAAACTGTATAGATTATTGAGTTTATAATTAGCAATATTAAAAATGAAAAAATACTAATATTAACTAAACCACTCAAGTTTTTTAAACCATTAATCATATCATTTAAGAAAAATATTAGAAATAAAGCATAAATGATTCTCATGGAAAAAAGGCCTATTTGCCCTGCAATAAAAGTATCATTAAAAATAATGAAAATTAATAAAAATAATATTATAGATTTTATTTTTTCCAATTTAATAATAGATGAGATGAAATTTTAGCTAAAATTAATTCAACGAAAAATAATATAAATAAGTATACAAATAAAAATTGAATACCATGCAAAATAGTTCCAACTAAATATATGAGTAGTAATCTTATTAAGTTCATAATTATTTCTATTTCTATTTTGTTGATAGTTCTCAAAAAAATATTAAATAATCCGGAATAAATTATGAATCCATGAATAGTAAAAAATAAGAAAACCAAAACTATTACTTCTACATTCCATACAATACTATCTAATGTTATCTTAGAAAACGAAAAATAAACAATTGAGGATAAAACTACTGAAACAATAAAATTAACAGGTATAAATAATTTTATTTTTTTTACTAATAAATAAAATTTTTCTTTTGCGATTGAAATATCTGATGATGTCTTACCAATTAATACACTACGTATCGATTGATTAATTATTGAAATGACACCTAGAAAAGATAGCAAAAATCCAAAAATCTTTAATTCGTCATAAGATTTTTGATTATCTAAGATAAAAATACTTATCCGAGTAGAGTAATTAAATAAAAATCTAGATATTAATGTAGTAATTGCAAAAATTAAAATTTCTTTTTTAATTACTAAATTAAGATTGTTCTGTGTAGATCGAATCAAAATTAATCCTGATATAGATATAAATAATCCAGGTATTAAAAAAAGAAAAATTATATAACTTTCAATTGAAAAATTATTTTTTAATATGAAATAAGAAGCCAAAATTCTAACTAAAACAATGAAAAAAGTAATTTTGATTAGTTTATGTTCTAAATTATTTTTCACAAAATAGTTTCTAATTATAATCATGGATGATAAACCCAGACTACCTAATACTATTTTATAGTCTAAAAAAAAATTAACTACAAAAGAATTAATCAGCATTAATAATAGTGTAAAATATAGGATTGAATTACCATATTTTAAAATTGAATCACTCAAACCTAAAGTTAATACCTGATTCAACAAAAATATAGTTGTTGTACAAACAATTAGTTCTGCATAAAGATTATTGTTAAGAAAATAAATGGGTAAAAGATTAATAAAAAAAGAGCCTATACTCCATATACTTGTTATTGAAAGATTACTTAGGTAAGGATTAATTTTGTTTGAATTTATCAATCTTAAAAGATTTAATTTGATTTATTCAGAATTCTCAGCGTAATAATATTGATAATAATTATAATAATAACCGGCACCATAAGCATGAGACTCCTCAAGAGCATTTAATACAACACCGGTTTCCTTAAACCCTGATTGATGAACATTTGTCATTACCCTATCAAGTGCTAATCTTTCAGTTACACCAGCTCTTACTACTAATATAAATTGCGACGAATGTTTCATTAGTACGAATGCATCTGTAACAGCTATTAAAGGAGGAGTATCAAATAAAATAACCTCATATTTATTTTTAAGTTTTACTAATAATTCTTCTAACTTTGATGATTCTAGCAATTCTGATGGATTAGGAGGTATTACTCCAGAAGTTATAACATCTAAATTTTTTGTATCAGTTGAATTTATTAATTTTTTTTCATCGGCTTCATTTCCTGATAAATAAGAAGTCAAACCAGGACTTTTATCAAATTTAAAAATATTATGTACTACAGGCTTTCTTAAATCTGAATCGATTAGCAATGTTTTCTTACCAAGATTAGCATATGTTATTGCGAGATTTGCTATTGTAGTAGTCTTACCTTCTCCTGGACCTGCACTACTAACTAAAATAACCCTACAACTATCATCTATTTTTGTATACATTAAACTAGTTCTCAAACTTCTATATGCCTCAGAAATTGGAGATTTAGGATCTTCGTGTGTAATTAATCTTCTTTCTATTTTTTCTAAATTTTTATTCTGACTAATATATCTTTTTGTTTTTCTTTTATCTGTTTTTTTACCAATAGATGGTATAACAGCTAACAATGAAAATCCTCTTCTTTCAATTTGTTCAATAGATTTAATAGTATTATCAAAAAATTCTTTTATTCCAATAATTGCTATTCCTAAGATAGTTCCCAAAACTAGACTTAATAAAACATATAATTTTTTATTCGGTTTAACTGGAATATATTCAGGTATTGCACTATCAACAACTCTAATTTTACCTATTTTAGAAGCTTCATTTATTCTAGCTTCTTCTAATTTCTGCCTCATAAAACTATATGTTTCAGACTGAATATTTCTAATTCTCTCTAATCTAGTATACTCTAAAACTTTTTCTGGGAGACCTGATAATTGCTTTTCATATTCATCAATCAAATTTTTATATTCATATTTCTTAGATTCTAAATTTGGTATAATTGACTCTACTTTTATCAAACTATCCATTACCTCTTGCCTGTACAATAAAGGATCAGATACAGAAATACCTTTGCTTATTAAATCATTAGTTTCAATTTGTAATTTACCTTTAAGCCTTTCAATTTTATCTTTAATAGATAATACAGCTTCATGCGCTTCACCTCTTTGATTAACAGTTTTTATTAATTCAGCCTCTTTAATTGCTATTTCAGATCTCAAAGCATCTAATCTAGCATTCATTGTGTTAGCTAAAGATTTTGCAAGATTTTTTTCATCTTTAGATAATTGATCGTACATGAACTTTTTACGACTTTCAAGAATGTTTATCTCAGCTTCAAAATTATAATAATTTGATTCTAAGTTCCTTAATTCTTTTAGCAAAAGAGTATAATTATCACTAATTGAAAAAACTTTTTGATTTTCTTGAAAATCTTTTAGCTTATTTTCTATATTATTAAGCTCAATCTCTTTAATTGCAAGTTGTTCTTTTAAAAATTGTTTTAAGTGTTGCATCTCACCTGTGGCCCAATTTAAATCACTTTGTTTATAAACATCTATAATTGTATTTACTAGTAGAGCTGCTTCTTCAGGATTTTTACTTTGAATTGAAATTTTTAAAACATCAGTTTCATTTGAATTTTCTATTCTCATGGACTTCCTTAAATATTCTGAAAATTCAGATAATAAAGAGTCGGTTAAAACCATATTTTCAATATAATAATGTTTATTAAAAATAGATTTTATAAAACTATGATTAACCTGTTTATTCTGTAAAATAAAAAAATTTTCTCCAGAATCATAAATTTGTTTTATAACTTCTTCTGAATTAGTTCTTGAATTAAGAATTTCTGTTTCATTTTCTAAAAAATTTTTTGTTTTTCCTAAACCAACTTGAAATATATTTGATACGTCATTTTGAGGATCTTCTATTAAAATAGAACCATAAGACTCATATGTAGGATCGATGGTAAAAACATAAAAAAGTGATATTATAAAACAAGAAAAAATTGATAAACAAAATATTTTATAATATTTAAGAATTAAAAAATATATTTCTTTTAGAGTTAAATCTTGCTTTTGATTATCAGGATTTGACATATTCTTTAATTAGAAGTTCTATCAATTGTAATTGCAATATTTAATAATTGAAGTAAGCTACTGATAACATTTGTACCTCTAAATAACTTTGAAACCATTCTTTCTTCAATATAAATTGTAGTTCTAGGTAAAATCTTTACATCTTGATTGATTTTACCATTCTTTAAATAGTCTTTGAAATTAACAATATATGTTTCATCATTAATAATTTTTACATCTGTCAAATCAGCACCTCTTGAAGCACCACCTGCTAATGATAGTAAACTAATAAAATCTATTCCATCATATACTAAATACGTACCTGGTCGATTTACATGTCCTAGTACATTTACATACATTCTAATAACACCATCTTCACCAGTAATAAATTCTTGATCGGATAAATAGCTATTAACATGTGAGGTATTACTTGTAAGTAAAGTATTGCAAAATATTGAACAAAATAATATTAATATTAATTTATTTTTCATTTTATTTATTTTAATTTCTTTAAGAATTTACTTTTAATTTTACTTAACATACTATCACTTTGTTTTATGTTTAATTCTTCTAGTTTTTCACCAATTAATAATAATTCTGCATTCTTTTTTAAAGTATCAATAATTTTAACACCATATTTTTTTTTCAAAAGGTTATATGCTGGTTCTAAACAAAAGTTTCTTTTTTTATTATTATGTGCATCTGAACCAATTAAATGGAAATAACTTTTTTCAACTATCAATTCAACAATTTTTTTAGTTTTTTTATCAAAATATCCTAATAAACTCCCTGCATCAATTTGTATAATAAAACCTTTTTCAATCCAATCTTTTAAAATATCTACATTGTTCTGAATGAATCTATATCTTTCAGGATGTGCAATTATTGGAGAAATATCTTTCATTTGTAAATCAAAAAAAATTTTTTCATAATCATTTGGATAAATATTATTTGTAAACTCTACTAACATGTATTTGCCATTACCAATTGTTAATAATGGATTTGAAGATATCTCAGATAAATTAGGTAAATAAAAAACCTCTGCAGCTAAATGTATTTTAATATTTATCTTTTCATATCTTAATTTTTGATTTAATTGATTTACTTTATCTTTTAAAAAATCAATATCTACATTTTTATCATGCATTTTAGGATGTTGAAAATGAACCGTATTAACGACTTCGCGAATGCCCTGAGAATAAGCAGTTTTTAACATATCAAGACTCTCATTGATAGTTTTAGGACCATCATCTACATTTGGAAGAACATGATTATGAAAATCAATCATATAATAGATTATTTATAAAATTTTATTATTTTATCAATGACTATATCCTGATTTTTTCGATTTAGATAAGGATACATAGGAATGCTGAAAATACGTAAACTACACTCTTTACTAACTGGATATACATCGTTTGACTCATTTTTGTATATATCTAATTCATTAAATGGCTTTCTGTAATAGATAACAGCTGGTATTTTACTATTATTTAAATATTTCATTAGCTCTTCTCTTTCCTTATTATCATTTGCTAAAACAGAGTATTGTGCCCATGATGAAGTATAGTTATTTCTTACTACTGGTATAATTAAAGAATTATATAACTTATCTGAGTAATAATTAGCTACATTATTTCTTAAATCTAATTCAGAGTCAAATATTTTTAATTTATTTAACAAAACAGCAGCCTGAATGGTATCTAATCTACTATTTAAACCGACTCTTATATTATCATATTTATCAATTCCTTGTCCATGAACTCTTATAGATCGGTAAATGTCTGCTTTTTTAGAATCATTTGTAAATATTGCTCCACCATCTCCATAACCTCCAAGTGGTTTTGCAGGAAAAAATGATGTTGCTGAAACATGACCATAAGAACATGATTTTTTATTATCATAAGAAGCTCCAAAAGATTGAGCTGCATCCTCTATTAATAAAAGATTATATTTGTTTGCAATTATTGATATTTTTGAATAATCTGCAAGGTGTCCAAATAAATCAACTGCAATTATTGCTTTTGGAACTAATTTCCCTTCTTTAATTACCTTTTTTATTTCAATTTCTAATAAATTTGGATTTAAATTAAATGTATCTTGCTCTATATCAATAAAAATAGGTGTTGCACCAATGTGTGATATAACCTCAGTTGTAGCAAAATAAGAAAAATTAGTCGTGAAAACTGCATCTCCTTTTCCTATGTTTTCAGCCATGAGTGGAATTAATAAAGCATCTGTTCCTGATGCACAAGAAATACATTCTTTCACACCTACATACTTTGCAAGTTTAGACTCTAACTCTCCAACTTCTTTACCTAAAATAAAATCAGTTCTATTTAATATGTCTGATATATCTTTTTTTATATCATTTTTTATTAAATCATACTGTTTTTTTAAATCAATAAACTTAATTATAATCTCCTAAATTCTTTATTATTATAAATACCCTTTAAATCGTAAATCAAACTTTGCTTTGTTTTAGTAAACTGATTTAAATCTAAATTGATAAACTGTTCATGACCAACAGCTACTAAAATACAATCGTAAAAATTTTTCTTTATCTCGTCATAATCGATTAAACCTAATCCATAATGTTTAAGAACTTCTTCCTTAGATGCAAATGGATCATAAGCATCAATATTTAAACCATTCTTTTTAAGATTATTATAAACTTCAAATACTTTACTATTTCTAGTATCAGGACAATTCTCCTTAAATGTCACACCTAGAATGAGAATGTTAGATTTTTTACTAGATGATTGTTTTAAAAAATCTAAAATGTTTCTACTAATATAATCAACTAGTGATTCATTCAATTTTCTACCAGCAGACATTATACTTGATTTATAGCCTAATTGTTCTGCTTTGTGAATTAGATAATGAGGATCTACTCCTATGCAATGACCTCCAACTAAACCTGGAGTGAAATTTAAAAAATTCCATTTTGTTCCAGCTGCTTCTAAAACCTCTTTAGTATCTAAATTCATTTTATCAAAAATAATTGAAAGTTCATTAATGAAAGCAATATTAATATCTCTTTGACAGTTTTCTATTACTTTAGCAGCTTCTGCAACTCTGATACTATTTGTTAAAAAGGTACCCGCACTAATAATTGATGAATATAACCTATCAACTTTCTTTGCAACCTCAAGATTTGAACCACTCGTAATTTTCATTATTTTCGTTAAAGTTCTTTTTTTATCTCCAGGATTAATTCTTTCAGGACTATAACCGCAAAAAAAATCTTCATTAAACTTTAGACCAGATTCTTTTTCAAGGATAGGAACACAATCATCTTCAGTACAACCAGGATAAACTGTTGACTCATAAATAACAATATCACCTTTTTTTAATATTGACCCAATAGATTTAGTCGCTTTAAGTAATATTTTTAAATCTGGTTTTTTATTTTTATCAATTGGTGTAGGTACAGCAATAATATAATAATTACAATTTTTTATACTTTCTAATTCTGAAGTTAGACTTAACTTGATTGAGGATTGTAAATTACGCTTTGAAACCTCTCCTGTTGAATCTATACCTTTCTTTAACTCATTGACTCGATTAGTATCAGTATCATAACCAACTGTTATAAACTTTTTACCAAATTCTACTGCTAAAGGCACACCAACATATCCTAAACCTACAATACCAATTTTTTTTCTCATATTTTTCTCAACTGTAATTGAATTTTTAATTGTTTTAATAAGCAATTAATGATAAATATAATTTAATACTTATTTTTCATCTATGAGTGTATAATTGTAATAAATAAAAAATAATCCGCCAAAAATTGTATATGGAATAAAACTTACTAAATGAAGAATAATTGCAAATTCAATAGCATTTGAATAATTACCTAAAAGTTCCATGGAAAAAACTACGCTATACTCAAATGCACCTATGTTAGCAGGAGCAGAAGGTATAGATAAAGCTAAAGAACTAATTATTAAAATTATTATTACATCACTATAAGTTAAATCCATATTCATTGAGTACTGGGCTGCATAAACTACCACGATATAAATGAACCAAATTAATAGAGTATATACTAAAATCAAAAAAAATTGCGTTATTTTTAGACTTCTAAAACCTTTTATTATATTTAACATAATTTCTAAAAATCTATTATGCCCATTATATCTAAATTTAAATTTATAAATCAAAATAAAAGTTATTGATAATAAAAATATCATTACTATTAAGGATATTCTAAAAGATTGGTCAAAAAAATTTATTGATATAAAAAAAATAGATATAAGAGCGATTATGAGAATACTCATAAAATCTAAAAATCTTTCTAAAAGCACCGTACCAAAGATTATTGATTTAGGTATTTTGTATGTATTTGATAAAAAAATACACTTTAAAAATTCTCCAGCTCTTAAAGGTAATGTATTATTACCAAAGTATCCAATCATCTGAGAACCAAATAAATCATATATAGAAGGTTTTATTTCACTAAAAAAAGATTGCCATCTAAGTGCTCTTATATAAACAGAAAAAATCAATAAAATGGCTGCTAATAGTATATATGAGTATTGGATATCTCTTAATACTTTAATGATTTTTGATAATTCAAATTCTTGAAATGCATAATATGAAAAAACAATACTTATAACTATACTTAAGATGAATTTCCAATTTAAAAAATTAAATTTAATATTATTAATCTTCATATCTTAAATCATAAATATAATAGTTATCATCAAACTCAAAATAACTTTTATTTTGAGTCAATGATGAGAAACTAATTTTATCGATATATATATTAAATTCCCTCTTTTTGAATTTTATATGATTTATTCCTGAACAATCATCATTATATAATAAACTTAAATTTTCTAAATCATAAAAATTTCTAATACTATAAATATTATTATTAAAATTAAATTTATGATTTTGAAAAAATGACGAGGAACTTTCAGGGAAAATTGAAAAAATAATTTCAATTATATTTAAATCTGGTTTATCTATGAAAAGTTGGTTAGTATCAGTAAAAACTTTAGCACTTTTATCATCTTCAAAAATGAGAATTTGATTTTTAAAGTTTATTTTGACTTTCCTTAATTTTTTATCTAACAAAATATTAACTAAAAATGATTCTGAGTTATTAATAGAAACATAAGCATCAATATTTATTACTTTGTTTTCATCTAAAAGATAATTTTTATCAATCCAACTTTCTATACATTGTAATCTGTATGCACACAAAGAATTACATGATAACAAAGTAAATATTATTAGAAATTTAATCACCAAAAATTTCATTTATATACGCATGGTCAACTAAAACTTCTCTTGCTTTGCTTCCACTGTATCCACTTACAATACCTAAAGATTCTAGCTCATCTACGATTCTACCTGCTCTACTATAACCGATTCTAAATTTTCTTTGCAAGAGTGAAACTGATGCTTGCTGTGCATCAACAACAAGGATTGCAGCATCTTTTAATAATTCATCTTGATTTTCAGATATATCAAATTCATTAGAGGATTCCATTTTTTTTATCTCAGGAAGTTTTACTTCATCTGGTTTTGGCTGACTACTAATATGATTCATAATTTGTTCAATTTCATCTAAAGTAATATATGCATTATGTACTCTTATTGGTGATGCAGAACCTGGAAGCAAAAATAACATATCACCTCTTCCAAGTAATTTTTCTGCTCCCATTTGATCAATTATAGTTCTAGAATCAATTTTTGACGATACCTGGAATGAAATTCTTGCAGGGAAATTTGACTTAATAAGGCCAGTAATAACATCTACAGATGGTCTTTGAGTAGCGACAATTAGGTGCATTCCAACTGCTCGTGCTTTTTGTGCTAACCTAGTAATGGGTTCTTCAATTGCTCTTCCTGATGTCATCATTAAGTCAGCTAACTCATCAATAATTACTACAACATGTGGAATATTTTCAAGCGAAGAATCTCTATTTCTTTTTGTATTATATTCATCAAGATTTCTAACTCTAACATCTGAAAAAACTTGAAATCTTCTTTCCATTTCATTAATTGCAGAATTTAATATTGAAACAGAATTTTCAGAAGTCGTCATTACGTATTCATCTAAGTTTTTTGCTGTTATTAAATGATAACCAACTAAAGACTTATATGTTGTTAACTCAACTTTTTTGGGATCCATTAAAATAAATTTAACTTCATCAGGTTTGGCATTATATAAAATTGATATAATAATTGTATTTATACATACTGACTTTCCTGCGCCTGTTGCACCTGCAACAAGTAAGTGAGGCATTTTATTCAATTCAAAAAAGAATGCATCTCCAGTTGTAGTTTTTCCCAATGCTATTTTAAGTTTTGATTTATTCTCAACATACTTTTTTGAATTTAAAATACTTTTTAAATAAACTATTGAAGGAGAATCATTTGGCAACTCAATACCAACTGATCTTGAACCAGGGATTGGAGCTATAATTCTCACTCTTTTTCCACCCATTATTCTAGATAAATCTTCAGATAAATTTGTAAATTTATTAACTCTTACTCCTTCTGCTGGTTCTATTTCAAATAAGGTTATTACTGGTCCTGGAGAAATCCGAACAATTTTACCAGACACACCAAAAGAATTCAAAGCATATGATAATTGCTCGCCTTTTTCCTTGAGAATATCTTCATTATGGGTAATAATATCTAAGGGTTCATCAAGAAACTTAAGTTCAGGTAGCTTATAATTTAGATACTTATTTTCTTCATTTATTTTTTCATCCAGATCGCCTTCTTCAATGTACATTTCTTCATCAATAACTAAATTATCATTATTATCGTCAGAATCTTCTTCAATATTTTTCTCTTCTGTTTTAATGTCTTCATCGATATTATTATTATCTAAATCACTAATTTCATCTAGTTCAGATTCATTATTTAAAATTCGTACTTCTTGTGATTCATCTAAACTTATTTTTTCATTATTAGTAATTTCTAAGCTATTTGCTTGAATAATATTTTCACTATTTTTTTCATTTGAATCATTATAATCTGTTTGGGAAGAGTATTTATTTTTAATTTTTAAAAACTTTTCTTTTACACCTTTAAAAAAATTTTTAATCTTTTTAAAAATAATTTGAATCTTTTTTGAAATAAAATTTTTAAAAAGTGAAACTTTTTCATAGATAGAAATTTTGAAAACTAAAATCACAAAGAACATGGCTAATAATATCATTATCAAAATTCTTCCTAAATAACCAAAAATCTCAACAAGAAAAAGAGACAATGAATATCCAATTAATCCTGATAAATATTCAATTTTTAGAATAGAAAAAAAAATAGATAGCCATATACACAATGAAAAGCAATATGTTAAAAATTTATAATATTCTTTAAAAGATTTACTTGAAAAAAAAGTATATCCAGCAATTAATAAAGTTAAAGGTAAGATAAGGGATAGATAGCCCAAACCAAAAATATGAGAATAATAACCCACGTATACTCCAAAATATCCTAAAAGACTTTCAGGCGGTTTACTCAATCCTCCAGGTTGTTCTGTATAATCATATCCAATAATACTTATGCTAAAAAGTAATCCTAGTACTATTAGGAAAAGTCCTATCATTTCTTTTTTCAAAATCTTCATTTTATGAATGTAGAGAATTATTTTTTATAAATGGTGGTTTTACAACTATTGCTTTATACATTTTATTCCGAATTTTGATATTTATATTCTTATTATTTAAACTTTTAGAGTTTATAAAAGCCATACCGATTCCTTTATTTAAAGAAATAGAAAAAGTCCCACTGCTAACAATACCTATCTTTTCTTCATCATCATATACTTCATAATTCTTTCTTGGAATAGATTTCTCTACCATTTCAAAACAAATTAATCTCTTTGTAACATTTTCTAATTCATTTTCTAAATGTTTTTTACCAATAAAATTTTTTTTTGTTAAATCTACAACCCATTTTAATCCTGCCTGGATAGGATTAATTGAATCAGTTAAATCATTTCCATACAAACAATATTTCATTTCGATTCTAAGAACATCTCTTGATGCTAAACCACAAGGCTGTACATTTTTTTCAACTAATTTTTTCCAAATTTCAATAATTACCTTATGATTTGCGATTAATTCAAAGCCTAATTCACCAGTGTATCCTGTTCTACTTATAATAACATCATTATCAAATATATTATAGGTTTCAAATGTGTAAAACTGTATGTGCTTTAAATCTATACTAAAAATTTCTTTCATAACTTTTCTACTATCTTTTCCTTGTAAAGCTATGATTGAAAAATCATTTGATTGATTTTTTATTTTAAGATTTAAATCCTTATTAAAACTCATTAGCCAGTCGTAATCTTTATCTATATTTGATGCATTGATTATTAAAAAAAAATGATTTTTGCTATATCTGTATACTATTATATCATCTATTACATTGCCTTCATGATTACAGAACATGTTATATTGAGCATCACCATCATTTAAATTATCAACATTATTCACTGTAACGTAATTAAGCAATTTTGAAATATTTTCACCTTCCAAAGATATTTTACCCATATGCGAGACATCAAACATGCCAACAGAATTTCTAACTGCTTTATACTCACCAACTAAACCTTCTTTATATGAAACAGGCATTAAAAAACCAGCAAATGGAACTATTTTAGCACTTAACTTTTCATGTTCCTCATATAGTGATGTTTTCTTATAATTCATTTTAATATTTTAAGAGACTCTGTTATTATTTTTTCAGTGCTTAATTCTTTATTATCTTTTAAAACTTTAGTAACGGCTTCCCTAATCAAAATGGGAGAAAAACCTAAATTCTTTAATGCAGATGATGCATCATTAACTTTAGAAGTTTCTTTAATTCCTAATTCTGAACTATCAGATGAACCTAAATCATCTTTTAATTCAATTATAATTCGTTTAGCAGTTTTAGGACCTATTCCAGGTAATGAAGTTAACAATTTAACCTCGCCTGATATTAATCTATTTCTAAATTCATCAGGTGGAAGGACAGATAACATATTAATAGCAGTTTTGGGGCCTATACCTGATATTGTAATGAGTTTTGTAAATAAAAATCTTTCTTTTTCATCGAAAAACCCATAAAGTTCTTGACCGTTTTCATAAACATGGAAAAATATTAATAACTTAACTAAGTTTTCTGGACTGGGTAATTTTTCTAAAGTATTATTAGTTATATTGACTCTGTAACCTAATCCATTTACGTCAATGACAGCTAAAGATTGATTCTTACTAATTAATTTACCTCTGATATATTCAATCATAACTCATTTATCTTATTCTGATATATATAACATAAAGCAATTCCTATTGCATCCGAGGCATCCAAAGGACTAGGTAGATGTTCTAATTTAAAAATTTGTTTTATCATATATTGTAATTGTGTTTTATCAGCATTTCCATTTCCAGTTACAGCTTGTTTTACTTTTTTAGCTGAAAATTCATATACAGGTATATCAACTTTTGCTGCACACAAAAAAGCAACTCCTCTCGCTTGCCCTAGAAGTAAAGCAGATTTTACATTGCGACCATAAAATATATCTTCTATTGATAATATATTTGGACTGTAAATCTCAATTAATTCATTAATATCAGTATAAATAGATAATAATCTTTTTGATAAATTATCATTTTTATCTGGTTCAATAACACCATAATCAATTAGTTTCGGTCTATCATTAATTATTGATAAAATACTGTATCCAGTTCTAGTTAAACCTGGATCAATACCTAAAATAATCATAATTAATTTATTTTAAAATTTGTATGAACTTTCTGAACATCTTCATGATTTTCAATAAGTTCTAACAATTTTATTATCTTATCAGCCTGATTTGATTCTAACTCTACAAAATTTTGCGGCACTAAAGATATTTCTCCGTCGTATTCGATACTATTTTTATCAAAAACATCACTTATAATTTTAAAATCATCAGAAGGCACTATCACTTCAAAAAAACCTTCTTCAAAAATAATATCTTCTATATTTGAATCTTCAAGTAATTCCATTAAATGATCTTCAGTAATTTTATCAATTTGAATTGTAAAAATAGCTTTTTTTAAAAAAATCCAATTTACACAACCTGATTCACCTAAATTTCCACCATTTTTAGCCATTATGCTTCTGATTTCAGGTAAGGTCCTGTTTTTATTATCTGTCATAACCTCTATAAGTATGGCGACAGAATGAGGTCCGTAACCTTCAAATTCAAAATCATCGTATTTGATTCCAGGTAATTCACCTGTACCTTTTTTAATGGCTCTATCAATATTTGCTGAAGGCATATTAGATGATTTAGCTTTTTTTACCGCTAGTCTCAAAGCAGGATTCATTTCTACTGAGCCTCCTCCTTCTCTAGCTGCTAAAGTTATATCTTTTGATAAACGAGTGAAAGCCGCTCCTCTTTTAGCATCAGCAGCACCTTTTTTTCTCTTTATTGTTGACCATTTACTATGACCTGACATAGATTAAAATAAACTATTTATTAATTTCATCTTCAACTTCTTTAGAAGCTTTTTTAAATTCTTTAAGACCTTGCGCCAAACCCCTAGCAAGTTCTGGAATTTTTTTTCCACCAAATAATAACAAAATTACAACGAGAATTATAATTATTTGCATTGGTCCTATACCCATGTATTCTCCTTAATTTTACTTAAAATATCTCAAAATGTACCAAGAAATAAAAATTCCAAAAATACTTAAGATACTGACATCAAAAAATAAACCTAATTTAAATCTAAGTGGTCCAAGATTAATCCAATTGTTTGGACTATGTCCAAAGCCAAATGAATGAGATAAAATAAAAAAGTCTTTAACAACGCCATCTGGCATTATAAATCCAATCAACATTGATAAGGCTGTACCAATAATACACCCTATTAAAATAATTGATAATAGTAAAAATATAGGTTTTTTATACATAATTTTTTATTAAAGATTCAAAAATATAATTTCCATCTTCAGAACCTAGCAAACTATTTGAAGCACGTTCTGGATGAGGCATCATACCTAAAATATTTCTTTTTTTATTTGTAATACCTGCAATATTTAGCATTGACCCGTTGGGATTAATATCATACTCAAATAGTATTTGATCATTATCTTTTAATGTTTGCAATGTATCTGAATCTGCTATATAATTTCCTTGTTTATGTGCAATTGGCATTTCTAAATACTCTTTTTCAATATTTTTAGTAAAAATCGAGTTAACAGTTTTTACTTTTAATTTTACTTGTTTACTTAAAAATTTAATATTTTTATTATTGATTAAAGAACCTGGTAATAAATCTGATTCAACAAGAATTTGAAATCCATTACAAACTCCAATAATAATTTTACCTTTTTTTGACTCTTCCTTAATAGATTTCATAACAGGTGAAAACTTTGCAATGGCACCTGTCCTTAAATAATCTCCATAAGAAAATCCACCAGGAATAAAAATTCCATCAAAATTTGATAATGAAGATGTATTTCTATGCCATACAAATTCTACATCAAAACCAATATTCTTTAATGCATAATATGCATCATGATCACAATTTGAACCTGGAAAAACTATAACTGCAAACTTCATATTCTAGTCCTCTAATATATAAGAGTAAGTTTCTGTGTTGGGGTTTGCTAGCATTTTTTTACAAGATTCTTCAGCAATTTTTTTTGCATCACCTTTAGATATATTTTTATCAAATTCCATTTCAATATATTTTCCAATACCAATTGATTCTATTCCTTTAATATCAATTGACTTTAGAGCCTTGTTGGTTACTGTACCCTGAGGATCAAGTATACCTTCTTTATATTTAATATAAATCTTTGCTTTCATACTCCTCCACTTATTTTACTGATTAATGCTTTTAAAATACCAGAAATTATATAATAACTTATGAAAAATAACATTACAATTTGATATTCTTTAATAATTATTCCAATGAAAAGAAAAGTACTAAATATTAATAAACCAAAAATATTTTTAATATTATCTTTATCACCACTAAATGAGATTTTAGGAAATTTTGAATATTTCATATTTGAAACTAATAAAAAAGATGATATTGAACATACAATTATGACAACATTTTCAGATGAGATATAAAATTTAAAGAAAACTTTTTTAAAAAAATCAAAAATAAATAAACTTGAATATAAGCCCTCTACTAATAGAACATTTGAAAGTTGATAATAAAATAAAATAGATGAGCAAATAAAAATTGCATTTGCTGGTGTAGGTAATCCTAAGTAATGCGATCCATCAGATTGAATAGAATATGCATTAAATTTAGCTAGTCTAATTGCACCAAAAACTAAAGGCAATGAGCTAATTAAAATTAGACTAAGTAAATTTAAACGTATCAATTCATATGAATAATAAAAAATCAAAAATGAAGGAACCAAACAAAATGAAACAATATCTGCAAGTGAATCTATTTGTTTACCAAAATCTCCTGACGTACCTAGTTTCCTTGCTACTTTACCATCACATACGTCAACAAATGTTGCTATAAAAATTAAAATACAAGCAATTTCAATGTAATTTCTAACTCCAGATAAACTTAGTCCAATTAATACTAACGATGAAAAACCTAAGATTAAATTAATTATGGTTATTAGATTCGCAATTGATTTTTTTAATAAAACCTTAATGCTATTTGTTTCTATAAAATTGATGCTTTCTCCAGATTATTTATTATTCTTTTTTTGACATCACCACTAAAAGGCTTAAAATCATTACCAGTAATTTTCTTATATAATTCCATATACTTTTCCGATAATAGAATTCTTATATCATCACTGAGTTTAGGAGGTGTTCCCTCTCCTTTAAAACCTTGTTCAATAAGCCATTGTCTAATATTTTCTTTATCAAGCATATTTTGAGGTAATCCTTTTTCGAAATTCTCATCATATGATTCTTTAATCCAATATCTACTTGAATCAGGTGTATGTATCTCATCAATGACTATCAATTCCCCATTATACATACCAAATTCATACTTTGTATCTACTAAAATAAGTCCCATTTTGTCAGCCCACTCTTGTCCAGCTTTAAACAGCTTAAGAGCATAATCTTCAGCTTTTGAATAAATATCCTCAGGAACTAGTTCAGAAATTATTTTCTCCCTGGATATAGGTTCATCATGTTGCCCATATTCAGCTTTAGTTGATGGCGTGATAATACATTGATCAAACTTTTGATTTTGCTTAAGTCCATCTTCAATATCAAAACCATACTGACCGTTTATACCATCTGAATATTCTCTCCATAAGCTACCTGTAATGTATTGTCTAATAATAATTTCAACTGGTAATGTTTTTGCTTTTTTTGCAATCAAAACTTGTGGGTCAGGAGAGGAAATTATATGATTTGGTACAATATCTTTAGTTTTCTCAAACCAAAAATTAGCAATTTCTGTCAAAATTTGACCCTTAAATGGGATTGTGCCTAAAACATGGTCAAAAGCAGAAACTCTATCGGAGGTTACCATTAGAATTTTATCATCCATATGAAAATTATCTCTTACTTTACCTTTGTAATGTTCTCCAATATTTTTTTCAATTTTTAAATCGTTAAGTGTAAAATTTAATTGTTCTTTTATTTCATTCACTTTATTATCCCTATCCTTTTATATATTTTGTTAATATTAATTAAAATCTTTTCTAAATCAAATAAATCATCGATTTCATCATTTGATAATTTATTAGTAATAATGTTATCTTGCTTCAATAATTCTTTAAAATCTTTTTTTTCTTTCCAAACTTGCATAGCATTTTTTTGAACTATTTCATATGCATCTTCTCTAGTAATACCAGATTTAACTAATGCCAATAAAACTTCTTGACTGAAAATTAATCCTCCAGTTAAATTGATGTTTTTCATCATATTATCTGGGTAAACATAAAGATTTTCCATTAAAAAACACATTTTATTTAACATGTAATCCATCAATGTTGTGGAATCTGGTAAAATAATTCTTTCAACTGAAGAATGAGAAATATCCCTCTCATGCCATAAAGCAACATTTTCTAATGACGCTAATGCATTGGATCTGAGCAATCTTGCAAAACCTGTCATTCTTTCAGTAACAATTGGATTTCTTTTATGAGGCATAGCAGATGAACCTTTTTGACCCTTTAAAAAATACTCTTCAACTTCTAATACCTCTGTTCTTTGTAAATGTCTGATTTCAATGGATATTTTTTCAATTGTAGCACCAATGAGTGATAAGTTAAGCAAATAATCAGCATGCCTATCTCTTTGAATTACTTGATTTGATACAGTTTCAGCTTCTAAACCTAACTTTTCGCAAACAAGAATTTCTATTTCCGGATCAATATGTTGATATGTTCCAACTGCTCCTGAAATCTGCCCAACTGAAATCATTTCTAAAGATCTTTCCCATCTCTTAATATTTCTTTTAATTTCTTCATACCAAAGTGCATTCTTTAAACCAAATGTAATAGGTTCTGCATGAATGCCATGAGATCTTCCTATTTGAAAAGTGTCTTTATACTTTAACGCATTTTCTTTCAAAATATCTTTAAATTGATTTAACTTTTTTAAAATAACTTCACCTGCTTCTTTACATTGTAAAGCTAAAGAAGTATCAAGTAAATCGGATGAAGTCATACCCATATGTACAAATCTAGAATCAGGGCCAATATATTCAGCCATATTGGTTAAAAAGGCAATCACATCATGCCTAGTAGTTTTTTCAATTTCTAAAACTCTATTAACATCAAAGTCTGCTTTTTCATGAATAACTTTTGATGCTTCTTTTGGAATTATATTTTTTTCAGCCATAACCTCAACAACAGCAAGTTCAACAATTTTCCAAGTGTTGAATTTATTTTTATCTGACCATATTCTCGTCATATCTTCGGTTGAATATCTTTTAATCATTAGTATGTGACTCCATTATTTTTTATTGCTTTTAGCTCTAAGTTAATTATTAATTTTTTATTATTTCTTAATATTTTTAATGAAACAAAATCACCAGCTTTTCTAAGCCCTTCATCAATCACTTTTAAAATGTCTGAAACATTTGAAATATTTTTATCATCTACTGATAAAATAACATCTCCTATCATTAAACCTGCTTTTTCACCACTAGATCCTTTATCTATATTAGTAATAATTACACCTGTTTTGTCATCAATTTTTAAAATTTTTTTCATGGTCTTATTAAGTTTTTGTACATGAATGCCAGTTTCAAATTTTCTATCAATTTTACCATAAATTTTTAACTGATTAATAATTTCCATAACTCTATTAATTGGAATTGCAAAACCTATTCCTATTGAACCTTCACTATAGGATGAATTAGTCATTATAAATGTATTTATACCAATTATATTTCCTAAAACGTCTATTAGAGGCCCTCCACTATTACCTGGATTTATTGATGCATCAGTTTGGAGCATATCTTGATATACTTTACCTGACTGTTTTTGACCAAAATTCAACCCAATTCCACTTATTATACCTACTGTTGCAGTTGGTTTACTTGATACATCAAATAAGCCAAGAGGGTTACCTAAAGCAATTGCCCATTCTCCAACTATTAAATTATCTGAATCACCTACTTCAGCGAATGGTAATTTAGAATCAGATTCAATTTTAATTAATGCTATATCAGTTAATTCATCCATTCCAATTATATTAGCATCAAATGAATTACCATTTGACAAAGAAACTAAAATTTCATCTGCATTTTCTACTACATGAGAATTAGTTATGATAAAG
>Ga0208624_1000432_pt1 | contig 21993 bp, 17 predicted proteins | sample Knorr_S23_td_DCM_FD_185607 | JGI IMG/M metagenome (GOLD analysis project Ga0208624, IMG submission 185607) | Marine microbial communities from Southern Atlantic Ocean transect - Knorr_S23_td_DCM_ad_71m_LV_A (SPAdes) (version 2) | ecosystem: Environmental > Aquatic > Marine > Oceanic | place...
CCTCGGAAAGGCTGCCTTCATCGTTTGGCTCGGGAGTATCTTCGAGCTCAAGATCGCCTTGGTCGGCAGACACGAGAGTCTTCTCTTCGTATTCACGGAGGTTGGACATAACGTATTCGTCCACCGCTTCGTAAAGGAAAAGCACCTCTACGCCTCGGGCTTTAAATCCCTCTAGGTAAGGTCCGCTCTCAATGGCTTCCCGGTTTTGCCCTAGAATGTAGTAGATTTCTTTCTGATCCTCCTTCATGCGAGACACGTAGTCAGCAAGGGAGGTCCTTTTGCCATTTTCCAAGGTCGAAGACTCGAAATACAGGAGCTTCGAAAGCTCGTCTTTATAGGTGAAATCGATGGCTACGCCTTCTTTGATAAAGAAGCCGAACTTGTCGAAGAATTCCTGATACTGCTCGGGGCGTTTCTTGGCTTCTTCGGCAAGGAACTTCATAAACCGTTTGGTGATTACTTTGCCTAGCTTTTGGAGCAGGGACTTGTCCTGCATGGTTTCCCGAGAAATGTTGAGAGGCAAATCTTCGCAGTCGACGATCCCTTTGGTAAAACGCATCCATTCCGGTAGAAGCTCGTCGGGCTTAGAATCGATGAGTACTTTCCGGCAATAGAGAGCGACTCCAGGATCGATTCGACCCAGTCCAGCTCGTTCGGGGTTCTCTTGGGGAACGAAAAGCAGGGCGTTGATGGCCAAGGGCGCATCGGCGTTGAAATGCAAGCGATAGCGGGGCTCGTCCCAGGCATTGGCCTGGAATTTGTAGAATTCCGTGTATTCCTCGTCCTTGATCTCGGATTTACTCCGCAACCAGAGAGCATCGATGGTATTGACGACATCGCCGTTTAGCTTGATCGGGAATTGGACGAAGCTCGAGTACCGCTTGACGATTTCCTTAATGTTAGGGTCACTGGCGAATTGCTTGTCCTCGTCCTTTAAGAAAACGACGATTTTCGTTCCTCTTCGCTGACCTTCGACTTCCTCGATTTGGTATTCACCTGCCCCGGAGCTTGTCCAGACATGGCCGGGCTCTTCCTCCCCCCAGGAGCGGGAGTAGACCTTGACTTCTTTGGCGACCATGAATGCCGAATAGAACCCGACTCCGAACTGGCCGATCAAGTTCTCGTTCTTCTCGCCTCCTTGTTTCAGGGCTTCGAGGAATTGTTTGGATCCAGAATGGGCGATCGTTCCGAGGCTCTTTACGAGCTCGTCTTTGGTCATTCCAATTCCGAAATCCTGGATCGTGATGGTGTTGGCCGTGTCGTCCGTGCTGATTTTGATCTCGAGATCTAGATCTTTGTCGAAGATGTCCTTCTCGGTCAGTTTGACGTGCCGGATTTTCTCCAAGGCGTCGGAACTATTGGATATCAATTCGCGGACGAAGATCTCTTTCTCCGTGTAAAGCGAATGGATAACGATATCCAAGAGCTGCTTAATTTCCGCTTGGAACTCATGTTTTTCGATATTGGTTGCGCTCATGAGAGTAAATGCTTATTCGTTTTGAAGCGTCTATTCGGTTACGCGCTGAGAAGGGGGCTTCAAGTTCAATTTTCGGATGCCCCCAGGAAAAGAGATCTTGGCCGAGTTTCAGCTGGTTAGGCTGACTAGCCCTAGTCAGCCGAATTAGTAGAGTTCAACAGCTGTGGCTGACGAGGGAATCGTCAGCCCTGGCAATTTCGGGCCCTACTCGAAATCCGATTTTAAGACGCTTGCCGAGAGTGTGGCAACGAAGTTGCCTACTTATGCTCGGTATCTGGCGTCTCGATTTCGAGACCGTGTATCTTCTCTTCCTCTGGAGTCGACAGCACTTTGTAAATGCACCAGCAGAACAGAGAGGTGACCGAAGCCACCGATATTAGCATTATGATCCATCCACCTAAGGTCATGACTTGTTCTCTCCTTCGTTCTGAAACTTGAACTTATTGGCGATTGACGCCAAGAAGGCGATGAAAGCCGCGACGATGATTATTAGCAATACGCTGAATCGGGCCACGCCATTTGGCTCGATGAAGAGGTCTTTCCAATAAGAAGAGTACTCTTGTTGGCCCGTTATGATGTTGTATCCAAACACGTTTTGCGTTGTCCAAAGAGCGAAAATCGTGAGTAGGAATGCGGGCGTGATGAATTTCATGATGAACCCATAGATTTTGGGTACCGGAAATGACGCGCCTTGGTTGGCCATTTTCAGACCGCGTTTGATTCCGATTACCCATCCGAAGATGATGATCTGCATCGTGGCTAGCACGAAGATCAAGAAGGTCCCCACCCAGAAATCGATGGTGTCTAGAGCCTTTAGGTCCTTGCTAAAATAGACGACAAATCCACTCCCGATGGCGGTAATGACTCCGAGCACGGCCACAGATCGATGGCGCCCGATCTCCATGGATTCCTCGAGAAAAGCGATCCCGGGCTGGAGCATGGAGAGCGAACTAGTGACCGCGGCCAGGAAAAGCAGGAAGAAGAACAGGAAACCGAAAAGTTGCCCTGCCGGCATTGAGCTGAATACCATGGGAAGGGCGTTAAAACCCAAGCCGAGAGTGGACCCAGTAGCTCCGGCAACACCCAGGAAGGTGAAGGCGGCTGGAACGGTCATCAATCCCCCCAGACCAACCTCGCAAAATTCGTTTGCCGATGTCGCGGCGAGCCCGCTAAGGACGACATCGTCCTTCCTCTTCAGGTAGCTCGCGTAATTTATAATGACGCCAAATCCGATGCTGAGGGAGAAGAATATTTGCCCTGCGGCGTCCAGCCACAATTGGAAATTCGTTAGTTGCTCGGGAAGCGATATTTCTCGTACCCGCAGGTTAGGGCTCGCTGACGCCTCTTCTACAGCGTTGCTTAACGAGCGTTCGCCGACGATCTCTCTGACCTTCTGCCAATCCCCTCCGGCGGTCCGCTCTTCGAGGAGCACTTTTGTCGGATTCCACATGTAGCCTAGGCCGTTCGAGACGTTCAGATCGGGATTTCCAGGATCTGGAGTTCCCAGCGTCATCACCCTCACTAGGACGACGAGAGCTAGAATTATGAGGGCGGGCATCGCGTATTTGCAGAAGAGTTCGATTCCCCTCGAAAGGCCCCGATAGATCAGGAAGAAATTAAGTATGAAGACGGCGACGAGAAAAAATCCCACTTGCTTGATGCCAAATCCGAAGGCGGCTCCGTTATCACTGATGCCCACGAAACTCCCGAAGAAGGCGCTAGCTTCATCGCCGCTTTGAAAATCGAGATTTCCAGCCATGAAATTGACAGCGTATCCCAGACACCACGCTTCAATATAGACGTAGTACATGTAGATCATCACCGGCACCAGCACCCCGAGAACGCCAAGGTACTTTAGGTTCTTGCGGCCCGTTAGAGCCCCGAGAATCCCCGGGCTGGAATTGTATCCCTTTTGACCGCCGGCTCGTCCCATGGCCCATTCCGCCCAGCATATCGAGAGGCCGATAATCAGGAAGGCAATGAAATAGGCCAGCATGAAGGCGCCGCCGCCATGCTTGGAAGCGAGTCCTGGGAAGCGAAGGAAGTTTCCGAGACCAACCGCGCTGCCGGATACGGCAAGAATTATTCCAATTCGCGAATTCCAAGTCTCTTTGGGGAAAGAGGAAGTCATGGCTTGAGGGTTTTAGAGATGGTCAAGTTGAAGGCCAGGAAAAAGAATGGGCGCGGAGTCGCTGATCTTCGACACATGACGCTGGACTTCGTTGTCCAGTATTCTCTTTATGGTCTTTGCGTTTTCATGTTTCCAATTGTCGATAGATACATCCTATTCGAGTGGCTGAAGATCTTCGGGCTCGTTCTGGGGGCGATGTTCGGTTTGCAGCTGATTGTCGAAGTTCAGGACAGTTTCTCGGACTTGCTCTTCTACGACGCGGATTTCGGCCAGATCATTTTTTACTACATGGTGCTGGCTCCAAGCTTTCTTACGATATCGCTGCCGGCCGCTATCCTGGTATCCATTTTATACGCGCTCGGATTATTGCATCGGAATAACGAGTTTATTGCGTTTCGTACGGCTGGAATGAGCGTTTCGCGAATCACCCGAACCCTGTGGTTCGCAGGATTGGGACTCTCGGTGGGCTTGTGGTATCTGAACGCTAGCCTGATTCCCTGGTCGGTTGAGGCTTCGCGTAAACTAATGGATACGCTCGAGTGGGATCGGCAAGCGGAAGTAGAGGGCTCGGAAAAGGTGGGTCTTGTCTACAATCTAGCCTTCGACAATCGGAAAGACAATCGAATGTGGTTCATCAATCGGTTTAGCGAATACAAGCAAATGGGCTTCGGGCTAACCGTTTCGCTCATGGACGATGAACGGCGCGAAGTGAGGCGCATCGCGGCTGAAACCGGATATTACAGCGAGGGCGACAAGTGCTGGATTTTTCTGGAAGGGAGGGATAGCCAGTATGCGGCTGAGGACGGAGAATTGCTACGCACCTTGCCTTTCGAGAAACTGGAGACAAAAGAGCTTGGCGACGATCCCAGCTTGATGCTGCTCTTTGGAGAACGGCCCAAGGATCTTTCCTTCCTGGAGTTGAAAAAGATCACCGATAATTTTTCCATAACGGAAAATCCCAAGGTGCTGGACTATCAAGTTAGGATGCATGCTTTAATGGCAGGAGCTGCCAGTTGCTTGATTGTGACGGGATTGGCTATTCCGTTCGCGGTATCTGGGGTGCGGGTAAATCCGGCGGTGGGCGTGTCCAAGTCGATAGCATTATTTTTTGGATACTATATTATGACGAGCGTACTAAACTCCTTAGGGAAGCAGCAAGTCCTCTCTCCGGAAGTTGCCGCTTGGGCTCCCAATATCATTATGGTCTTGCTAACCTATGCATTGGTTAGGCGAGTGCGTTAGGATAGAACTATGATAAAAAAGCGCGAAGAAATCGCTAGTCTGCTAGAAAGCGAATCAGAACGGGGCGATGTTCTTATTCAAGGGTGGGTTCGCACGCGAAGGGATTCGAAGAACTTCTTCTTCCTGGAGCTGAATGATGGATCCTGCCTAAAGAATATTCAAGTTGTCGTGACGGAGGATACGCCCGGGTACGAAGAGCTCAGGGTGGTTCGTACGGGAGCGTCAGTGTCCGTTCTGGGGGATCTCGTTCCCTCGCAGGGGAAAGGGCAAAAATGGGAAGCGGCGGCCAAGGAAGTTTCGCTCATAGGCGATTCTTGCGAGACGTACCCGCTCCAGAAAAAGCGTCACTCCATGGAGTTTCTCCGGGAGATCTCCCACTTGAGACCTCGAGCCAATCTATTTGGAGCCGTATTCAGAGTTAGGAGCCGTTTGGCCTATGCCATTCATCGCTTTTTCCAGGAGCATGGATTTTTCTACGTTAATACCCCGATCATAACCGCTAGCGATTGCGAAGGCGCGGGCGATTTGTTCAAAGTAACTACCCTGGACATGCACGAACCTCCAAGATCGGAGGATGGCCTGTTGGACTTTTCTCAGGACTTCTTTTCTCAGCCAACGTACCTCACCGTTAGTGGCCAGCTGGAAGGCGAGGCGTTCGCTACCTCCTTAGGCAAGATCTATACATTCGGTCCTACGTTTCGCGCTGAAAATTCCAATACGTCCAGACACGCTAGCGAGTTCTGGATGGTGGAACCGGAAATCGCCTTTTGCGATCTGGAGCAAGATATGGGATGGGCCGAGGACTTCGTTAAGTGGGTCATCAAAGACACGCTCGATTCGTGTCAGGACGATTTGGCGCTGTTCTTCCAATTCGTTGACAAGACCTTGGAGGAGCGGCTGAGGTTCGTTGTCGAGCGGCCATTTCATAGGGTCTCGTACACGGAGGCGGTTCACATTCTCGATAACTCAGGGAGGGGATGGGAATTCCCCGTAGTCTGGGGAGCGAATTTGCAGTCCGAGCATGAGCGTTACCTAGCCGAGGAGCATTTCAAGAGCCCGGTGACCGTTTACGATTACCCCAAAGACTTGAAACCGTTCTATATGAGGAGCAACGATGATGACAAAACCGTAGCTGCAATGGACTTGCTCGTACCCGGAATCGGTGAGATAATCGGTGGAAGCCAACGGGAGGAGAGATTGGAACGGCTTCTCGAAAATATGAAAACGCACGGCATTAGCCAAGAGGAGTACAGTTGGTATTTAGATCTAAGGCGATTTGGAAGTGTTCCCCATGCTGGTTTCGGCTTGGGATTCGAGCGTTTGCTAATGTTCTTGACGGGCGTGGCCAACATTCGCGATGTCATTCCTTTTGCTCGCACTCCCGGAACAGTTTAGCCCTAACGCTTAGATTTTGGCCAATCCGATCCAGTTCTACAATCGATATACCGAAGCGATTGAGTCGGAGTCGATCTATGGCGAGTCGTATTTGCGATGGACCTACGAAAACCCTTTTGGCCGATTGGCTCTTTGGCTCCTGGTAAAGCGCTCGTTATTCAGCACCTGGTATGGTTGGCGAATGGACCGGCCAACAAGTCGAGATAAGGTCGAACCCTTCATTGAACAATACCGGATTGCCATGGACGATTATCGCCAGGCCTCGGAAGGATACCGGACTTTCAACGAGTTTTTCTATCGGGAATTGGGGCCGGGCGCTCGGCCTATTGCTGAAGATGAGGGCGTAGTCGCGCTCCCTGCCGATGGAAGGCATCTAGCGATCCCTGACCTATCAAGAGTGGAACGGATTTACGCCAAGGGTCAGAGCTTCGATTTGCCAGGATTTCTAGGAAGCGCGGAGCTGGCAGAGCGGTTTGCGGGCGGATCTATGGTGATTTCTAGGCTTTGCCCCGTCGATTACCACCGCTTCCACTCCCCAGTTGAAGGGAAATTGACACAGATCGAGCAGATTCCGGGGCCCCTTTACAGCGTGAGCCCAATAGCCCTTAGAAACCGCATGTCTTACCTTTGGAGCAATAAGCGGGTTCTAGCCGTTATTGAAACCCAAGATTTAGGCATGGTAGCATTCGTCCCGATTGGGGCGACGTGCGTAGGTCGTATCCACATGACTGTTCAAGAAGGAGGTAGATTGAGCAAGGGCAGTGAGCTTGGGTATTTTGCCTTCGGAGGTTCGTGCGTAGCGACCATTTTCGAGAAAGGTCGTGTGCAGTTGGCAGAAGACTTGATCAGCCATTCGGCGAATTCGACAGAGGTCTACGCTAAAATGGGGGATATATTGGGAACTAGGATTTCTTAGTTTAAGCTTTTGGCGTTTCGATTGCTTTGAGCGTGGTGGGGTTGCTAGTCCCCTAGCAGCCGAAAAACGCTCGAACCAGTTTTATTGTTTTCGAGTCTACCGTCGATAACCGGGTGTTTAGGAAGCTTGTAGGAGCGGGTTTATCCCGCGATTGCATTGCCCGCGCTATACTGATCATCGCGGGATAAATCCGCTCCTACCCTCGATTACTAATTAAGCTTTCGCGTATTCAGAGGATAGATAAATTCTAGCATCCGCGACGGATTGAAAATAGTCGGATTTGAAAGCTAGGCCTCTTCCTGAGTTGCCGTCTTTTCCTTTTCGAGGCAAACTTCGCAAATGCAGCTTTCATCACGATAGCGGAAGTCCCGGTCTGGATGGGATTTATCGGTCGCTCCGCAGACAGAGCAGGTATGGAAAGCCTCCGCCTCGAATTTGTCTTTCTCGGCCTTCATGTTAGCGATCCGCTTTTTCGATTGGAACGTATGCAGGATATCTTTGGTGAAGAATAGGAAATAATTGGATACGCTAGCGATGAGGAAGACTTTCGTTTGCCAGAAAGGATTCGAGAAAAACAGAAGAGCGAGATATGCCCATGCGATCCAGCCAAGCCACCGCACTTTAACAGGTAGAATGAAAAACAGCCGCAGTTCGAAATCCGGGAAGAGGTAGGCGAAAGCCAGGAAGATCGTTTGCCCCCAGATCGCGTTGGAGATGGGAACTCCCGGTAAGAGAAAACCGGCTGCCATGCCTAGAATCGCCCCAATGATCATGTAGAGATTGAGTCGGAAAGCGCCCCATTGGCTCTCCAGGGCACTGGATATCATATAGAATATGTACCAAGCGAATATAAGGAATATGGGATGGGCGAAAGGGGGTATGAGTGGAAACGTGAAAATACGCCAGATCTCGCCCTGCAGCACGAGGCTGGAATCGAACAGCATTCTTTCTAACAGAGCGTTCGAGCCGTCGGAGTTTACATAGCCAAAAGATAGAAGCCAGACGCCTACCTGCCCGGCCACAATGTAGATGGCGATATTGTGGATCGCTAGCGCCCCGAATCTCCGCTCGAGCTTATCCAGGAAGTTCATACGTTAGACCCTTTTGAATCAGTCATTGGTCACTCGGGGTTTGGATACTCTGCCACGGTTTCGATGCTGATACCGCCACGCGGTTTCTGGATCGTGGTAACCCGACAGGTCATCGGGACGATATCTCGTACTACTCGATCCCTGATTTCAGCAGCCAGTTTCTCCGCGAATGCTGGCGTCTTTGCGAAACGCCATAAAAAGAGTTTCAGACTCTTGGATTCAATGCAGCGTTCATTGGGACGGTACTCGATCTTAACGGTGTAGAAATCGGGTTGTCCGGTAATAGGGCAAGAACTGGCAACTTCATCCGAGGTCAACGTTATGCTCCCGATCCCGTCAGGGGCAGGGAAGAAATCCAATTCCTCAATCGGTTGGGCTACCTGTTTGCCAAGGTATTTCGATTCCATAGCGGTTTTAACTTCCCAGAGGTAGGTATGGGCATTTGCTGTGGCAAGCCCGGTTTTCCATGGGCACGCCGTGAATCGCTTCAAAACTGGATTTCGCCATTGCAAAGCATGGGCGGAAAGGCAGACAAACTAGGCATGAAACCGTCATTGCTGGTATTGGCAGCAGGAATGGGCAGCCGATTTGGAGGTCTGAAACAGGTCGAACCTATCGGGCCAAGTGGCGAATGGATTCTCGACTTTTCCGTGCACGATGCCGTGCAGAACGGATTTGGTAAGGCGGTCTTCGTGATTCGAGAAGAAATGTCGGAGGCTTTTGAGGCTGTAAAGCGGCGCTACTCGGATCACATCGATGTTGAGTTTGCGTTTCAAAGATTACAGGATTTGCCTTCCAGATCTGAATTGGCGGAAGAGCGATCAAAGCCTTGGGGCACCGGCCATGCGGTCTATGCCGCTAGAGATTCGATAGTGGAGCCATTCGCTGTGATCAATGCCGACGATTTCTATGGCCGCAGTGCCTTCGAGTCGCTGGGCGAGTTCCTTAGCGGGCAGCCCAATGATAGTGAGTATGCTCTGGTTGGATACGAGCTAGAGAAGACCCTGTCCAGACACGGATCGGTTTCTCGAGGGATTTGCCACGCTAACGAGGACGCGACCTTGAAATCGGTTGAAGAACACACGAATATTAGGCGATCATCGGACTCGAGTGAGATATTGGGAGTGAACGATGCCGGTGAGGAGGTAAAACTATACTTTGGTGCTAGAGTTTCGCTAAACTGCTGGGGATTTCCTTTAGCGTTTCTTTCGACTCTTGAGGGATTGCTATCCGATTTTCTTTCCGCCTATGATCCCGAGCAGGGTGGTGAATTCTATCTCCCGTTCGCGGTAGATGCGCTTATTCGAGCCGGCCAGGCCAAGGCGAAGATCCTTGACTGCTCTAGCCGTTGGCTAGGCGTGACCCATCGGGAAGACCTACCTTTGGTAAAAGAGGAGATCCAGACCTTATTCGACAGTGGTGTCTACGATTCGCCTCTCTGGAAATAGGCCAATTTCTAGAATCCGGATGCGGCATCATCCCCTCGTGGGTCTGCGCCTCCTTCAAGGCGGCCGTCAGGCAACATGAGGATCGCGTCCACTCGACCGATGGGAGGACGCTCGCGCATCTCATGACCCATTTTTTGAAGCTTTGCCCGCGTTTCCGCCGTTAAGGCATCTCGACTGGCCTGTATTGCGTCCGGTTTCCACTGGTGATGAAACCGGGCAGTGCTTACGGCGGCTTGCATCGTCATGTTGAACTCCAGAACATTGAGAATAACTTGAAAGACTGAGGTGATTATGGTCGAGCCGCCAGGCGTTCCCACTACCATAAACAATGCCCCTTCTTTTTCGAGAATGGTTGGGGTCATCGAACTCAGCATTCGCTTGCCCGGCTCGATCGCATTGGCCTCAGCTCCAATCAATCCAAACATATTTGGCACGCCAGGCTTCGCGCTGAAATCGTCCATCTCATTGTTTAGAAGAAAGCCGCCGCCGCCAACGGCCACCTTGTTGCCGTAAGATCCGTTGATCGTAGTCGTGATGGACACGGCATTCCCCTCGGCATCCACGACAGAGAAATGGGTCGTTTCCTCGCTCTCAATCCCCGCGGGTTCGCCTGCAGAAATATTTTCGCTAATGGAAGCCTTTTCTGCGTCGAAGTTCGACATGCGGTTCAACAGATAGTCCACATCCAAGAGGCCTTTGATAGGAACAGGATAAAAGTCGCTATCTCCTAGATGTTCGGCCCGGTCTGCGTAGACCCTTCTCTCCGCCTCGACCATCAGGTGAACCGCATCAACCGACTGAAATCCTTTGGCAATGCGATCAGGAAAATTTTCGACAATCGTTAGCAGTTGGGACAGGGCAATACCCCCGCTCGAAGGGGGTCCCATTGTGATCAACCGATACTCCTTGTACTCACTGATGATCGGATCTCGCCACTTGGCCCGGTAGTTTCGGAGATCATCGTGGCTGATCAGTCCGCCGCCGCGCTCCATCTCAGAAACGATTTTTTTTGCCGTATCTCCCTCATAAAATCCAGCCGCTCCATGGTCTCGAATCAAACGCAGCGTATCAGCTAGTTCTGGATGTTTTATCCAGTCTCCTTCCTTCCAGTCAGATTTGGAACCGTACACGGACGGCTGAGTGGAATACCGATCGATGACCTCACTGAATCGATTCAGCCCTGCAGCTACAGCAGCGGTCAATACATGGCCTTCCTCTGCCAGATCGATTGAAGGTTGCATGAGGACCTTCATTGGAAGCTTCCCAAGCCTCTCGTGAGCCGCAAACATTCCGGCAACTGAACCGGGTACCCCAGCAGCTCGGTGCCCCAATCGGCTCCATTCTGAGCGGGCATTCCCATCTTCATCGAGATACATATCGCGGTGGGCTAGGGCAGGCGCTGTTTCTCGAAAATCGAGGCTCAGGGCAGTCCCGTCATTGCCTCGGTAAACCATGAATCCGCCTCCGCCTATGTTGCCCGCGTTTGGATAAACGACTGCCAGGGCAAATTGTACGGCTACTGCCGCGTCGACCGCATTTCCTCCGCGTTTCATGATTTCAACGCCTATTTCCGAAGCCAGAGGATGGGCTGAAACAACCATAGTTCGCTCCGTGACGAGTCCGCGCGAGGCATGGTCAATCCCTGATAGAATTTGAGTGGAAAAGACCAGCAGAATGATGCAAGAGAGGAACGCCTCGCTTGCAATTTCGATTCGAGAAGAGCGCATCGGTTTATTTTGCTTTGGCTTTTGTTCCTCTTACTCCCTTGCCAAGGGTCAAACTAGAGAGGGAGTATTTTATCTTTAGATACGAATACTTTGAAAGTAGGATCTATTGTCTTGCTTCGACTTTAACGCGATCGCCATTGTCGAATAAATGCAGGTCCTCGACAATTACTTGATCGCCGTTCTGTAGACCGCCGAGGACCTCAATCGCAGTTATGCTCGTGTAGCCCGTATCTATTTCTCGGCGCTCTACGACTCCATCATTAACGACCAGTACACTGTTGCTGACGACTGCTTGTCGAGGAATTTGCAAAGCGTCCTCTCGCTCGTCCAGGGTGATTGTGGCATCGCCCGTGAGTCCAGGGTCGAGTCGCTCGCGGTCAATATCGACCTCCAGATGAACCGTGAATCGTTGCGTGCTTGAATCGGCGACGGGGATAATCTTTTTCACCTTGGCTTTGAATTGTTCGCCATCAATTCCGAGGAAAGCTACTTGGGCTGGCATGCCAACCTCGAGTCCGACGAAGTGCTCTTCGCTTACTTTGACTTCTACGATGCGAGTTTGGGAAACAACCTTGGCGAGGGTGGCGCCGCCTCCAATCAAATCTCCCTCGTAGGCGTAAATTTCAGTAACGATACCGTCTATAGGCGATATGATTGTCATCTGCTCCTTTTGTCTCTTAAGACGTTTTAGAGTATTCTCCAAATTCTTCAGCGAAGCCTCGTTTTTCAAGTCCTCCCTAGCGATATCGTCCCTTATTTTATCCACGGCCCGTTGGGCTTTGGTAACATCAAGCTCCCGGACGCCACCTCGCTCGAAGCGGAATTTCAAGTCGTTCAGCGTGTCTAAACTCGTATCGAGAGACAGCTGCAATGGAGAACGAATTTCCAGATTCCGCTTAGCCCGATCGTATTCGTTTTCGGATCTTTCGATATCGAGATCGATGTCTCCCGTATCCAATTGGATGAGCATGTCTCCTTCGGTTACGGTTCCGCCTTTTTCGAAATTCGATGTGACAACGCGGCCTCCATGCTCGCCTCGGATTAGCATTTCTTGTTCAGCGAGAACAATGACCGTTCCAGGGACGGCGTTGACCGCGGTGCCTCTACGCGTTTCGGATACAGCAGCCGTGGGGACGGACTTCGTTAGCAAAAATGCCCCGATCGCCACGACGATCCCTGTCGGAATCAGAATTTTGAATACAGTCGCTATTTTCATTCTGGCGTTTTCGATTTTGGATACTAGTGAGTTCGCCTCTCGATGAATTTCTGGGCTAGCGGATCAAGGCCGAGGAGCGATGTCATATTCGCGATGGCGTTGTGGTATTCGGACCGTGAACGATTAGTCCTGACTTCCTGGGATGCCAAAGAAATGATCACGTTTTCCAGGCTAGATGCGGGAGCTCGTCCTTCGTCGACCTCGTCCTGCATTTCCCCGATTCGCTTACGGGCTTGGTTGAGAGCCTCTTCGTCTCGTTCGAGAATGCGGCGATTGAGATCGAGCAATTTCTGGGCCCGCTCGAGCTCGTAAAGATAGTCCGATCTCGCGGTTTCGAATAGCCGTTTCATTTGTTCAATGCGAGCCATAGCGGAAACGACGCTTCCTTTCGTGGTTCCGCTATCGAAGATGTTCCAAGACACCGATACCCCTCCGAAGAGAATCTCTTGGGCTCGATTCCTTCCTGCCTCGTCGAGCTCAAATTGAGTAACTCCAAGGGAAACGCCGAATTTTGGTTTATTACGCTGCTGAGCGATGTGCAGATCCTCTTGATAATAGTCAATAGACTTGCGGCGTTGCTTGATCGAAAGATTTTTTGAAAAGCCTTGCTCAAATAGTTCGCTAAGCGAGTCTACCTGTTGCTCGTCCAGCGTGGTTGGTTCAGGCACTTCTGCAGGCAGCGTATCGATTATCGGCTGTGAATCTGATCCAACTAGCCGAGCTAGGCCATCCACTTGATCATTGAAGCTATTTTCGGCTTTCAGCAAATCCAGCTCTGCAGCGTTCGCTTGTATTTCCAGGTTGTACACTTGAACTACCGAGGCTGTTCCCGCATCGAGTCGCTTTTGCTCCAGTTCGAGATTGGCCCTTCTCCGGTCCAGGGTTTTTTGCTTAAGTTCAAGATCACGGTTGGCCACCACAATTTGCAGGTATCGCCTGCGGACGTCTAAGGCGAGTCTTCGGTAAGCTTCGAAGGTGCTTAGCTCCTCCATTTCTAGGTTTATCTCCCCTTTTCTCCGATTGGCTTCCATCGCCCCCCAGTGATATACCGTCTTGGAGAGGGCCAGGGAGTAAGCCAGTCGATCACCTAGCTCGTCTTCTTCCCTTTCAAAATCATACTCCTTTCGGTAGTTGGTGCTTCCTCTGAGTTGCAGTTTTTGGGGCGCGGCGGCGGTTAATCGGCGCCCCTCGAAATCTTGTTCGACGATTTCGCGCATTTGCAGGCTTTCAGCTCCTGTCATTGCGACGTCCAGAAGGTTGGTTAAGCCATTTAGGGAAGTTTCGGGAAGTTGGCTAGCTAGGTCAGGAGTGGACGCGGTTGCGATCGGGGAAGAAATAATCGCGACGGCCGCAAGTACCCCCAGTATTTTGTCCATTGTTGTCCTCTCCAGCATACAAATTAGTGTCCTTCGAGAGAATGTCCCCAGAGAGCAATGGCGAGTGGAAAATTTCGGGTAAGGGGATTCACAAATTATCGACAGGTTCCCAGGGGGCGCTCAAATAATCAAAAACGCCTGCTACGACGTGCATTCGGATTCGTTGGGTACTCTCTTAGAGGATAGAGCTTAGATGCGTTGATACCTATTTATCGGGGAAATCGCTACGCTTCAGGGCAAGCACGAGAATTTGGTTTACACTTAAGGAAATCCAGCTGAATCTTCTTCCTTAATGCGTTCGCCCTCAAAATTCGGAGACTATTTTTGGTTTTTCTACTTCTGGAATTTCCCAGAGGTTGACTGAGTGCGGATAAAATTCAGCGATCACATCGACGAAAAGCCCTGGGACCCATTTGGAGCCCAGGGCTTTTCGCGTTTATCAACGGCAACAAGGAATAAATGAAAAATCTAGACATACTCCCAGAGCCAGCGGGACTGGCAATAAACTGTTCGCGCACGCAGCCCATCGTAACTCCGAACCAATTGAAAAAGGAAATGCCCTTATCGGATTATGCCGATGTGACGGTTGCCCGGGCTCGGCACGATATTCAGCGGATATTGTCAGGAGAGGATCGTCAAAGGCTCATCCTGCTTTCTGGTCCGTGTTCGATACATGATCCCGAAGCAGCAATCGAGTACGCTTCCAGACTGAGAGGCCTGGTGAACACCTTTGCCGATCAGCTGGTGGTCATCATGCGGGTGTACTTCGAAAAACCGAGAACCGCATTGGGTTGGAAGGGACTTATTTATGACGAAAATATCTCGGGACTGCCCGCATCTCCGTCCGGATTACGGCTAGCTAGAGAACTCCTCTGCAAGATCTCCCGGCTTGGCGTACCTTGCGCTACCGAGTTTCTTAATCCGATAGTCGCCTCATACCTCGATGATTGCATCGCTTACGGATCAATTGGGGCCCGGACGGTAGAAAGTCAGATTCATCGGGAGCTAGCATCCACCTTGGAAATGCCGGTGGGTATTAAGAATGGCACGGACGGTAGCCTAGAAAGCGCTATCAACGCCATCAAAGCCGCCCGTTATCCACACACTGCATTTGTTTGCGACGGGGAGGGGAGGCCTGCTATTCTCGAAACTCCTGGCAACCCCTTTTCCCATGTCTGCCTGAGAGGCGGACGATCTGGCCCTAACTTGTGTATGGCAGCGATTGAAGAGGTCCGAACCCGATTATCCAGTAGCTCCCTGGAACGCCCCATTGTAATGGACTGTTCGCACGCCAATTCGCAAAAAGACTTTCGGCGGCAAAGCGGGAATGCCCTGGATGTAGTCCAGATGTTTGCTGGTGGCGCGAGCCCGATCGCTGGTCTTATGATAGAAAGCCACCTCAAAGAAGGCAATCAGCGCGTTGAAGTGGGTACAGACCTCGTATACGGGCAGTCGATTACGGATGCTTGCATAGGTTGGGAAGAAACTGAGCGTCTGGTAGCGGAGATCGCCGAAAGGCTTAATTAGAACCCGCAGACAAAAATAGATTGCCATCGGATAAAATTCCCATCTTTTTGGGCCTTCGAATTTGACAGGCCCAGGTGGTGGAATTGGTAGACACGCTAGATTTAGGCTCTAGTGCCGAGAGGTGTGCGAGTTCGACTCTCGCCCTGGGCACCAATTCGCTTTGTCAGTCGTTGATTAATAAAGACTGGAAGAAGATAGGCTAGTTTGCATACAGATTGCATACAAAATACTAGTAGCATCCCGCTCTAATCACCCATCGCCTTGGGGTTGGCCTCCACCATCTCACGGGCCATTTTCTGTGCTTCGGCGATTTGATCGGAGGTCATTTTTCGGCGACGTTGTCTCGGTTTTCCGAACCCCTTTCGTGCCCATTGGCCGTAGCCAAATTGAACCACATGTGAGCTCTGCCGTAGTCCTGAGGTACGCCCCTACCGCCGAAGCACATCCTGCCGTATTCGCCTGTTGAATCGGTTTTGAGGGGTCCGTTTAGCGTCCCTGGAGGGCTTTGATTTTTTCGCCGATGGTGTTCCAGCCGTCGGAATCCTTCTCGAAGGCCTTCCGCTGTTTTTTCAATTCGAGGATTTTGGTCTCGATTTCCTCACTGGGACCCTGACCTTTGGGGGCGGACAGATTGTCTTCACGGGTGACGCCGCCCTGGGTGTAGAAATCGGGTTTCATGAGCATGGCATCCAAGACGGCTTGGAGCTTGTTTCGAACAGACTGCCGCTCCGGATTATAGGGAAGGACGCGTTGTTCGAGGGGGTCGGTAGACAGGTCGTACAGGCGGCCATTGTCGTAGAGCTTAAATCGTTCGTTGCGGGCGAATCTGGCTCGAGGGAATTTTGGGTTGGCCATGGGGCTGGCGGGGTTCTTGTCCCAGTGACAGAATACCCAGTCGCGTTTCTCAGTTCTGTATACATCCGACCGATACGACTTTCCGGCGATTTGAGGAAGGAAGCTGCGACCGTCCAGCGATAGGTGTTGGGGAAGGGGAACACCGCCTGCATGAATGATGGTCATGAGGAAGTCGGTGAAGTCCACCAAGTCGTCGCAGGCTTGACCCATGACGCCGCTGCCCCGCCAGCTGGTGATAAGGGGGACGTGGGTTCCAGCGTTGGCAGTGCTGCCTTTGCCGCCGATAATCATTCCATCCTCGGTTTCAGTTCGGGTGCCGCGCTGGGTTCCATTGTCGCCCGTGAAGAGGATGAGGGTGTTGTCGCGCAGTCCCAGGGCTTCGAGTTGGTCGAGAATGCGTCCGACGAGCTTGTCGGCATATTCCACCATGTCCTTGAAGTAGACCTTGTTGCCTTTCAGTTTCTGAGCATTGCTCATCTGGTCGATCCCTTCGGAATCCGGGGTCGGGACATTGGGTCCGTGGGTGAGGATCATCGGGTAGTAGATGAAGAAGGGCTGCGCTTGTTTGCGTTCGATGTAGTCGACCAGAAAATCCGTGCAGATGTCCGGTGCATAATCCACGTAGCTCGTTTTAACCAGCTCCCCGTTGCGCAGGACGCAGGGGTTCCAGTAGCGCGAGGTCATATGGGGCCGATCGTCCTCGATGGCGTAATAGCGTTCCGATGGGCGCTTGGGGTTGTAGTAGTAATTGTTCTTTGCTCCGATGGGATGCTTTAGCTCGAAGCCTTCCAGGTCGAATCCATAGGCCCACATGCAGGTCTCGTCAAAGCCTGCCTTGGAGGCCGTGACCCCTTCGGTGCTCAGCTGCCATTTCCCGGCGGTGGCGGTGGCGTAGCCGGCCTCCTGCATGATATGCCCGAAGGTCGTTTCCGATTGAGGTAGGGTACCCCATTTCGTATAGTTCCGGTTGTTGTAGATCCCGGTCATGATCTGAACGCGGGACGGGGAGCAGATCGGCTGAGAATAGCAGTGGGTGAAGCGGACCCCTTCCTGGGCCATGCGATCGAGGTTGGGCGTGTTGTAGGATACGCTGCCATTGACCCCGAGGCATTCGAAGCCCATGTCATCGGTCATGATGAGGATGATGTTCGGCTTGTCCTGAGCTTGTCGAAGCGGTCTTTCTTCGGTCGAGAAAGCGGGGAGGGCAAGGATCAAGGCGATGGTTAGAAGGGAGTGTCGCATAGAGTTTGGAGAACGCGTGGGTCGAACGTGGCTTTTGCAATTGGGAGTCTGGTTTTCAATGAGGAGCAGAGGAGCGCTCGTTCGTAACACGAAATTTCCCGAATCTAATTATGGTGATGAATGAAGGAATCATTGCCTGCGAAGAGGGGCAAATCATAAAAATATTCAGGAACGTTGACAGGATCCAAGCTGCTCGGAGTGCCTGCATCGCCTTGCTCTGCCAACGCTTTCGTCTCTTCAAACGTTTCGGCCCAACCCGAGACCGAAATCGAGCACACGGCAAAAGCCGCGAGGCAACGTGCTAGTGGGGGGCATTGCCGATGGTACTTCAACCTCGCGCAATCTGGCAAGGGCGAACGCTGTTAGGGTTTTTTGAGAAATACCCTTAACCCAATCTCCGCCTAGCAAAGGCTAGAGCCGCTGCACCAACTCCAAGAAAGAATGCTATTATCCACAGCCAATCTACTCGCCGATGATCGCTTTGGGCTTGGACTACTCGCCCGCCCTAAGCTTTCTCAGGAGACGAACCCCTGCGACTCTCCTCCCCAATCGCCACCGGGCTCAGGGGCAATCGCTGGGCAGTTTTACTCATTGGATCTTCGCTGCGTTGCTCATTCTGTTTTTCCCCTCGATGTTGACGGCTTTTGATCCTAGCGTGGTCTTCGAAAGAAAGATCAGAAGGCATGATAAGAATGTGGATAGGTGCAATGTTGGTAGCGGGCGTTCTAGTCGCCTGCTCCGCTGAAGAAGAGAAAGTGGTGTCCTCTGGCGAGATACCCAAAGAGTTGATCGAAGTGACGGATAGAGAGGTCTATGTGGAGGTGCTCGATGTGCCGGATAAGCATCATCACGATCCGTCAAACATTATCCAATACAACGGCAAGTACTACCTGTGGTACACCCAGCACCCGGAGGTGACCAACGGTTGGGAAGGTCACATTCGGCTGGCGACCTCTACCGATGGACTCGAATGGACCGCCCAGGGCGTCGCCATTCCTGTTGGCGAAAAAGGAGACATCGACGATAAGGCCGCCATAACGTCCTACGTGGTTCCGAATAACGGGAACTATTACCTCTTTTACACGGCCTACGGAAGCGCAGCCGAGTTGAAAGGCATCACCTATGCCGTTGCGGATACGCCGGATGGGCCGTGGATGAAGTCGGGTAAAAAGTTGCTGTGGCCCAATGGCAATAAGGAGGAGTGGGATGGGGTTCACATCGACGATACCAACATCATCTTCTTCGACAAAAAGTGGTTTCTCTATTACAAGGGGAGACCTTTTGGTGCCGAACCGTCAGAAACCAAAATCGGCGTGGCAACCTCTGACAACCTTCTTGGGCCTTACGCGAAATATGAAAAGAGTCCCGTGTTCCCTGGCCATGCCTTCACCACTTGGGTTCATCGCAAGGGTGTAGCCGGTTTTGGATACGGAACCTTCTGGTCGGAAGATGGATTCCATTTCGTAAAGACTTCCGATTGGACGCCCAGAACAGTAGGGCTTTACTGTCCGGAGAATTTTGGAACGGGGATTAATAATAACGGCGTCTTCTGGGGCATGAAAGTGAAGTTTCCCGAGGACAGGTGTCGCTATATCACCCGAATGGAACTTCCGATTTTGGATCTTTCAAATTTGAAAGGGCCGGAGGAATGATGTCAGGCTTAAAGACCTCGATAAGCGCTTGGAGTAACGGGAATTTGGTTGTAAAATTTTAACAATCGCCAATAGTCAAAAGGTGGTTTTTTGCAGGTCTCTGCTCCTTTTTTATTGTTTAGCGTTATTCACTTCCGGGCAGACGAGAGGTTCGTGGAATCAAGTCGGATCTGACATAGATGGAGAATCTATGGAGGACAAATCAGGAAGTTTGGTCTCTTTGAGTGCTAACGGAAAGACAGTCGCCATTGGTGCCTCTTACAACGACGGCAACGATTTCAGTTTTAGTTCCGGACACGTACGAATCTACAGTTTCGACATAGGATCCTCTACATGGACTCAGATGGGTTCTGACATAGATGGTGAATCTTCTTATGACTATTCAGGATCTTCCGTCTCTTTGAGTTCAGACGGATCCACAGTCGCCATTGGTGCCCCTAACAACGACGGCAACGGTTCTTTTTCCGGACACGTGCGAATCTACATTTTTGATACCGACAACGATGGAGTCCCTGACGTAAGGGACGCGTTTCCCACGGATCCTGAAGAGTCCCTCGACACCGATTCTGTCGATTGCTAGGTTGCCGCAAACCGGACCTGATTGAACGCAATGCTGCTCGAAGTAGTAGGCGGCTCTGTCGCAAATCGGAACCATGCGATTTTGGGCCGTTCCAGGTTTTGCCGCGGTCACACGCATTAAGCGACGGTCTAAGTGTATGTCTTTCCAATCTTGTCCGTGTATTTCGCTGCGACGCAGCCCGCACAGGGCGGCTAGAACAAGTGCAGGCACATAGTGCTTATGCCGCTCAACAATAACGTTAAGACAAGCTGTTAACGTCGCTCCGTCTATTATGCCTATTTGGTGCGGTGGCTCCACAGCCGATTCCGTATCCTCAGCCTCTGTCGTTGCGCTCTTTGGCAAGTAACCGTTTTTGCGGGACCACCTGAACAAGGTAACGATTCGCTTTCTGTGCGTATTTCTAGTTCCAGGATTATCAAAACCGTTGAGCCAGTTCTGTAGCTGACTCGTCGTAATTGAGTCCATCTTCAGCCTCCCAAATCGATCCCTGAAAAGGGGGAGAGTATTTTTGTAGGACCGCTCAACCTTTATTCCAGCTGCTCTTTTAGCCTCAACAAAGAGTTCGCGAATACGATCAAGCCATTTAATTCAGCACTTACTCCAAAGGTTTTAGAAGCGTTCATAAGATCTAAGAAAAACGCGGGGATAAACACTAAGACGACCTACAAGAACACTTTTGTCCTGTTCGCTAAGGAGTTTGGATGTTGGTTTCGCCGCCGAAGCCCTTAGCCTGGCGTCGAAATTGATCTGCGAATACAAAGAGGATATTGGACTTTTTTGAGTGGATAATTAAAGTCAGTGAAACTAGCTGAGGATTGGTTAGAGTTCGATCTTTTTGAAGCCTGACAGTCACGTTTATGATCTAAAGTCGCCAGTGGAGAATTATTGGGCCCGCTGAATTGAGCTAAGTTTTTCATGATAAGAGTTCGCACACAAAGATGAAGCTCACGATGGAATTGATATAGTGAATCCGTTTGGGAGTAATCTAAATCCGCCTTGGGTTAGATCGCTCGTTCTTAGTTTGTTAAAATTGAGGGTTAGAAATGAACATTTTTTTCGTAGTATTGTTTTTTTTGGCGGTTCCTTTGTTCGGTTCAGAGGAACTGGATTTGGCTCGGGCCAATCTGAAAGAGTGGGTGAAGGTAGAGAAAAGCATCTCCCTGGAAAAGCAGTCTTGGCGAAATAAGAAAGAGGTAATGCTTGATCTGATCGGCGTCCTCGAGAAGGAGAGCGAAACTCTGCGTAGACGTATAGAAGAAATGGGGAGAGTGCAAAGCGAGTCTGATAATCGTCGCGAAGAATTGTTGAAAAAAGAGGCGTCACTGGCTGATTCAATCGAGGCGATAGAACTTTTTTTGGGGAAGATGGAGGGTCAAATGTGGGCACTTAGTACTTGGCTGCCGCAGCCTTTGCTTCAGAAGTTAGAGCCGTTTTTCGGGCGATTGCCGAACGATTCCGAGGAGACTTCGTTGGGGGTGGCGGAGCGGATGCAGACGGTGGTCGGAATATTGTCTAGTATTCAAAAGTTTGATGAGAGGATCATTTTGTCTAGCGAAATCCGTGAGACTAGGGATGGAAGCAGAGGTGAGTTTAAGTCTTTATATCTCGGTTTAGCGAGCGCTTATTATCTGGCTCCGAATGGAGCGAGTGCAGGAGTGGGAAGGCCGAGCGCGAATGGGTGGCTTTGGGAGCCTGCTCCTGAGTTGGCGGATCGAATTGAAGAAGCGATGGCTATTCACGAGGGTATTCAGAAGGAAGCTGAGTTTTTGCCTTTGCCCGTGCGAATTGGAGGAGTCAATTAGCGCTTCTCGAGGGTATTTTAAGAAGAACCATGGCTTTTTGGTATGTTGGGGCCGTTTTCGCATTGCTGGGGGTCGATACTGCCAGTGGGGCTGATTTTGATGAGGCGGTTGCGGCTCATGAAGAGCGATTGAATACGGCGATCCATCGTTTGAATGCGTTGCGGGCGGAAATCTCCGAGAACCAGATTCCGCTTTCGAAGCACTTGAGTGCGGTGCGGGAAGAGACGAAGGGCTTGCGAAGTGCTTTGGAGAAGCAGCGTTCGGCTCAGGATAGCAAGCATTTAGAATTACGTGAATTGGAGGAGCGCGTTGAGGC
>Ga0208624_1000433_pt1 | contig 21907 bp, 17 predicted proteins | sample Knorr_S23_td_DCM_FD_185607 | JGI IMG/M metagenome (GOLD analysis project Ga0208624, IMG submission 185607) | Marine microbial communities from Southern Atlantic Ocean transect - Knorr_S23_td_DCM_ad_71m_LV_A (SPAdes) (version 2) | ecosystem: Environmental > Aquatic > Marine > Oceanic | place...
TTTTCATTAACGTAGACTTTGACTGAGAAGTCATGATAGTTAGCTGTAGAAATCCATTCAAATACAAATTTTTCACTCATTTCAGGCTCTATACTAAATGAAGAGGTGTGAACCAATTCCGAATCAATAAAAAGTTCATAATATCCTATAGCAATGTGTCCATTATAACTATTTGAATTATTATATGTTTCGTTGTAGTTAGTTAAGATAGTTTCGATCTGATGCTTTGCACCTCTTTCTTTTGAACCCTTTATTTGAATATCATCAATGAATACGTCTGCCCAACCTACTACATCAACGCTGGTGCTGCTTTGATTACGATTTCCATCATCATCAATTAGAGAATATTCTAGGATTATTTCTCCAGCATACTCTACTTCAAATATTAAATTGAAATTTGCACCTTGATTTTCGTATTCTAGTTCAGCCCTTTGGTTTCCTTTGCTATCAAGAATTTTAATTTTTAATGTTTCGATGTTTGCGTCAGTTTCCACGTCAAAAGCATTCAAATACATTTCGAAATCTTCTCCAACTCTAGGTATTGCAGGAGTTGTTTGCAGGACTCCAGTAGGCTTTGAATTAAGATAAATTTCGTATTCATAATATGCCACGCCAACCGGTGACTGTTCAACAGTCAAATTCATAACATGATATCCCCCTGAATCAATATAAGTTGAGATTACTGCGTTGTTACTATCCAAAATGTTACCATCCAATGTCCATATGTAATTTAATTCTAAACCGGCTGATTTACTTGCATTAAAATCAACCCATGTATCTTCATTCATCTCGTTGTCAAATTCAAAATAAGCAATTGGTCTGTTGTATACTGTAATGTTGGTTTTCGCTCTATCTGTCCATAAATCGTTTTCAGAACTCTTCGCTGATACAATAAGTTCGTAATTCCCCTCTTTTTCAAACGAAATAAATTTAGATGTATTTGTATTAATTTCCTGTTCTACTATTTTCAATCCTGATTCGTTTACTGAATAGATTTCCCAATGATATAGGTTAACATCTCCAAAGTTGTTACTGCTAATTATTTCTTTGTTCTGGTTAACTACGATGTCTAAATTTTCGTAATTTAAAATTAGTACAGGAACATTAGTACCTGTTAAAGTAAATTTTTCTGTTGCACTTCCGCCTCTAGAATCGGATACAGTTAAATCCAAGATGTATGTTTCGTCTGAAAAAATTAAATCAATATACTGCCCTTCAATTAATTCACCATTGTATTCCCACTCATAATTTAGTAAATTATTGTCGTTGTCCGTTGACTCTCCAGCATCAATGCGAATGTATCTATCAGTTGGTACTTTCCAGTTATTTTGACCAATAATTATTCCTTCGTCTATCCTAATATCGGGGTCTGGAGGCGAATTTTCAACATATATCAAAATTGTGGATGAATTGAACCCATTTTGATCATCTTTCAGTGTTAATGTAACGTTATAATAGCCAGGATGAGAGAAATAATGATAAGGTTCTTCTTCGGTAGAAGAATTACCATCACCAAAATTCCATAACCACTCTTCGATATCGCCATCTGAGTCAAAAGACAAGTCATTAAACTCAAACATTGTTAAAGTATTACCAGTCTCGGGATTAATTGTAAAGTTCACCTCAGGTAATGAGTTTATTACTTCGATTAAGTAATAGGTTGTGCTTATGTCGTTAAGATTATCAATTAGCTTTAATGAAACATTAAAGATTCCTGAATTAGAATATGTGTGTTCTTTAATCATTTGATTAGAGGTTCGACCATCGTCGAAGTTCCAATAATAAAAATCGATTTCTCCATCTAAATCGTAAGAGTTAGATGCGTCAAATGTGATACTTTCTCCAAGCATGACGCTTATTTTTGAAATTACAACGTTTGCTATTGGAGGTTTGTTAACAAATATGTTTAGAACATAGGAGTCCACTAGTCCGTTATTATCTCTCACAGTCAGGGTTACGTTATATTCACCGTTTTCAGTAAAAATATGTTTTGGATTTGCAGTATAATTGTATTTGCCGTCACCAAAGTTCCAAGTATAGTTTACGATTACTCCATCCTCATCCCAAGATTCGTTTCCGTAAAACTGAAGAATTTCACCTTCAGTCACCACAGCATCATCTGCGTCAGCAATGGCGTGAGGTTTGGACAGGAAACTAATATCCAAAATAATATTGTCTCCATCTACTTCAATATTATCTATTTTCCATCCTGATTCGGATCCGTTATAAGCCAGAGAGTTTGGATAAGTGTCTTTAGAGAAAGATCCCGATCTGTAAGGATCTCCATTGTCTCCTCTGTTTGCTCCGGAGTCTAAATCGTCGTTACCATCAGCTTCCTCTAAGTCCATTCCTTTATGGTCTTCGTCATTATTTACTGTATTTGAACTCCATTTAGAAAACATTATTTCTTCATCGATGTGCCATATTAACAGTCCTTCTCCAGGTAAATAAGTATCATATCTTGTTTGTTGTCTATTTTCAAGTAAGAAATATTGTTCAGAGTTCGACCAATTACCGGGTATCGGTAATTTGTAAATATTTCCACCTTCAGAAACTGGTTCTATGACGAGATTTGTTACATCATCTTCTACAGTAATAGGCTCATCCCAGCCTAGCCAATATCGTGAGTAAGCACTAAAGTAAACTGGTGTTTCTCCATTGTTTCCCCAAGACCCTGCAGCCATAACAGCCCAATTACCAACTCCTTCTGAACTGCCGTCTGTATCATAGTAATCGGGTAAACCCAGCTCATGACCAAATTCGTGGCACCATACACCTAAAGGGTTTCTTTCACCGTTTGACAATTGATATTCTGGGACTTGACTTATTCGTCTTATTACATGGTCATTGCCATCTTCATCATCATCGTTAGTGTTTATTGTGATACTAGGCCAGTGAGCTGACCAAATATCATTACTATCCCCAGAAGATTCACCACCAGGCCCTGAATGTATTGCCATTACTGCATCAAAATCGGGAAAGTAAATGTCATCGTCAGCAATTTCAACACTGTCTCTTACGAAACTAGAGCCACTTGAATACTCAGCTGCATCACCATCAAGTGTGTAAGGTCCAAAAACTTCGCCTTCGATATTCAATTTACCTTTTGAAACCTCATCAAAATAGTCCCGCATTGAGTCAGAATCAGCAAATGCAATATCATCAAAATAATCCTGATCGTACTCATCTTGGAAATCTTGGTCTTCAAATCCAACCATGATGAAAGCTACGGTAATGTTTCCAGAACTAGGTGCTGCACTAGTTGTAGCAGCTGTTATTACAGCCAAAAAAAGAAACCCTACTGAAGCTAATAATTTTACTTTCACAATTGCGTATGTGTAGCTTAGATATTAAAGTTCAGTTTGAAACAAATCCAAGAGGATCTGAAATTATGTTATCTCGAGACTCATGAGAAATTTTAACGGGTTTATCTCCAAAAAATACATCGCTGTTACTTCTCATAGTGTCAAGTGTTGCAACGCCCATTGCAAAATTTACAGCTGCACCAGCACGGAAGCCTGCATATTCGTCTGGAATTGCATTTAGATAAGATTTGACAGGTTCAATGTGTTTGCATGCATTATCAAGCATGTAATCGAGAATTTCCATAGATTTAGTTTTGTTTTCAACATTTAATAATTCTTCAGGTTTAACTTGATATTTTTCAAAAAGGAAACCCGGCCAGAATATTTTTTCATTATCAAGAATGTCTTCTCTAAAATCCCTAATAATGTTAACTTTCTGGAGAAATAATCCAAAGTCACGTTCGTTCTCCATTAATATCGATGAATTTTCTTCAGATAATTTTTTGGACCTTTTTCTAATTAGCTCAGTTAAAAATCCTGACGGAGTCCCTGCGACATAATAGCAATATTCATCTAAATCGTTAAACGAATAAACTTCTTGTTTAAGGAACTTTTGCATTCCGAAATTCATCTCCTTAAGCCATCTTACCATGCACTCTTTTGTATCTTCATCAAAGCTGCTGTGGACTGCCAAAACACTCTTCATATTTTTGACTAAATCGCGATATTTTGGATTTTGTACCATTTCGTCAGCTGAACCAGTCAGGGTTTCGATTTTTTCTTTCGTGCTCTCAGCGTTTGGATTTTCAAGTATATCCATTAGCATATTCATAGCTTCAATTCTCTCTTCTAAACTAATTTCTCTTTTTCCGATATCATCCTCGAAAGTGTCCAATATACGAGCTTCCAAATAGCCAACCATGATTGGTCCAAGTATATTTTCTTCTACGAGGGGAATTGTTAGGGCAAATGATCGTGATACGGATTGGAGTGCGCCTTTACAGTATTCCATACTGTCTTGCAAAAGCTCACCTGTCTTGCTTTTGACTGCTCCGTATAGTGATGGCATTGTAACCTTTTAGGAGTTCGTTAGAAGCCGAAGCGTATTTAAAATTAGCTTTTTTACCAAACTCATGGAACATTTATCACGAATCACAAGAGATGAAATTAATGAAATTAAAGTTATATTGTTTGATTTAGATGGCACTTTTGTTAGTGACAATCGGCTTAAATCATCCACATTTACATGTTTGGAAAAATTAAGGCAAAAAAATATTAAAAGAATTGCAGTTACTGGTAGGCCCGCAGGATGGTGTGATTTGATAGCTAGATGGTGGCCTGTAAATTCAGTTGTTGGCGAGAATGGAGCATTTTCATATACAGTATCAGAAGGTAGAATGATTAGGAAAATATTTGATTCCTCCAGTAGTTTGACAGCCCATCAAAAAAAGCTTAGTTTACTCTTTAATGATATTAAATCTAATTTTGGTGACGTACATTTGGCTGCGGATCAACCATTTAGGCTGTGGGACCTATCTTTAGATATTTCAGAAGAACATGATATGGATGATGACAAGGTTAAGGCAATTCATGATTTTTGCATATCTAATGGAGCAAATGCAGCAATATCTAACATTCATTTGAATGTCTGGTACGGAAATTATAACAAACTTGGTATGTCTTTAAAAATTTTAGATGAATGGAATCTGAAAGAGCATGAATGCATTTACATCGGTGATTCTCCGAATGATTCACCAATGTTTAATCATTTTTCTTTTTCCGTGGGAGTAAAATCAGTTTTGAAATATAAGGATATTATGGAGTATTTTCCATCTTATTTGACAACTGAAGATTCGAGTGAAGGATTTGAAGAATTAACTAATTTCATTCTTTAGACCAAGTTACACCTTTTTGGTTTTGGTAGTTTCCGCTCCTCTCGGCATATAGTTCATTTGCATTAGTTGATAGCTTTTCGAAGACAATCTGGGTAAATGTGTTTCCTATTTTTACCTTTACACTTTCCTTACCCGAATTAAATCCCAATAGTGTTAAACTTCCTTTGAATCCTGAGTCTATTTTTCCAAAACTACAAATTATTCCTTTACGAGCCCAACTGGTCCGAAGCCATAATTGTGCACAATGTTTCTCACCGCATGAAATAGTTTCTTTGGTGGAAACTGCGAATCTTTCTCCAGGAGGAATAACAATATCTCCTCTAGAGATTTTATCATTTCCAGGTATTTCAACCTCTTGAATAGTTAAGTCATAACCATTAGGTGTTAGTTTAGCTTCATCAAAAGGTTCGATGATGATTTCTCCACGTTTTACTAAATCTAAGATGCTCTTATCGGACAATATAGTCATTATTTTCTTATGTTTGACAATATTTCTTCAGCTATGTCAGCCCTAACTTTTCCAGATTGTTTTAATTTTTCAGCTACAATGTCAATTTCTTTTCCTGTAGCACCCACTTGCACAGCCAAGTTTCTAGCATGTAATCCCATATGTCCTCTTTGTATGCCTTCTGATGCTAATGCTCTCAAGGCACCTAGATTCTGGCACAATCCTACAGCACATATTACTTGTGATAATTCGGCAGCACCTCCGGGTATTTTAACATCTAATATTTTTACACAGGTCTTGGCAGTCGGATGAGTAGCCGTAGCTCCTCCAACCAAACCTATAGCCATAGGAATTTCTATAGTTCCCTTTAAGTTACCTTCAGAAGTTTTTTCCCATTCAGTAAATGAGGCATGCCCTTCTTTCCAGTGTGAGTATGTGTGCGCACCAGCCTCAATTGCTCTCCAATCATTTCCTGTAGCAATTACAACGGGGTCAATTCCGTTCATAATTCCCTTGTTGTGTGTTGCAACTCGGAATGGATCTGCGCAAGCAAACGCGAATGCCTCAATTATTCCATCAACTATCTCTTCCCCGCCTAAAAACTCAGCAGGCCATACAGCAGTTGCTTTAGTTTTGCGATAAATAGCAAGGTTTGAAATAATTCGGAGATAAACTCTTCCACCTGTAATCGTTTCGAGTCTTGGAGCAACAGCTTCAGCCATTGTGTTTACAGCATTGGCTCCCATAGCATCTCTGCAGTCTACAAGCAAGTGTGTTATGACCATTGGTCCAGTATGCGAATCCAAAACTCTCACCTCAATATCTTTGCATCCCCCGCCAAATTTAACGAGAATGGGGTCTTGTTCGTTGGCTAAATTAATTATTTCTTCCTTCTTCTTTGCAATGAGTTCTTTTGCTTCAAATGGATCTTTTAAGTTTACAAGTTGAATCTGGCCTATCATAACAGGCTCATCAGAGGTCGCAGAAATTCCACCAGTCTTTCTGGAACCCTTTGCCATGTGGGTTGCAGCAGCAACAACTGATGGCTCTTCTACAGCCATAGGAACAATGTAATCTTTTCCATTAATTTGAAAGTTTGGTGCAAATCCCAATGGTAGTGGAAAGGTACCAACGACATTCTCAATCATTCTGTTAGCAGTATCTTTTCCGAGAGCCCCATATCCACTTATAGTTTTAACTTCATCTTCGGACAAATCAGCAAATTCCTTCACGAATGCTAGTCTTTCTGAGGGGTCTTTTTTGTAGAAACCAGGTGCTTCAGAGCTTTTAGTCATGTCTGGCTAAGGAAGTACAAATTAAAGATAACTGGTTCTAAAGTGGCGAGTCACCAATTGAGCCGCAATGAGGGCACATTATTTCTTCATCACCGTCGTCGTCGATATTCTCAAATTCTTTTTGACATCCTGCCTCACAAACAAATAATACGGTTCGTGAAAATTGACTTCCCTGAACAATGCTAAAAGCAGGCTTAGCTTCATCAATCGATTTGATTTCCTTTTCAGCTAATTCCTCAACAGGAACTAATATGCTCGAGTTTTCAACTGCAATCGCAACTTCCTCACCTTTATTTTTAAAAATATAAGCTGCGATAGTTACAGCGCTTAGAATCAGTAATCCTGCAAAAATTATGTAATTGTTTACTATGCTAGAATCCGATTTTGCATTTGCTGCATTGTTGACATTTTCATACTCTATAAATATTTCAAGCATTTCTCCATCCATATTTGCGTTTTGATAACCCATACGATCCACGGAAATAATTCTGTAGTAATGGAATCCTCCGCTTAGATTTGAAATCTCGTAAATCATCTTGTTCTTAGTGTAGTTTATGTTTTCTACTGTTTCCCATGGTTTGGAAAAGTTGCTTCTATTCTCAATAATATATGAAACGGCGTCTTCAGATTCTTTCCATTCAATAGTTAAGTTATTATCTTCGTTAACAAGGTATCCCACAGATTGTACTGGCATTGGAGGGCTGTTGTCGATTGTTGTAATCAAATCATATCCAGAGTAACTTACAGACACGGAAGAATTTTGTGGTGGCAGGTATCCAACATCTCCATTTCCGAAAACAATCATACCTAATTCATAATTAATCCAATACTGATTTGCTTTCATTCCTGATAAATCATTTCCAATGTATTCCTGTAACACCTTATCATAAACTCCGTTTAAATTTTCGTCTACAGTAATTTCAACATTTTTAATCTTTCCAGTCATAACTGGTTTTAAGGGTACAGTGGGCAATATTATCTCCTGTGAATTATTATCATACATAAAGGTGAATTCAAAATTACTTCTTGAGTAATCATTTCCAGCAAAGTCTGAAGGATTTATCCTGAAATAATATGTGTATCCATCTACTAAATTTCTGATGGTATATTCATCACTATTCCAGTTTTCATCGAACGTTTTCCATTCTAATATATCTTCATCTCCTTCAATTAGCCTGGCATATTCTATATTCAATGTGGACAAGTTTTCAGATTTATAATTGATGGACAATATTAAATCATCAGTATTTTTTAGTGTATCTATTTGGTTTAATTTTACTACAGGCCTTATTCTGTCAAAGGTAATATTGATGTCAGGTATCTCTTTAATTTCACGATTTCCAGCATAGTCAATACTTCTAGACCTTACAAGATATGTTCCATCGGAATCAGGTTCAAACCAGTATTCACCAATTCCTGTAAAGAGACCGTAATTACTCCATGCTAAATCATTTATTTCCTTGAATTCAATGAGGTATCCCTGAATGTCGTAGGTCTCATTTTCCTTCCAATTAATAGTTACTCCATCGACATTCGTAAATTGTATGTTTCCCTCACTTAACCATAGTTCAGATTTTGGCAAATCCATGTCAATTTTAACTTCAGTATCATAGACTCCTTTAATTTCTTTATTCCCGTAAATATCAACACCTATGGTTCGGAAGCGATATATCATTCCATTTTCAGCTGAAAAATTAGTTGAGTAAGAATCTGTGTAATAGTCATAAAGTAACCAATCTCCTATGGAGCTACCATCTTTAACCTGATAGTATAGGTAGAATCCCTCAAGATCACCATCTGAAGATATCTCTTTCCATGTTAGTGAAATAATTGTTGAATTTTTGTAAAATCCATCTTCATTGACCTTAGTAGCTGGGGCAGTGGTGTCTAATAAGATTGGTATGTTGTAAGTAGTATCCCTGTAGCCCCATAAGTTTGCTTGAGAAAAAGTTACACTAATTTCTTGGTCGAACCATTGTGTATTTTGTGGATTTCCGATGATACTTGCAACAATGTTTTCACCTTGTGAAAGATAACCAGTGTATACTTGAACTTCATCATTCCAGTATTCTGCACCGTGTCCTGACCCTTGATCCAAATCTCCGAACACAAAGATGCCGTTAATGTAGTGGTCTCCAAAATTATTACTTGCCACATTAATATTCATAACGCCACCTTCATAAATTGAAATATCATCAATGTTGAAAATATATCTAAAGTAGGCATAATTATCACCATCCCATGTGGTTTTGTAATTTATTCCGTCAATTGAACTGTCACCAAATGGGGCTAATGACTTAGACCATTCAGTATCATTGAAGCCCAATTTAGTCCAATTTTCATCATTGTATTTTTCTTCATAATTTGTTGATTGTATCCAATTCCATTCAACGTCAGCATCTTTTCCACCTTTTAGAAGATAATGACTTGTCGTAAATTCATATTGAGTTTTTACCTCAAATGAAAGATTATGAAATCCATCATCAATTGGAGAAGGTAAAACTGCATTAACAGTTACATCCTTGGATTCACCAGGTAAAAGTAAGAAATTATTAGGTGAGAACGACATTTCAGAATTAATTTGTCCAGATGCAGGGACTAACGTTACGTTGTCAGGTAGTCCTCCGGTATTTGTTATCGTAATATTTTTAGTTAGTATCCTTGTTTGGTTAACGTACTCTAACTCACTATCCATGCTTGCTTTAAGTATGTATATTTTACTGGTTATATTCAAAACTAAATTATTATTCGTTAAATTTTGGTCAGTACAATTACATGTCAGATTAATACTTAATGAATTATTTCCAATAAATTCAGGAGTCCAAGTGAAGAAAAATAAACTTTGGAAATTTTGAGAAACTGTTTCTAATTGTTGTGTATACACTTCGGTATTATTTGTAAATGATTGAATCTGTACCTCTCCTGCACTTAAATTACCTTCATTTCCGGCTTTAAAAGCTACAGTAACAGTATCACCAAATATAATAGATTCGTTTGTTGGTTCAAAAACACTGGCCGTAATCTGAAGATCTAACCATTGTCTGTTATTATTTCCCCAAGTGCCCTGACCAGTATCTCTAGCATAAACAGCAAGCACGTTTTGACCCTGAATAAACGAAGATGGAGTTATGTCTTCAGTTCCATCATCATTCCAATACTCCTGTGCATGACTGCTTGCGCCCCTTTCATCATAGATTATATCTCCGTTGAGATAAGGAGTGCAATAGTTTGCAAAAGCGACATCAATTTGTGCAGAAGTTACAATTCCAGTCATTTGGAACTTGTGACGGACTAAAATAACGTCATTTTCGTATGGCGAATTACCTTGGGTATTCCAGATTAAGTTTGGTTGAATTCCGTCAATCTGGCGATCACCAAAAGGGGCAGCCCCGAAGCTCCATGATGAGTCATTAAAATTTGGTTCGTACCAGTCTACCGGTGCCTGTGAATAATCATCTAAAATAAGATACCTGTAGAAGGTTGCATTATCTCTTCCACTAGTAACTATTGTGGTTGTTTCCTCAGAACTTTTTGAATAAATAACTTCCTCAATGTAAGGGTCACTTTCGCCTTCCGATGATGGAATATAAGCAATTAGAACAAGGGCCAGAGCAGCCAAAATACAGATACTTATTTTATTTTTCACGTCGATACCATCCAGTTCATGTATAATAAAGGTTTGATATTTACATGAGAAGAACTATTTATTATCACCTCTATAATACATCTAAGATACTGTGTCAGACGAAAAGAAAGATTCAGGATTTAGAGGTCGTATAGATCGTTTCTTTGATAAGCAAGCAAAGGAGCAGCAAAATTTGCTTAAAGGGAAGGTAGGCGAAAACTCGATTAAAGAATCATGGGAAGAAGTAAAAGGTAAGGTCGGAGGTAAGAAATCATCAAAACCCATTCCCAAGGCACATAAAGTTAAAGACTCAAAAACTAAAATTACAAAGTCTAACGCTAAAGAAGTTAAGATAAGCCCTATGGCTAGAAGTTTCATCAAGTTAACTACAGATTATCCTCCACTAACAATTGGAATAATGACAGCTATCACCTTCGTAATGTTGATAGGAATTGGAAAAATGAATATTAATGGAGCCATGGAAGTTTATCTTCCAAAGGGTTCTGTCGAAGAAGAGTTATTGTTAGAGGTTCGAGAAGATTATTCCACAGATATAATAGTTATTTACGTCGAAACTGATAATGCATATGATATTTCAAGTTCAGCTAACATTACAAACAGACAAGTTTTGCTTGAGTTGGATTATATAGAAAGAACTGTTGACGAAAACGGCCAAACGGAAAAAGGTGGTGCTGGTGTAGTTCCATCAGATGGTGGCGTTACTGATAACGTGGTTTGGTCTTTTAGTATTTCGACTTTGATAAAGGAGTTACACAGTACAAATAGTAGAGTTTATGATGCACTCATCGTAAATTCTGCAGAGTGGGCTGATGCCAATACTGATGGAACTAGTCAAGGTTTTGCAGAATTGCTAGGTCAAGCGGCTCAAATAGCTAAGGATAGCGCAGTTGAGTCAAACACGTTGAACCATTACGAAATTCCAAGTCAATCAGACATCGATGATATTGTAGCCGATTTACCTCCTGCAGTTACTGAAAAAGTACTTAGAGACACCAATGATGATGGAGTTTGGGACACTGCTGTCATTTTATTTGGAATTACAAGTGATGTGCCTCCACCAATAATCATCAACGAGGTTGATGTTGCAATGAAGACGAGAGGTGTCGGGCTGCATGCCGAAAATGATAATAGACCTAATGGTGAAACTTACAGTCATATGATGCTCACAGGTCCGGTACCTGTCACTCAAGCTATAACTGAGAGATCTTTTTCTGAATTTTGGCGAGTATTTCCTATTGGAGTTGTGATGTGCGGTGTAGCTATGTTCTTGATTCAAAAGAAAATAAGGGCCGTCATGATTGCAGGAATTCCTACACTTTATTCTATATTCATAACTTATGGAATTATTGGTTGGGGGGGTCTTGAAGCTACTCCTACAATTATAGCACTAGGTCCAATTTTAATGGCATTAGGTGTTGCCTATGGTCTACATTTATCGAATCGATTTACTGAGGAAGAAGGTGAGACTGCTCAAATAAGAATGATGAAAGCCATGTCGACAACAGGTAGAGCTATTGCTTTGTCAGCAATGACCACTATGATAGGATTTGGTAGCTTAATGTATACAAATTTAGGTCCTGTTTTCACCGTAGGTTTGAGCCTGACATTGGGAATAATGGTCTGTTTACTTTGTACGTTTATTATGTCACCAGCTATAGCAGTTTTGACAAACTATGACCACAAAAAAATAGAGGGAGAATGGCATAAATTAGCAAAAGTAGTCACTGAAAAAAATAAACCAGTATTAGCTATATTGGCTACAGCTACTTTGATATCAGTTGGTGTGTTGCCATTGTTAGAAACAAATATTGATTATCTTGATATGGTTCCAGATGATGAGCCTACTCTAATCGGTATAGTTAAGTATTCAACGGAATTTAATGCTGGAGCTTTTGGAATGATGATTGCTCGAGGTGATTTCCAAAATGATTATGATGAGTTAGCTAATGATGCAGTAGATCACCTTGATCAGGTTGATTTGCTGGTAGCTGGCTCAAAAAACAGTAACAGGGATGGGCTGAATGATGTGCCTGATGTAACTGCTATTTCTCTTACCGAGGTTATGAAGGCGGTTAAATTTTCTACAAATCAGTCATCAACTTTGGATTCCGTTCTGAATGTTGTTGGTATTGAAGATGGGGTTGAGCGTTCTTTTTGGGAACTATTACACAATGAGCAAGTTGCCAACAATCAATTTGTTGGAAGAGACTTGCAAAAATTTTTACTTAACGTTTTTTACGATAGCATTACTCCAGAAGCTATTAGCATGATAATGGATTGTTCTCCAGATGATTCAGGTCAGGTTGCTTGCAAGTTTTCGAAGACCTTAATTTACGTCGACATGCCATTGAAGGACATCAAAGGCATGGAAACAGCAGTTGTTGGGGTCAATGAGATTAGAGATAACCATGAATATGCACCAGTCAAAATCTCCGCATTAACTGGAGTCGCAGCAATTGGGACTAGCGTGAATGCTCAATTAATTAGTTCTCAGATTACTACATTAGTAATATGTATAGTACTTGTATTTTTTGTATTAACATTAACATTCGGAAGAAATTGGAAGCTAGGTCTTCTCACAACTTTCCCGGTTGTGTGGGTTATATCTCTCGAACCTCTAACCTTTGTAGCACTTGGTCAGCCATTAAGTTTAGTCACAGTTATGATTGGTTCAATTGTGATTGGCGTTGGTATTGACTTTTCAATTCACATAACTCAGAGAGTGATAGAGGGTGGAATGAATATGCCAAGTGTTTACAATGCAATTGCTAAGACGGCTCAAACTTTAGCTGAAGCCACACTGGTTACTCTAGTAGGATTAACTGCAGCTTTCGCAATTAAAATCAGTGCGCTTTGGTGGTTTGTTTTTATTATTGTCGTTTTATTAATAGCTTCTATGATTTCTGCAATGTTCTTGTTGCCTGCTCTTTATTCGTTAATAATTAAATCGGGCGGAACCTTATCTTGAAAGTAACAACAATCATCGGAGCTCAATGGGGTGACGAAGGTAAAGGCAAGGTTACAGATTATCTGGCAGAAGAATCTAGAGTAGTTGCTAGATCACAGGGTGGAAATAATGCAGGACATACTATTGTCGTAGACGGGAAAAAGCATAAGCTGCATCTTTTGCCCTCAGGAATTCTTAGAAAAGATGTTGTTAGCATTATCGGTAATGGGGTTGTAGTTAATCCAGAGGTGTTACTCAAAGAGCTAGACAATCTTGATAGTGAAAGGGGCCAACTTTTGATTTCAGATAGAGCTCATGTTATAATGCCATATCATAAGTTATTGGATGGTGGAGAGGAAAGTTCCAAGGGTAAATCTATGATAGGAACTACAGGTAATGGGATAGGTCCTTGCTATTCTGATAAAGTATCAAGAATTGGAATCCGAATGGGAGATCTTTTGGATAATGAAATTCTTGTGGAACGCTTAGAAAAGGCATTTCCTCGAAATCTGGCTTTGTTAGATCACTACGGAGTTAAAAGTGATTTGACCATAGATAGTTTGCTTAATTTGTGTAGAAAATGGAGGAATGAATTAAGCCAATTTATAACAGACACCTCATTATTGATTAACAAACACATTGACAATAAAGATAATGTTCTACTTGAAGGTGCTCAGGGCGTCCACATTGATATTGAATATGGAACTTATCCATTTGTCACTTCATCTAGCCCAACTACTGCAGGTGCAGCTTTGGGTTCAGGAATAGCGCCTTCCAAAATTACAGATGTTGTGGGAGTAACTAAAGCATATTTGACAAGAGTTGGTTCAGGCCCGTTCCCAACAGAATTAGACGATGAAGTAGGAGAAATGATAAGAGATAAGGGTCAGGAATTTGGTACTACTACAGGTCGCCCAAGAAGATGTGGTTGGTTAGACTTAGTTATGTTAGAATTATCAAATAGAATTTGTGGATTTTCATCTCTAGCAATCATGAAGCTAGATATCTTATCAGATATGGATGAAATTAAAGTGTGTGTATCTTACAAAGATGAAAATGGGGCAGAAATTAGCCACTTTCCCTCTTCGTTATCCTACCTTGCAAAATGTGAGCCAGTTTACAAGACTTTTAAGGGTTGGTCTTCCGCGGAAATAGATATTCCTAATGGAACAGTACCAATTGAAATGAAAAATTTCTTAGATTTCATATCTGAAAGATTAGAGATTCCGATTAGCATTGTTTCACTAGGTCCTGGTAGGGAACAGACTATAATTTTTTGATAGAAATTTAATTATTCTTCATTATCATCATCTTCAAAAAAAGATTGCACTCGATCAATTTCTCTTTCAACCTTTTCATTTAGCTTTATTGCGAACTTAGCCAAAACAATTACCAGTAGTGTTACAGCAGTAGCACTTATGTACATTCCTTGAAGAGTTCCGTCATCAGTATTTGGAAGTAAGTAATCTACCGTGGCTATTATGGTATCTTTCCAAACTAGAGCCACAACTAGACCAAAAGCAGTCATAACAGAAGATAGTACAATACCTCTAACGTTTAATTTTTCAACATTTTCTTTGAAATCACTCATTCTCATCCTCAACTTCATTTTTCTCTTTAAGGCTAATGTCGTAAACTGAAAAAATGAACAGATCGGAGTTTTGTTTTATTCTATCCACACATGCTCCACACATGGGCTGAATAAATCCTTGATTTTCATCATGCTTATGACGAAGATCTCCTTGGTAGCAATGAGATACTAGATACTCAGCCTCTGAAGGTTGGTTTAATTTCGTTGGAGTTAATCCATGAACATCGATACACATTCTGCAATACATATTTACACTTTAAACATTGGAAATGGTGTATTATAGTTATGCTGATTAATTTTAAATAAGAGCGGCGAGTCGAAAAATTATGGCAAAGGAAAAGAAGACTCAGGGTTTTCAGTCTGCAGCAGGATTAATTAGATATTTCGATGCAGAGGATAGTAATGCCATACAAATCTCTAGAGGAGGCGTTATGTTAGCTTGTTTACTTGCCATAATTGTAGTTGAGCTAGCAGAGGCAGTAGGCAGGGAAACTAGTGCGTACGTGCTTGCAGTGGGAGTTATCGTACTAATTCTGAATGAAATAAGAAACAGACGCTCAGGCACAGTATAATTTTATTAACGTTTTTCTTAATATCTACCTATGAAGCTTTGCGATTATTGTGGTTTTGTAATAAAAGATAATGATGTAAAGTGTTTCAATTGCAGAATGGTAATACCAGGTCGTGAAGTTTCTGAATCTGTTGTTAAAGCTGCAGAGGTGCAAAAAAATGTTCAACTAGCACACTCGACTCGTAGCCTTTCAAGTTACGTTCCGAAAAAAATTATTGCTCTCATTTTGGTGGTAGGTTTGTTTGCCTCTCCTCAAACTCAAATGTTGTTAGGTGATGGAATAGATTATTGGGATGAAATAAATACACCATATTACACAATTCCTGAAAAAATTGTATTGACCTATGTACGGAATTTTGAGATTTATGTTGAAGAGGGTAATGATGTAGAATACACATTGACACTAAGTATTCCTGGTAATCGACCTTCGGGTTCTCAAACGGATTTAGTTAATTGGCAAACTATTGATGATTTGGAAGTTAGTCCAAGTTATAATTTGACATCTGAAGGAAGGATGGAGTGGAGGAATAATCTTTCTGGGAATGAGCGCGATTTCATAACTATAGAATATACTGCGATAATCAATTTAGTACGTCCAGATATCAAAGTATCAGATTCAGGTTTTGTCAGTGATATTCCTGACGACTACGATTTATTTCTGCAAGATGAATGGTTAATTGAACCTAGTAATGAGCAAGTTAAAAATTTAGCAATTCAATTGTCCAATGGGACAAATGGAAATGTAATCATGATTTTAAAAAACATATTTGATTACATTGAAAATAATTATAGATATCAAAAGTCTTCGGTTCCAAAAAGTTGTCCTGATACTATAGTCGGTAAGGTTGGCGATTGTGATGATTTTTCCATCTTATTCAGCTCTATCGCAAGAGCTGCAGGTATTCCTACGTGGCTTGAACTAGGCATAATTCCAGCTTTTATAGATACTAGTGAAGGTTGTGACTTGAGAGACTGGGGAGGTCATGCATGGGTAAACGCCTTGGTGCCACTAAAAGATGGCACTTTTACAGTAGTAAACATCGACCTTGCTAATTCTTATTTTATGTGGATGCCCCCTTACAGAATTTCAGATTGGGTGGATAATGGAAACGGTGATGATTTAGATTCTTACTATTATTTATTTAGTAGCAAAGGAATAAACTCTCAAGCAACGTATAAAGAGAATTCATACATATCTGAATGTGATCTTCAAGGTGAAGTAAAGCTTACAGATCTTGATTTAGAATTATGATTATTGATAGATTTAAGGATGAAGATTTAGACGAATTAATGTTGTTTTTAGATGAAAATATAACTGAAAATTACGAGAAAAATGTTTTTCTTACTATTATGAAGAGATGGCCTGAAGGTTTTTTGGTTGTCAGAAGGAAGGATAGTATTGTTGGAGTATCTTGTGGAGCAATTCAACCAAATTCTAAATTGAGAATATTGATTATAGCAATGAACAAAGAGTTCAGAAGAATGGGTTTTGGTAAAAAACTTTTAAATATGATGATTGACGAAAGCTTAAAGCACAACGTAAAGAAGGTCACTTTAGAAGTTAGAAAGGATTCTTCAGCTATATTCTTTTATAGAAAATTAAATTTTTCTAGCGTAGATGTACTCCCTTGTTATTATCAAGATGGCTGTGATGGAATAGTTATGGAAAAGCAAATTTAGCTACGATAAATTTCAAGCAAATCTTTTTATACACCCCTAAATCCACAAAGTCCCAATTGAGGAGGAAACCATGGCAGACAAAAACGATGACGGTAGCGTTGATGAAGTAACGGCTTGTCCAGATTGTAAGGGAACACATTTGAAGAGAGATTATGACCATGCAGAGATAGTTTGCGCAGACTGTGGTTTAGTTCTTGAGGATAATATCGTGGACACTGGACCAGAATGGAGGGCTTTTGACATGCAGCAAGAAAATGCTCTTGCAAGGGCAGGTCCGCCAATGTCAACTACATTACCAGATAAAGGTCTATCAACAGAGATATCACCAACTAACAGAGACTATTACGGAAGATCAATATCAAACAAAAATCAGTCTATGTTATTTAGAATGAGAAAATGGCAGAGGCGAGCTCGAGCGTCAAAATCTGCTGAGAGAAATATGGCAGTTGCAATGAGAGAAATGCAGGCAGTTGCGACGAATTTAAAATTACCAAGAAGAATACAAGAGACTGCGGCTTTCATTTACAGAAGAGCCATACAAGAGCAATCATTAAGCGGACGAGCCATCGAAATGGTAGCTTGTGCAGCATTGTATGCAGCATGCAGGCAAGAAGGTGTTCCTAGAACTCTTACAGAAATTAGCAGACATAGTAGATACTCAAGAAAGGAAATTTCAAGAACCTATCAAGTAATGGTCAAGGCACTAAAAATGCACTCTATGCCCCCTCTACCTGAAGATTATTTACCACGAATATGTTCTAAGTTAGAACTATCACCTAAGGTTGAAGGAGCTGCAAGAGATTTGCTAAGAGCAGCTCAAGATGTTCCTTTGACAAATTCAGTTCCAATTTCGCTTGCAGCTGCTGCAGTTTATATTGCATCCATTGTTAATAATGAGAGGCGAAAGCAGAAAGATGTTGCAAGGGCCGCAGATTTAACTGAAGTAACAATTAGAAGTAGATACAAAGAAATGGCTCAATTTTTAAACATAGATATACATATCTAATTTAATGATTGATCAGGCAATCTACAGACGATTTAATCATACCGTCGCGTCCTGCTTTGTAATATATTTTTTATTTCCTGAATTTATTTTTGGTTATAGTAGGATTTACCTCGTATTTTTGTTTTGGCTTGGAATTATATTAATAGAATATTTCAGACTAAGTGGTTCATTTGTACTTGATGGGATGAGAGATTATGAAAGTAAGAGAATTGCGGGTTTTGTCTGGTTTGCAAGTGGGACTTGTCTAATTTTTACTTTTTATGAGATGGGTGTTTTCCCAGAGATATTTGCAGTGTCTACAATAATTATGGCTTCGTTCGTTGATCCTATAATTGGAGAATTTAACAAAAGATATGGAAATGTTTATGGAGTGTTCGCAGGATTAATCTCAAGTATCGTCATTTATCAATTAATAATAGGAGTTTTTTTCTATGCTATAATTGGTGGTTTAGTAGCTGTATTAATTGAAAGACCTAAGTTTAACTGGCTAGATGATGATTTATTGATACAAATATTCCCTATTCTTGCCATGACTATCTTCTATTTTTCTGGTTTAGGTCCCGATATACAAACTTCAATAGAGGCTATGAAATGAGATTTACAAAATTTTACATAAGCGTTTTGTACTTTGTTGTTATTATTACCTCTATTATTTTTTATTTAAATAATTATTATATCATAGCTTCTTTATTGATTGCAGGTAACGTTTTACCCGGCTATAAACTAGCATTATCAGTGGTGGAAAATGATTAAAATAAATTACGAAAAGCGTTGGGACAATGTAAGGAGCAGCCTCGGGGAAAAAGATGCTTTCGTTGCAGCTCTACCAGGTAATACAAGGTATTTAGCTAATTCAGAGTCTCCGCCAGGAACTCCTCCAAGCTCAACAATGAATTATGTTGTAATTCCAAAAAAAGGTGAACCTATTGCAATTACTTCATCTCTTGAGGAGCACAGATGTAGGCATGAATCTTCTGTAAATGACATACGTTGCTGGACGACATATCCAGATATTAAATCAGACGGTAAGAGTGCATTAGAAATTCTTAAATCTTCCCTGAAAGAAATTAAAGCTAAGCAAATCTTTGCAGACACTAAAGTTAGTTTAGGTAGATATTTTAAAAGTTCAGTTAGCTCAAATTTAAATGAGCTCAGATCTATTAAATCAGAAGCTGAGCTTGAAAGAATTAAAAAAGCTATTAAGCAATCCGACGATGGACAGAGGTTTGCATACAATTTAGTAGAATCTGGTGAAGGACTTTCCGAAAAAGAAGTGAGGTCAGAAATTGATTATTTCATGGCAAGGAAAGGAATACAAGAGAATTCATTTAGCACAATAATTGCTTCAGGACCTAATTCCGCACATTCTCACCATTCTAATACTGACAGAAAATTAAAGGTAGGAGATCCAGTAATTTGTGACTTCGGTGTTTTTTGGGATGGTTACTGCTCTGATATAACAAGAACATATTTCGTTGGAGGTTCTCCCTCAGACGAGTGGAGGAAAATTTATGATATTGTTATGGAAGCAAATAAAAGGTCTACCAACGCTTTGGTGGAAGGAACTACTGGCCACTTGGTAGACAAAGCAGGTAGGGATTTCATTAGAAAGAATGGTTACGGATCAAATTTTGTTCATGGTACAGGACATGGATTTGGCTTGGAAATTCATGAATTTCCATCTGTAACTTATAAATCTAAAGTTAAAATTCAAAATTCAATGGCAGTTACAATCGAACCAGGAATATACATTCCAGGCAAAGGAGGTATTCGAATTGAAGATGATGTATTACCTAATAAGGAAAATCCTGAAGTTCTAACTAAAGCAAAAAAGGAGCTTTACTAATGTCAGCTGCCAGTTTAGTAGTGAAGAGACTTTTGGAAAAGAAGCCAAAGACAAGGCAAGATATTCAGTTAATTAAACTAGAAGTAGCAAGAGAGGAAAAATTTGACTCCATTCCACCAAATAATCAGCTTCTTGCTGAAATTAATGCAAAAGAGGAACCTGAATTAGCAAAGCTGCTGCGGGTTAAGCCCATGCGAACTAGTGCGGGCGTCACTCCTGTAGCAATAATGACTTCTCCAGCACCATGTCCACACGGAACTTGTACATTTTGTCCAGGCGGGCCTAAAAATGATAGTCCTCAATCTTACACTGGGCACGAACCAGCTGCAAGAAGAGGCAAGCGTCATAATTATAATTCAAAAAGTCAAGTTGAGTCTCGATTAGAGCAGTACATCCGTAATGGACATCCAACCGATAAAATTGAAATAATTGTAATGGGAGGTACATTCACCTCTAGAGCTCCTGATTATCAGGATGAGTTTCTTAAGGGCGCATTTTCAACTTTAAATGGTAAAGATTTACCTCTCGAAGAAGCACTTCAAGTCAATGGAAATGCTAAGCATAAATGTGTTGCTTTGACTATTGAGACTAGACCCACAGAATGTACTCCATGGTCAGTTTTTCAGATGAGAAAGCAAGGAGCTACAAGAGTTGAGATTGGTGTTCAATGCTTAGATGATGAAGTTCATAGCAAATTGAATCGAAAACAATTAGTGGAAGACGTTGTCAAAGCAACAAAATTGCTGAAAGAAGCCGGTTTGAAGGTTGTATATCACTTGATGCCTGGATTACCAGGAATGAATCCTGAAAAAGATTTAAGAGATTTTAAACGATTATTTGCTGAGGAAGAGTTTCAACCAGATATGCTAAAATTGTATCCAACATTGTTGGTTAAGGGCTCAGCTTTAGCCCGTAATCCCGGAGATTTCGTACCTTACGATACGGAGACTGCAGCAAAGTTAATTGCAGACCTCAAAGAGATTGTTCCTCCTTATGTCAGGATACAAAGAATCCAGAGAGATATTCCTAAGCCTCAGATTATTGCTGGCGTTATGAACTCTAACTTAAGGCAATACGCTAGAAGAGAATTAAAATCAAGAGGTAAAAAATGCAATTGTATTAATTGTCGCGAATTATGGAGAGCGCATATTGATCCGTCTACCGCAGAGTTAAAAGAAATAAAATATAAATCCAGCGGCGGAGACGAATATTTTTTGTCTTATGAATCAGGCTCTAAACTTTTGGGTTATCTAAGATTAAGATTGGACGATAATGCAACAGTAAGGGAATTAAAAGTGACTGGTCAAGCCGCAAATATAGGTAAAACAGGAACCGGAGTTCAACATATGGGTTTAGGAAGTAAATTAATGAAAGTGGCTGAAGAGAAGGCAAAAGGTTATGCAAAAATTCGTGTTACACATGGACCGGGGACTCGTTTATATTATGAAAAATTGGGATACTCTCTAGAGGATTATTACATGGTTAAAGATTTACCATAGTTTATGGATATATCTAATTTCAGCCGAAATATTTCTAAAGGAGAATGGGACAATCATATAGATTTTTTGGCCAATGAATCTGTCAAAAATGCAACTAAGGAAAAAATTCACTCTTCATTAGTAGATTACATTGATAGGAATGTCAGTAATGAAAATTTTGGAGTTCTTTTATCTGGTG
>Ga0208624_1000434_pt1 | contig 21897 bp, 17 predicted proteins | sample Knorr_S23_td_DCM_FD_185607 | JGI IMG/M metagenome (GOLD analysis project Ga0208624, IMG submission 185607) | Marine microbial communities from Southern Atlantic Ocean transect - Knorr_S23_td_DCM_ad_71m_LV_A (SPAdes) (version 2) | ecosystem: Environmental > Aquatic > Marine > Oceanic | place...
AATCTTCTCCATGTAATTTTTTTACCATCAGAGCTAAAAAAAGGACCACCATCATAACCGTCAACATCAGTTAATCTTATAATTTCATCGTTATTAATATTTTTTTTATAGATGTCCATTTTGAAAGATTTGTCTTTTTCAAATAATTTTTTATCTTCATCTGACATTTGTTCATTATACCCAGATCTATTGGAGCTGAAAACTATCCAGTCTCCATCAGGGGAAATTGCTCCTTCAGCATCATAACCAATAGAATTAGTTATTTGTTCGTATTTATTTGTATTTAAATCATATAAAAAAAGTTCATAATTCTCATCATAGTCCCAAGAGTATCTTCTTGATTTTCCTGATTTCCTAAATTCTAGTTCTTGTTTTTGTTTTATCAATGCATTTGGATCAAGGTGAGTAGAGGCGAAAAGGACTTGATTCTTGTTTGGATGAACCCAAGAACAAGTAGTTTTACCAATCCCTGGAGAAATTTTTCTTATATTTCCATTTTTAAAGTTTAAAAGATAAATTTGAAAAAAAGGATTGTTATCATCTCTTTCACTTTGAAATGAAAGTAAATTACCAGATGGACCAAAATAACCTTCTCCAGATCTTTCACCTTCAAAAATCAATTGTCTCATATTATTAATGAAGTAATTTTCTTGAGAAAATATGAAATTAATGGTAAGTAAAAGTATAATTAAAAATTTCATAATTAAATTTAAAGAATATATATTAAAAAAAAAATAATAAGACTAATTTAGTCTTATTTATTTATTGTTTTTAAAAAATTATAAAACTAATATTTCACATCAAAAATTTTTGATTTTTAATAAAGGATTCGTTTTATGAAAAAATTTAAATTTCTTTTAATTGTTTATATATTTTTTATTGCTTGTAGTCAAAATGGTAATGAAGTTAATATTTATACTTCTAGACATTATGATTCAGATGATGAGCTTTATGCTCTTTTTACAGAAAAAACAGGTATTAAAGTAAATGTAATTTCTGGAAATGGAGCTGCTCTGATTGAAAGAATTAAATCTGAAGGAGACAACTCACCTGCTGATATTTATTTTACTGTTGATGCAGGAAATTTATGGAAAGTACAATCGGAAGGTTTTTTTCAATCTATTTCTTCAGATAAAATAAATATGATTGTACCAGAAAATTTGAGGGGACCAAATAATGAGTGGATAGGAATTGCGAAAAGAGCAAGAGTAGTTTTCTATAATCCAAAAAAAGTTTCAATTGATGAAATCAATGATTTGTCTTATGAAGATCTATCTAACCCGAAATGGAAAGGTAGAATAGCTATTAGAAGTTCTAATAATATGTATAATCAATCTTTAGTTGCGTCTTTGATTTCAAATCATGGAATTGACAGTACTGAAATTTGGGCAAAAGGATTTAGTTCTAATTTTGCAAGAAAACCCCAAGGTAATGATAGGGCACAAATAATCGCTGTTGCAAATGAAGAGGCTGATTTAGCAATTGCAAATAGTTATTACATTGGCTTGATGCTTTCAGGAACAAAAGGTAGTGATCAACTAGAAGCGGCAAAAAAAGTAAAAATTCATTTTCCAAATCAAAATAACAGGGGTACTCATATTAACATAAGTGGTGCAGGTATATTAAAAAACTCACCTAATTATAAAAATGCAATTAAGTTTTTAGAATTTTTATTATCAGAAGAAATGCAAAAAAATATTGTTAATAATTCATATGAATATCCTATTCTCGAAAATATTGACCCCCATTTATTAATTAAAAATTTTGGCACTGATTTCAAAGAAGATAGAACATCAGTTTCAGATTATGGAGAACTTAATCCTGATGCGATAAAATTAATGGATAGGGTTGGTTGGAAATAAATTATTAATTTATAAATACCCATATGAAGGTATTTAGGAAAAAAACAATTTCTTTTTGGAACATTTTACCAATAATTGTTTTAATATTATTTTTAGCTCCAATAATTTTTATCTTCACAAGTTTGTTTTCAAACTTTAATGATAATTGGAATCATTTATATAATTATGTTTTAATTGAATATATATCAAACTCCATATATTTAATTTTAGGAATTTCTTTTTTAACTTTAATTATTGGTACTGGTACTGCTTGGGTCGTAACCAATTATAATTTCTATGGAAAAAATATTCTAGAATCTATTCTGATTTTACCTCTTGCAATCCCCCCATACATTCTTGCGTATACATTTACTGGATTATTTGATTTAAATGGAACTATAAATATAATTTTAAGAAATATTTTTATATTTGATTCTAATTTCATTTTATTTAATAATATTCGAAATATTTATGGTGCAATTGTTGTTTTTTCTTTTACGTTATATCCATATGTGTATATAATTTCGCGAACTGCTTTCTTAAGTCAATCAATATCCTTAATTGAAGCAGGAAGAACTTTAGGTTTAAGCAAATTTCAGGTTTTTCACAAATTATCAATTCCCTTAATTAGACCAGCAGTTATTGCTGGTTTATCTCTTGTGATTATGGAAGCTTTATCTGATTTTGGAGCAGTAGAGCACTTTTCTATAGTAACATTTACAACTGGCATTTTTAGAACGTGGTATGGAATGTATGATTTAAAAACTGCTATGCAATTATCTTCGTTACTTTTATTATTTATTACGTTCTTTATTTTATTAGAGAAATATTCTAGAGGCAATCAAATCTATTCTAAACCTGGTGGATCTTCGAATAGATACAAAATGAAAAAAATTTCGGGATTAAAATCCTTATTTGCATTTTCATTTTGTATATTTCCAGTTTTAATAGGATTTATTTTACCTATGATTCAATTAATTTTTTGGTCAATAAATTATAATTTATCTTTCTTTGATAAAAAATTTATACAAATTGCTTTTAATACTATTTTAATTTCATTACTTGCTGGATTAATTTGTTCATTCATAGCACTATTAATAAATTTTTCTTTAAGGTTAAAAAAAACAAAATTAAAGATTTACATCAATTCATTTTTTTCAATTGGATATGCATTACCGGGTTTAATTTTAGCTATTGGAATATTAAAATTTTTTTCAACAATTGACGATCTTTTCAGTAATTTTATTTTAACTGGAAGTATTTTTGGTTTGTTAATAGCATATTTAATTAAATCATATGCATTAGCAAACTCCTCTTTTGAATATGGATTTACAAATATAAGTTCAGGAATTGATGATTCAGCTAAAATTTTAAAGTCAAGTGGATGGAACTTATTAAGAAGAATTCATTTTCCTCTTTTAAAAACCAGTTTTTTAACTAGTTTTCTTTTAGTCTTTACTGAAGTAGTAAAAGAATTGCCAGCAACTTTAATTTTGAGACCATTCAATTTTGACACACTAGCTGTTTCCACTTATATTTATGCTGCTGAAGAACGAATGTATCAAGCTGCAACACCAGCTATAGCAATTGTTATAGTCGGTTTAATTCCAATTATCTTTTTATCAAAAATGATTCAAAATTCAAAGGTAAGTAAATGACAATAAATTTAATACTTGAAATCACTAATTTAGAATTTAGCTATAAGAAAGAAGATCCAATATTATATAATTTGAATTTAAAACTAAAAGAAGGTGAAATCTTTTCTATTCATGGATCATCAGGATCGGGCAAATCAACAATACTTAGATTAATTGCGGGTTTTGAGAAACAATCAAAGGGAATAATTAAAATAAATAATAAAATCGTTTCTGATAAAAATAATTTTATTCCAACAGAAAAAAGAAATATAGGGCTTGTTTTTCAAGATAAAAACTTATTTCCACATTTAAATATTAAAAATAATATAAAATTTGGGATTATAAATCATCCTAATTCTAGTATCATAGTTGAAGATTTAATCAATCTATTTGGACTTAAAAAATTAGAAAATAAATATCCTCATGAGCTATCAGGTGGAGAACAACAAAGAGTTGCGATAGCTAGATCTTTAGCCCCATCACCTAAATTATTGCTTCTTGATGAACCATTTAATGGTTTAGATGAGACATTAAAAAATGAGCTTCAAGATGAAATGATGAAAATATTTTTAGAAAAAAAACAAACTATCATAATTGTTACTCATAATTATAATGAATCTAAATTCTTTTTATCAAAAATTTCTGAACTCAGATCAGGAAGATTGCAATTAGTAGATCTCTAATAATTCAACCTCAAATAATAGGGTAGCATTTGGAGGTATTGGTCCAATACCAGATGAACCATAACCTAAATTTGGAGGTATAATGAGTGTTCTTTTACCCCCAACACGCATAGACAAAACACCCTGATCCCATCCCTCAATTACAGAACCCACTCCTAAAACAAAACCAAATGGTCTACCTTTGTCAACTGAACTATCAAACTTCATTCCTTTATTATCCGAGCTGTTTTCATCATAAAGCCAGCCTGTGTAGTGAACCGAAACTCTTTGACCTTTTTGTGGTGAAGTTCCATCTCCTACAACATTGTCTTGATATTTTAAACCTGATTCATTTTCCATAAATTCTCCTGATTTTTGACCACATGCTATTAATAATATAAAACTGATTAAAAAAAACTTTTTCAATATCATTACTCCTTAGTTTAAAACTTATTAATTTTAGTTAATGATTCTACACGTTTTTTATAAAAATTAAAAACTTTTTCACAATTTTGTTTTTGCTTAGTTAGCTAACTAAATTAACCTAGTATGCGTTTATTAATAATTATTCTAATTTTTTCAATTCAATTCATTATTGCTCAATCTGATAATAGATTAAAGCTCATAAGTGCTGATATACTTGAAAATATAATGAATGAAAACAATGAACCTGTTCAATTTTTAAAAGGAAATGTAAAATTTAAAAAAGGGCAAGCAATTATTCATTGTAATGAAGCATATTATAAAGATAAAAATGGTATTGGGATATTTGTTGGTAATGTGTCTATTGTTGATGATGAAAAAATTTTGAAATCTGATTCTATTAAGGTAGAGTCAAAAAAAGACATCTTTTCAGCATATGGTTCCGTTAAATTTGATGAAAAAAAATATAAACTTAGAAGTGATTCACTTACTTATTACAATGAAGCTGATAGTGGCATTGCATTTGGTGAAGTTGAGTTTCATCAAGATAAACAAATTATTTACGCTAATAAAATCACTTATTTAAAAGAGACAAATGATGACGCAAGTTACAAAGCTGAGGGAAATGTTAGAATCTTAAATGACAATGGAACCGCAACTTGTGGCGTTTCTTCTTATAATGCATTGAAAAAAAAATCAGTTTTATCAAATCAGCCTATTTTAACTCAGAATGGACAAATATTAGAGGGTGAGAATATTGAAATATATTATAAAAATGATGAAATCAATCGTTTATATATTAATAAAAATGCTCATGTAATTTATAAGAAGAAAGGAAAAATGAATTTAAACAATAGTGATAGTTTAAATATTGAAAATAAAGATTTCATTGATGATATGACTGGAAACTCTCTTGAAGCATATCTTAAAAATGGAGAAATAGATTCTGTTCGTCTTCAAGGAATGGCAGTAACATTGACACATCTGTTTGAAGATTCAATTTTTCAAGGAAAAAATATTGCTAGTGGAGATACTATTAGTTTGAATTTTAAATCGGATTCAACTAATAAAATCCAATTATCAATAATTAATGTAATTGGTGGAGCTAGAGGTAAGTATGAACCAGATATAAATTTAAATAAAATTAGTGAGAATATTGTTTATAGCGCAGATACTATAAAATATAATATCCCTAATCAGACCACCAAAATGAGTAATGATGTTAAAATTGATTATGGAGAAACTACTCTTGAAAGTGGATTTGTAAAAGTGATGTGGAAAGATAATATAATGACGGCATCATCAGGACTAATTAAAGATGAAGAAAATAGACCTAAATTTATTGAAAAAGGAAGGGATCCTTTAATTGCAGATTCATTAACATATAATCTTTTAACAGGTCAAGGAAAAGTAAATCAAGGAAGAACTAAAATGGATCAAGGTTATTATAAAGGAGCCGAAATAAGAAATAGAAATGATAATATGCTTCTTATGAAAAATGGTATTTATACAACATGTGAAAATATAGATCATCCTCATTTTCATTTTGGTAGCAAACATATGAAAGTAATTTTAAATGAATTAATTGTTGCAAGACCTTTAATTTTACACATATTTGGAATACCTGTTTTTGGAATTCCGTTTGCAATATTACCAGATCAAGGTGGAAAAAGACATTCTGGATGGATTATGCCTGCATATGGTCAAAGTTCATCTCAGGGAAGATATTTAAGGGGATTAGGTTATTTTTGGGCCGTAAATGAATATTTAAATAGCCGTTTTACTTTAAATTTTTATGATAAAAAAGGGGTCGTTTTTGAAAATTCAAACAGATATTTTAAAAGATATTCATATAGTGGAAATTTTAATTTTAAGTATAATAGAACAGTTTTAAATAACGATATTGGAAATTTTTTTTCTGAACCTGGTTCAGTAAGGTGGTCAACAAATTGGAGTCATTCTCAAGTTTTAAGAAAAAATCAGTCTTTAAATATAAATGGAAGTTATTACTCAGATAGTCAATTTAATCAAAAACTTGGTATTCAAAGAGATACAAGGTTAAATCAAAGCGCGGTATCAAATGCTACTTATTCAAAGAGATGGCCAAAATCTAATATTAGTTTTTCATCAAATATTTCTCAAAATACAAATTTAATGATTAAAAGCAAAATTGATACTTCTTCCATTTATTATGATCAGCCTTCAACACCAAACAGAAAACTGCAAGAGAATAGAACTGTTTTTCCAACTTTAAATTTTAGAAAAGGCCAATCACAATTATTCAATACTCCAATATATTTTTCTTATAACAGTAATTTTAAAAATAATGGTTCTGGTTTTTATAAATCATATGCTATAGATGACTCCACATTTGCTTGGGGTGAAAAAGAAAATGAATTTAAAAATAGTTGGATACATAATTTTTCCTTATCTAGCACTTCAAAAATTTTAAAATATATTTCATTACGGCCAAGAATCAATTTTAGAGAAGAGTGGATAACGCAATATTTTGATGCAGACTCTGTTGATCTTAATGGAGAAATATCAAACAAACGAACCATTAATGAATTTAAATCCAGACATATTGGTTCTTTATCTATCAGTACAAATACTAAAATATATGGATTGATTCCTATAAACATAGGTGGATTAAAAAGTCTTAGACATACAATTACACCTTCTATAGGTTTTTCATATAGACCAGATTTTAGCAGTAATACATATGGATACGTAAAAACATTGTATTCAGCAGATGGAAATACTACCTCATTTGATCCTTTTCAAGGAACTCAAATTGGTTCAACTCCTTCTTCAGAACAAAAAAATATGAATATTTCAGTTAAAAATCTTTTTCAAGCAAAGATTAAAGATGGTGATTCTGAACGTAAAATAGATAATTTGCTTACATGGAATATGAATACAAGTTATAATTTTGCAGCTGATGAATTTAAATTATCTCAGATAAGATCTTCATTTAGGTCAGGATGGTTAAAAAAAATGAATTTAGATTTTTCTATGACTCATGATGTTTATAAAATAAAAACAATCAATAATAGATCAATTAGATATAATGAAATTAACAAAACAGATTTTGGAGTTCCCATTCCGAGATTATTAAATATAAATGCAGCTACAGGGTTTAAATTTTCAGGAAATTTATTCAGCAATAGCAACAAAATTGTTGAAAGTGATACAGCATTAATTGATTCTAATGATTTTGTAGATTTAATGAATGGTGGAATTGAAAAGATTGATAAAAAAAAATCAAATTTTTCAAGGGGTAAAAATTGGAATTTAAATATTTCATTGAGATATTCAAGCAACAGAGTTGATCCAATAAATCCACGAAATACGTTTTGGGCAAATTCAAACTTATCATTACGATTTGGTGGATGGCAATTTAGATATAATGCTAGATTAAATTTGATCGAAAAAGATTTAGTTAGCCAAGATATTAACATTTACAAAACACTTCATTGTTGGGAAATGAATTTTACATGGACGCCATCTGGATATGGTAAAGGTTTTTACTTTAGAATAAATGTTAAGGCACCAACATTAAGAGATATTAAGTTAGAACAAAGAGGTGGAAGATGGAGTGGCCCTGGTTTACCTTAGTTTTTTAAAATTATATATATAACTTTTAAGGTATGAAAAATAATATTTATTCAATTAAAGGAACAAAAGATATATTGCCTGATGATTCAATAAAGTGGAGATTTATTGAAAATAAAGTTCATAAAATAATGAAAAATTGGGGTTTTGGTCAAATTAGAACCCCTGTTTTTGAAAAAACACAATTATTTAAAAGAAGTGTTGGTGAAGAAACCGATATTGTGTCAAAGCAAATGTATTCATTCAAAGATCAGAGTGATAACGATTTGACATTGAGGCCTGAATTGACTGCCCCAGTTATGCGAGCGTATATTCAACATAATATGGAAAGACATTACGGAAGTTTAAATAAATTATATTATATTGATTCTCTCTACAGACAAGAAAGACCTCAAGCAGGAAGATTACGAGAATTTAGTCAATTCGGTGCTGAGGCAATAGGATCAGAAAACCCAGAGCAAGATTTAGAAATAATTTTTTTAGTATTAAATATTTTCAAGGATTTAGGATTAGATAATCTTAACATCTTAATAAATAGTGTAGGTAATATTAAATCAAGAGAAAATTATAAAAAGGATTTGATTAAATTTTTTCAACCACATAAAAAAAAATTATCTGAAATAAGTAAAAAAAGATTAGAAGCAAATCCTCTTCGAATTTTAGATTCTAAAATACCTGAAGAAATAGAAATTTTAAAAAATGCTCCTGATATTTTTGATTATTTATCTAAAAATGATAAAGAACATTTTGATTATATTTTATCTACAATGAAAAGTTGTAATATAAAATTTTCAAGAGACCCTAAACTTGTTAGAGGTTTAGATTATTATTCAAGGACAACATTTGAAATTGTTAGTTCTGATGTTGGAGCTCAAAGTGCTATATGTGGTGGTGGAAGGTATGATTCATTAGTAGAAAAATTAGGCGGAAAACCTACTCCTGCAGTTGGTTTTGCTGCAGGAATTGATAGAATTTTAATTGCTTTGTCTAAAAAAGAAATTTCACAAAAAACTTCAGAACGTTCTATTCAAATAATTTGCTTTGAAGATATTTTCAATTATAAAATATTAAATAAAATTTTAGAATTGAGAAAATCAGGTATAATCGTTTTTTTTGATACATTACGGAGAAGTATAAAAGCCCAAATGAGAGAGGCTAACAAAAATAAAGTTTCTCATGTGATTATTATAGGAAGTCATGAAATGGAAAATAATAAAGCTCAAATAAAAGATTTAAATTCAAGTATGCAAGTTGAAATTGATTTTGATGAAATCAATAATTATTTTCAAAAGTAATTTTTTTATTTTTATTTTTTTTTCAATAATATTAGTAACATTAATCTTAAAAATAATAAACTAAAATTTAAAAATGTCCAAACAATCCGTAATAATAGTTGAATCACCCTCAAAAGCAAAAACCATTCAGAATTATTTAGGTAATAATTATAAAGCCATTGCATGTAATGGTCATATTAAAGATCTTCCAAAAAAAGAACTTGGTGTTGACATAGATAAAGATTTCTCAATAAATGAGGTAAAACTTCCTGATAAAAAAGATTTTTTTAAAGAATTAAAAAAATTTACTAAAGAATATGAAAAAATTATAATAGCAACTGATCCTGACCGAGAAGGAGAAGCAATTGCAGCACACATTGCACAAGAAATCGATGAATCAAAAATTTCTCGAGTAAGATTTACTGAAATCACTAAAAATGGAATAATTAAAGAAATGAAAAAACCAGAATCAATAAATTTTGATTTGGTTGAGGCAAGACAAACTAGAAGAATAATTGATAGATTGGTTGGATATAAAGTATCAAGAGTTTTATGGAGTACTTTAAGAAAAAATATGAAATTTGTTGATGTTTCATTATCAGCTGGTAGAGTTCAATCCGCTGCATTAAGAATTATGGTTGAAAGAGAGAGATTAAGACAATCTTTTAAATCAGCTACATATTATGATTTAAAAGCAGAATTTCAAAAAGATAAAATAAAATTTAATTCTATTTTATTTCAAATTGATAAAACTAAAATAGCTCAAAGCAAAGACTTTGATGATAATACAGGTGAATTAATTAACAATAAAGTTATCCTCATCACTGAAAATGAAGCTATAAACCTAATAGAAAAAACAAAAAATAATAACTGGATAGTTGACAATGTTGTTGTAAAACAAAGGAATTCTAATCCCAAACCTCCTTTTACTACTTCCACTCTACAGCAGGAGGCTGCTAGAAAATTAAAGTTTTCTGCAAGAAATACAATGAGAGTTGCTCAAAAATTATATGAGCAAGGTTTTATTACATATATGAGAACTGATTCAACAAATTTATCTGCTGAGGGGATCGAAGGATCAAGATCCGAAATTTTAAAAAAATTTGGAAAAGAATTTTTACCTGAAAAACCAAATATTTATGTAACTAAAGTAAAAAATGCCCAAGAAGCACATGAAGCAATTAGGCCCGCAGGAGTTAAATTTCCTGACGCAAATGAGGTAACAAATAAAATAGGTTCTGATGCTGAAAAGTTATTTGAATTAATTAAAAAGCGGACTATTGCCTCTCAAATGAAACCAGCTATTTTAAACCAAACAAGTGCAGTTATTAAAAATGATAATCTATATTTTAAATCTACCGGACAAGTAATTATCTTCAAGGGATATATGGCAGCATACATTGAGAGTTTGGATGAATCTAAAACTAGTGAAGAAAATAATTTGCCAAATTTAATAGAAGGCGAAAAACTAAATATTAATAAAATTAATTTAGAAAAACATGATACAAAACCTCCTGCAAGATTTACTGAAGCATCTTTAGTCAAAGAGCTTGAATCAAAAGGAATCGGTAGACCTTCTACATTTGCAAATATAATTGACAATATTGTTTATAGAACTTATGTTGATAGAAATAAGGGAAAATTGACTCCAACATTTTTAGGAATTGCTGTTACTCAACTTTTAGAGAATCATTTTAATACTCTAGTCGACTCTCAGTTTACAGCTAAAATGGAAGATAATCTTGATGCAATATCAAGGGGTGAGTTAAAGTCAATTCCATTTATGAAAGATTTTTATTTTGGATCTACTTCTCAAACAGGACTTTCAAAAATGTTAGATGATAAAGTCGATATAGCTAAAGCATGTACTGTTAATATAAATTATGATGAAAAAAATAAAATTGAATTGAGGGTTGGTCAATTTGGTCCTTTTTTACAAAAAGGTGATTTAAGAAAATCTGTTCCATTTGAAATTTATCTTGGAGATTTAAATATTAATAAAGCAGATGAAATTTTAAATAATGAATTAAATGACAATAAAGAAATTGGCAAAGACGCTAATGGTGAGATGATTTATTTAAAAATTGGACCATATGGACCTTACCTTGAAAAATCTGAAACAAAAACCAGAAAAAGTATTCCAAAGGGATTTCCAATTTCAGAGGTTGATTTGGAGTATGCTTTCCAACTTTTTTCTTTGCCAAAAGTTTTGGGAAAACATCCAGAATCAAATGAAAATATAACATCTGATTATGGTAGATTTGGACCATATGTTTCAGCAGGTAAAGGTAAAAATGCAAGTATTCCAGCTAATTTATCTCCATTAACAATTACATTAGATGAAGCTTTAGATTTGATTTCAAAAAAAACGAGTACATCTAAAGATATTAGAACGCTCGGAGTTCATCCAAAATCAAACAAAACAATAACTGTCAAAGAGGGAAGATATGGACCTTATTTAACTGATGGAAAAATTAATGTTTCAATTCCTAAAAATTTTGACAAAGATACTATATCTTTAGATGATTCTATTATTTTGATTGATAAAAAAATCAAATCCCCAAAAAAGAAATCAAAAAAGAAGAAAAGATGAACAAAATAACAATTATCTTTTTATTGTTTAATATTGCTCTTGGGAATGAATCACTTGTTTCTGATTTAGAAAAATCTTTAATGGCACCATGTTGTTGGACAGGGACAGTTGCAGACCATGGAAATCCGAATATGGAAAAAAGTATTAAAGAACTTGTTAGCCAAGATATGAATAAAGAAGAAATCTTAGACCATTTTGTAAAGATTTATGGAGAAAGAATTTTAGCTGTTCCAATTGCTAAAGGATTTAACTTAATGGCTTGGATTGCTCCAATATTGATATTAATTCTTGGATGTATTATTCTATATAATTATTTATTAGTGAGAACTAAAATTTCTCCGAACACAAATTTTTTAGATTATAAAAAAGTCAAAAATAATCAATTAATTGAAAAAGAACTTAGAAAAATGAAATGAAAAGATGTCTACTCTATGATTAAAAATTCAATGGAAAAATTAGTTTCTCTGTGCAAAAGAAGAGGTTTTGTATTTCCAAGTTCAGATATTTACGGTGGTTTAGAAGCCACAAATGATTATGGGCCTTTAGGAATAGAATTAAAAAATAATATTAAATCTTTGTGGTGGAAAGATATGGTAAATTCAAGACAAGACATAGTTGGAATGGATTCTGCAATATTCATGAATTCCAAAATTTGGGAAGCGTCAGGTCATGTCAATGAATTTCATGATCCATTGATTGATTGTAAAAAATGTAATGCAAGGTTTAGAGAAGATCATATAGATTTAAATAAAAATTGTCCTAAATGTGGAACAAAAGATTGGACTGAACCAACCCAATTTAATTTGATGTTAAAAACTCAATATGGACCATCAGAGCAATCGTCATCTATAGTATATCTCCGACCCGAAACTGCTCAGGGAATTTTTGTTAATTTTTTAAATGTTATTAATTCTTCAAGAATGAAACCACCTTTTGGTATTGCTCAAATTGGAAAAGCATTTAGAAATGAGATAACAACTGGAAATTTCCTTTTTCGCTCAAGAGAATTTGAGCAAATGGAAATGGAATTTTTTGTAAAATCTGAAGAAACTAAAAAATGGCTAGATTATTGGAGTAACTTAAGGTTGAATTGGTATAAAACTTTAGGAATAACTGAAAAAAAATTACGTCTCAGACCACATGGGAAAGATGAGTTAGCTCACTATGCAGCTGCTTGTTATGATGTTGAATATAATTTTCCGTTTGGATGGTCTGAATTAGAGGGTATTGCAGATCGCGGAATTTTTGATTTACAACAACATATGAAGTATAGTGGGAAAAAATTAACTTGGTTTGATTCTGTTGAAAATAAACATATTATTCCTGCAGTTATTGAATCCTCATCAGGTGTTGATAGAACAGTTTTAACTGTTTTATCCGATGCATATCATGAAGAGGAGGTTGGTGGAGAAAAAAGAGTTCTTTTAAAACTTCATCCTAAATTATCCCCAATTAAAGTTGCAATTTTTCCCCTTATTAATAAAAATGAATTACCTGAAATAGCAAAAAAATTAGCAGATAATTTATCTCAGCATTTTTCAATATTTTATGATAGCTCAGGTTCAATAGGCAAAAGATATAGAAGACAAGATGAAGCAGGAACTCCTTATGGAATAACAATAGATCTTGATACATTGAAAGATAATTGTGTTACTATTAGAAATAGGGATACTATGAAGCAAGAAAGAATAAATATTGATTCTTCTCAAGAATTTTTAAATAAACACATTTATAAGGTTGAGTAACACTTTTTTATCTGTAATTATACCTACGTTTAACAGAAGTTCATTTTTATCTCGATCTATAAATTCTGTTTTAAATCAATCATTTAAAGATTTTAAATTAATTGTTGTAGATGACGGTTCTTTTGATGGTACAAGTGATTTAATAAATAAAAATTATAAAAATATTATTTATTTATATCAAACAAATAAAGGTGTAAGCTCTGCAAGAAATTTAGGTATAAAAAAATCTCAATCTGAATGGATAGCGTTTTTGGATTCTGATGATGAGTGGCATCCTAAAAAATTAGAATTACAAGTAAAAGAATTAAAAAAAAATCCATCTTATTTTGTTTGTCACACAAATGAAAAATGGATTAAGAATGGAAAATATTTAAATCAAAAAAATAAGCATCAGAAACAAGGAGGATGGATTTTTGAAAAATGTCTTCCTTTGTGTTGTGTTTCTCCATCAAGCATAGTTCTTCATAATTCAGTTTTTGAAAATTGTGGAATTTTTGACGAAAATTTTCCTGTATGTGAAGATTATGAGCTTTGGTTAAGAATATCTTCTAATTATAAATTTTTATATCTACCAGAAAAATTAATTACAAAATATGGAGGACATTCAGATCAATTATCAACAAAACATTGGGGTATGGATAGATTTAGAATTGAAGCTTTATATAAAATTATAAAAGTTGGAAAATTATCTTACAAAGATTTGATAATTGCTAAACAAATGTTAAGAAATAAAATAGAAATTTATATTAATGGAGCTCTAAAAAGAGGAAAGTTAGATGAAGTTGAGAATTATTTAAATAGATTGAAATTAATAAATTGAAACCTCAGATAAATTTTGTTGTTGCTCTTCAAAATGAAGCAAATCCATTGATTAAGTATTATAAACTTAAGTTATTACATCATTATCCATTCAAAGTATACAAAAACAATAATATGTGGTTAATAGTATCTAAAGTTGGATCAAAAATGATAAAAAAAGCATGTATTCATTTATCAGAAATATCCAACTCGCATCTGTATACAGTTTGGTTAAACATTGGTACTGCAGGACATTTAAATTATCCTTTGGGAAAATTGGTGATTGGAAACAAAATCATTGATGATTATTCAAAGGCAACCTACTACCCTTCTCAAATAATTAAAGGAAAATTAACTTCAATTTCAATTAGAACACTTCATAATAAGTTGAAAAAATATAATGAAAAAGAAATTTTTGATATGGAAGCATCTGGGTTTTTTTATATTTGTTCTAAAATTAGTATAAACGAATTTATATGTTCTCTAAAAATAATCTCAGATAATAAAGAGTTTCCAGAGTTTAATAATAAAACAATTTCTTCATTATTTACTAAATCTCTAAAAGATATAAACCTAATCGTTGATGAATTTTATAAATTATCAAAAAAACAATGTATATTAACTTATCCAAATGATGAGTTAGAAAAATTTTTAAATAAATGGCATTTTACTTTCACTCAAACTTTTCAACTTAAAAAAAATTTAAATAAATTAAGATTTTTAAATCCAAAAGTTGATTTTTTTTACAAATCAAGTTCATACAAGAATTCAAAAGAAGTCTTGAATTTTTTAGAAAAAGAGTTAATGAAAAATGATTAAAACAATCTACATTGAAAAGTCAATTAAAAATCATCCAAGAACAAAAAAAATTTTAAAAAAATTTCCTAATTCAACACAAATTTTATGTGATCAATACAAAGAAATATTTAATAGGAAAAAACAGAATTTTAGAATACAAAAATCTTCACCTTCATTGATCATAGCAAAAAAATTTAATAATTTTGTTTTACCAACTCCAAAAGGCTTAGGAATAGGATCTAATAAAAACTATTATTTTTCTCACATGCTAAATTGCTTATATGATTGCAGATATTGTTTTTTACAAGGTATGTATGAATCTTCAAATTTTGTGTTATTTGTTAATTTTGAATCATTTGTCAAAAGTATTGAGAAAGTTATAAAAAATAATTTGAGTGGAGAGAAAATAACCTTCTTTTCTGGATATGATTGTGACTCATTAGCGATGGAATCAATAACAAATTTTGTGAAATTTTTTCTTCCCTTTTTTCAAGAAAAACCTAATATTGAAATTGAATTAAGAACTAAAAGTGTAGCAATAAAGCGAATTTTAAATTTTGAACCTTTTGATACGTGTATTATTGCATTTAGTTTTACCCCTGATGAAATAGCAAGGAAAAATGAACATGGAGTACCTTCTGTTAAAAGTAGAATTGAGGCTATGAAAAAACTTTCAAATGCTGGATGGAAATTGGGTTTAAGGCTTGATCCAATAATTTATCATTTAAATTATAAATATAATTATAAAAAATTAATTGATGATATTTTTTTAAAAGTTCCAGAAAAATCTTTTCATTCTATTTCCCTTGGTGCAATAAGATTTCCAAGAAAAATGTATAATAAAATTTCCAATTTATATCCTGATGAGAAATTATTATCAAAACATTTTGTTAAAGAAAATAAAATAATTTCATACCCCAAAAATATTGAGTCTGAAATTGTTAGTTATTGCAAAGAATATTTAAAAAAATACATTGATGAAAACAAAATTTTTTCTTTTGATCCATATTTATAATATCTTAATTGTTTCAATAATTAGTTCAAATAAATCAGAGCTCATTCTATTGGCTGAATATAATACATCATCATGAGAAATAATTTTTGAATCAACACCTGCAGCATAATTTGTTAAACAACTAATAACTGCAATTTCCATTTTTAGAGATTTTGCAATATTTATTTCAGGTACTGTTGACATTCCAACTGCATGAACTCCTATATTTTTTAAAAAATCAATTTCAGATGGTGTCTCGTAACTAGGGCCTAATGTCCATGCGTAGATGCCTTCTGCATATGGTATTTTTTTATTTTTGAATGCTTTTTTTAAAGAATTTGATAACTGAGAACTATTTTTTTTTGTTAAGTATTTAATTTTTGGATTTTTTTCACTAATAAAAGTAAAATCAAGATAGCCTGTGATATTTAAAATTTTAGGTGGTTTATTCTTCTTTAATATTGATCCTGAAGAATTTGTTATTATTATTTTTTTTATACCTAATTTTGAAAAAATTTTTACAATTGATTCTATTTGAATTTTACTCCAACCCTCATAGTAATGAAACCTTCCATTTGAGAATAAAATATTTTTATCATTTAATTTAGAAAATATGAATTCACCAGAATGACCTTTAACTTTGGGTGATGGAAAATTTGGAATTTCTCTATATTTAATTTTTTTTTTAATTTTTAAATCGTTTGAAAATTTGCTAAGACCTGAACCAAAAATAATTCCTATTTCTTGATTAGAACTTTCTTTTGACTTTATATAATTAACATATTTTGATAATAAATTCATTTTTACTTTATATTTGCATAATTTTACAAACCGAATTTAATATAATATTAAATTTTATAATAAGATCTTGATTTTTTTTAGGAGATAAATTTAAATGGTAAAAGATGACTTAAAATTGTTAAAAGATGTTTTGCAAAAATTTGAAAAATTATCAAATGAATTAGAAAAAAAAATAATAGGTCAAAAGGAAATTATTGATTTTTTGTTTATTATTTTATTAGCGAAAGGACATGGATTAATGATTGGTGTTCCTGGATTAGCTAAAACCTTATTAATCAAATGTTTATCTGAGGTAATGGAATTAAAATTTAAAAGAATTCAATTTACGCCTGATTTGATGCCATCAGATATAACTGGAACTGAAATTTTAGAGGATGATCAAGTTTCAGGAAAAAGAAATTTTAAATTTTTAAAAGGGCCTATTTTTTCAAATATTTTGCTTGCAGATGAAATAAATAGAACCCCACCAAAAACTCAGTCTGCTCTTTTAGAATCTATGCAAGAACAAAATTTAACTATATCTGGCAAAACTTATTTATTAGAGAGCCCATTTCTTGTCTTAGCAACTCAGAATCCGATTGAACAAGAAGGTACATATCCTCTTCCAGAGGCACAGCTAGATAGATTTATGTTTAGTTTAAATATAAATTATCCAACTTTAGAAAATGAGATAGAAATTATTAAATCTACAACTTCAGAGAATAATGATAAATTAAATCCAATTATTACAAAAAATGAAATTATTTCATTTCAATCATTACTGAGAAGAGTTCCTGTTTCTGAGAATGTAATCAAGTTTGCAGTTAGTTTAGTAGTAAATTCAAGACCAAATGAAAAATCACCAAATTTTATTAATGAATGGGTTGAATGGGGAGCTGGACCAAGAGCATCACAATTTTTAATTCTTGCTGCTAAAGGGAAAGCTATGTTGTCAGGTAGGCCAAGCCCAAATATTTCTGATGTGATAGCTGTTTCAAAGCCAGTTTTAAGTCACAGAATTATAACTAATTTTAATGCTGAAAGTGAAAATGTTAACATAGATATTATATTGGACAAATTAATTAATTTTGTAAAAAAAAATTATGAAGCATAATGATAAAAAAAAATATCTTAATCCAATTGATGTAGCAAAATTAAATAATATCGCAATAAAAGCTAAATTTGTTGTTGAGGGATACTTGCTTGGTTTGCATAAAAGTCCTTATCATGGTTATAGTGTTGAATTTTCAGAACATAGATCATATGAAGCTGCAGATGAGATAAAAAATATTGATTGGAAACTATATGGTAAAACTGACAGATATTTCATTAAGCAATATGAAGAGGAAACAAATTTAAGGTCATATATCATTTTAGATACAAGCAAATCAATGACTTTTTCAAACAAATCAATTTCAAAACTTGAGTATGGCGCTCTAATTGCTGCATCTTTAGCTTATTTGATGCTCAAACAAAGAGATGCAGTTTCATTGACTTTATTTGATGAAAAAATTAAAAATTACTTACCGCCTAAAAGTAACTCAAATCATATAAATTTGATTTTTAATAATCTTGATAAAATAAAATCTGGAAATGATACAAATACTTCATTGATTTTACATGAATTAGCAATAAAATTAAAAAAAAGAGGTTTAATAATTTTAATCTCTGATCTGCTTGATGATCCTAAAGAAATTATATCTGGTTTAAAACATTTTCTACATGAAAAACATGAAATTATTGTCTTTCATTTATTTAATCCCAAGGAACTAAATCTTGATTTTTCATCAAGAATTAAATTTAAAGATCTAGAAACTGGAGAAGAAATTACAACCGATCCCTGGCTAATTAAATCGGATTATCAAGAATTAACTAATCAATTCAAAAATCATTATAAAAAAGAGATGGGTAAAAACAAAATAGATTACATTCAATTATCTACGGATAAAAGTTTAGGTTTTGCACTTAACAAATATTTGAGAAAAAGAAAATCTTCTTCTTAAATTTTTAAATTAACCACCAAATTCTTTTGATTTATCTAACCATTCTTTAGCTTCTTCAGGTCGGCCTAAACGCATTGTTACTCTAACCATTGCTTTTAATAGATAAACATTTTCGGGATCATTTTCTAATGCTTGGAGGTAATATACTTCAGCATCTGACCATCTTTCCATTCCTTCATAAGCTTCTGCAATACCAATAACACCCATAGCATCCTCTGGATCAAGACTTATAACTTTTTGAAATTGTAACTCCATCATTTCATAGTCTTGCATTTGTCCATATAGTACACCTAGATTAAAGTGTAAATCGGTTGCTTCTGGTGCAGACCGAATAGCTTTCGTATAAGCAAAAATAGCTCCATCAATATCACCAGTTTGATAATAAGCATCTGCGAGTCTAGATGCACCTATAGCACTCCCAGGTTGAATTTTTAATCCATCTTCTAAATATTGAATTGCAGTGTCGAATTCTTTATTATCAAGGAAAACTTTTCCAGCTTCAAACAATAAATCTGGATCTTCGGGATTTTTTTCCATTGCTTCATTTAAAGTTGTTTGGATCATTTCCTTGTTATTAAGTCCAATATGGCAAAAAACAAGATTTTTATAAGTAAGAACTTCATCAGGTTTAATTGTTTTAGCGGTGTTAAAAGCTTCAACAGCCATGTTAAAATTATTAATTTTTTCTTCACCATTACTTTTAATTGCAGCATTATAATTATCCGATCCAATATTAAACAACCTTATCCAATGTTTTGTTCTTTCATCTTCAATTTCTGTTTGAATAGGTTTACCAGAAGATGGAAGTTTGAATTTTGGGTTTAACTCAATAACTTTATTAAACATTTTATTCATTTCTTCAAATTGGTCATTTCTTGCATATATATGCTTACCTAAAAGAAAATAAGCTTCTGGGTCTTCTGGACTTACTTCAATTGCAGCTTTAATGAATGATTCAGCTTCATCAAATCTTTGTTCTTTAACATATAATCTAGCTGATGCTAATTCTTCTGTAGCACAATTTGAAATAAAAACACTAATTATAAATAATAATGCCAATTTATATATATTTAATAAATTCATCTAGTCTCCTTGGAAGTTATTAAGTTAAAACCTGAATTTAATTGTAATAATAGGGTCATTCAAGTCAAATAATATTATTTTTTAAATATTCAATTCGTTCTTTTAAAGAATTTTGAGTCATTTGTTTAAAACCCTCTAATCCAAATCCTTCAACGCAAAAAGAAGCACAAGCAGTTCCCCAGAGTAAAGCTTCACTTAAATGAAATCCATTTGCAATTGCTGTCATTACACCTCCTGCAAAACTGTCTCCTGCACCAGTAGGATCTATTATTTTTTTTATTGGATAAACTCCAACTTCAATATTTAAATCTTTAGAGAATAGCTTACATCCTGAAGAACCTTTTTTTATAATCAATATTTTTGGACCCATTTTTAAAATTTTTTCACCACATGATTCTAAATTTTTGCTATTAGATAATTGAATTGCTTCACTTTCATTTATAAATAATATATCAACTTGCTTTATAACTTCTATTAATTCGTCTTGAGTTGTTTCAATCCACAAATTCATAGTATCACATGCAGTTACATTATTTTTTGACTTAATTTGTTCTAAAACTTCTAATTGTAGATTAGGATGAATATTTCCTAGATATATGAAATCTGATTTTTTATTTTTTTCTGAAAGCTTAGGATGAAAGTTTTGAAAAACCCCTAATTCAGTAAATAACGTTGTTCTATCCTCCCAGTTTTCATGATATTTGCCACCCCAGCTAAAATTTTTACCTTTAACTATTTGAAGATCATCCAAATTATTACCAAATTCATCAAACAGTTTTTTTCCTTCGTTTGGGTAATCATCTCCAATGATTCCAACAATATTTACTTTTGAATTTAAACCAGCAGTTCTAGTGAAATAGGTTAAGGAACCACCTATTGTTTTACCTGATATTTTATTTGGTAATTCTAACCAATCAATTCCAATTGAACCAACAGCAAGTATAGATTTTTTTATCATTTTTCTAATGAAAAGTTTAATAGAATCAATTATTTAGTTCAAGTAAATGTTTTAAAATAAAAATAAATTATCTAAATAAATACATGACAATCTTTAGTTTAATTGGTAATTTTATACTATGGCTTCAAAAAAATATGCTATATTAACTGACATCCATGGGAATTTAGAAGCTTTAAATAAATCCTTATCTATAATCAATCAACAAAAAGATGTTGAAAAAATTATTTTTTTAGGTGATTATTTTTCTCTGGGCCCTGCTCCTGTAGAGGTTTTTAATATTTTATCTAATATGCCAGTAGAGACTGTTTTCATTCGAGGGAATCATGAACGTTACTTGATTGAGAAAATTTGGACTAATCCAAAACCTAAAATTGAAGGAATGAATCTTAATGATCCTGTTTTGAATGGAATAGTTAAACATCAAAAATGGGTTTTTGATCAAATAGGAACCAAGCTTTTTGAATTTATTGAAAAAAGAACAAAAATTTCATATAACGAAACAATTGGCTCAAATTATTTAGAGTTTAGTCATGCTTGGTTTGAAAGGGATGAGAGAACTCCATCTAAACATGAAGCAAGGAAACTTTCAGACAAATATTTGAATTCAAATAAAAATATCAAATCAATCATTTTTGTACATGGACATATACATATCGAAAGAAATGATAAACACAAAAACTTTTCTATTTATTG
>Ga0208624_1000436_pt1 | contig 21816 bp, 17 predicted proteins | sample Knorr_S23_td_DCM_FD_185607 | JGI IMG/M metagenome (GOLD analysis project Ga0208624, IMG submission 185607) | Marine microbial communities from Southern Atlantic Ocean transect - Knorr_S23_td_DCM_ad_71m_LV_A (SPAdes) (version 2) | ecosystem: Environmental > Aquatic > Marine > Oceanic | place...
CCAAGGCGCAAGCCGCCCTAAAACGTCAGCAACAACGCACCGCCACTCGAGCCCGCAACCGGGTGCAGGAATTCCAGCAACTCACCAAGGCCGATCAAGCCAAGGCCGACCAGGTGCGCGAGCAAAACACCCTTTCCAAGCCGGCCACCCAGCAACCCAACCCCGTGCTCAAGGAGATGGTGCCCCAATCGGTAGCCAAAGACGGCACGCAAGTTGCTCCGAAAACCGATAATATGACGATGCCCTCCAAGCCCCTCGCTCCGAAACCGGAAGCGAAGCCCGTGCTTGTGGAGGAATTGCGTCCGGCCACCGGGGCCGAGACCAGTCCGCGATCCGGCCAGCAATCGGCTCAACAGGATTTACCGAAGGAAACACCTAAGGAAACCATTCTCCCCGTGACTTCCGTACAAAGTGCCACCCCGGCCGTCAGCGGCGTCACCCCGGCCCAAGCGGCCGCCGCGCCTCAAGGGGCGTTGAATCCCATGTTGGAGAAAATTTGGGACGCCGTGACCACTTTCCGTGTGCGTGGCGAAAATGAAATGACCGTGAAGGTGCAGCCGGATAACGACACCGAAATGCAGCTCACCATCAAGTACGGTGTCGGCGGCGTGGAGATCGAGGCCCGCATGCATCAAGGCGATGGTCGTCAGTTGGCTTCCGGTTGGAACGAACTCCAGCAACAACTCTCCGAGCGCGGCGTCAACCTCGGCGATTTGGCTTCCGAAGATTCCGAGGAAAACACGCGTGATTCCGATCCTCGCCAGTTTAACCGCCAAGGCCAACCTCAATCCCACCCGACGGAATTCCAAATCGGCGATGAAGAAGCCGATTGGGCCGCCTTGGGCATGGCCGCCACCCGCGACAAGGAAACCACCCGCGCCGCCGCGCTTGAATCCACCGATAAAGTGGAGGAAGCCTACGACGGCTGGCAAAGCTGGGCGTAACCAGGAGAATTTGACCCATGATCAGTACCGCCGACATTCAATCGCAAATGACTGCACCGCCCGACAAGCTCGAGCGGTTGCCGGCCAAGACCATGGGGCAAACCGAGTTTCTGAACCTGCTCGTCACCCAGATGCGCAACCAGGATCCGCTCAAGCCGGTGAGTGACACCGAGTTCATCGCGCAGATGGCTCAATTCACCAGCCTGGAGCAAACCAAAGAGATGAGTACGGATTTACAACAACTCCGCCAAAGCTACAACCTCACCCAAGGCACCGCTCTCATGGGCAAACCCGTGAAGGTCGCCACCGGTGAAAAGGAAAACCAAGTCTTTACGAACGGAATCGTGACGGACCTCAAAGTCAACAAGGATGGTGACGTGAGTGTGATCCTGAATGGCCAGACCTACGATCTGGATTCAGTGATCGAAGTGCACTCGGAGACTCCGCAACAACCATAGGGAAAGAAAACAGTCATGATTCGTGCATTAAACACCGGCGTGCTTGGCATGCGCCAATTCCAGACTAGCTTGGATGTGATTGGTAACAACCTTGCCAACATTAACACCGTCGCCTACAAGGGCGCCCGCGTGGAGTTTCAGGATACCCTTTCCCAGACCCTTCGTGCCCCCACGCCCGACACCGCCACCACTTCTGGTGCAGCGGGTATGCAGGTAGGCAACGGCATGGCTGTGTCCGCCATCAAGAACACCTTTACCCAGGGTGCCATGAAAAACACAGGCGTGCGCACCGATATGGCAGTAAACGGCAAAGGGTTTTTCCTCGTGAAAGACCCCACTACCAACGAGCTGTTTGCTACCCGCGCCGGAGATTTTCGTGAGGATAAAAACGGATATCTCGTCACCAACGACGGTTTCCGTGTCCAAGGCAAAAACAAATTGGCCCCTGCCTACACCACCGCGCAGCAAACTGAGATTGGGGATCTCAGACTGGACGTCGGCCAATACACCCCCGACCGAACCGGGGTGAGCCTGAATTACTCCACCAATCTCTTCACAAAAACCGCGCACGGCTTTAGCACCGGTAATCAAATCAAGTTTCCATCAACCCTGCCGGCCATTGCTAATGACACTAACACCGTCGACAAAGTATTCTTTGTGAACAAGGCCAGTGACGACACCTTCACCGTGCATAGCACTGCGGCCGAAGCCGCCACCGGTGCCAATGCCGTGAATTTCACCGATGCCACTATTACCGCAAAAACTGGGTTTACTACCGATACCTCGAATGACAAAATCACCCTATCCGGCCACGGACTGAGCACTGGCAACACCGTGTATGTCAAGGAGGGCACCATTCCTGGAGGATTAACCGCGGGTAACTCTTATTTCGTCAGTGTGTCAGGCGATGATGTTCATTTCCACACCACGTCTGCCGATGCAACAGCCGGCACCAACAAGGTGGATCTGACCTCGGCCGGATCAAGCGATTTTGAATTATACGCCGATTCAGGTACTCTCACTTCCATCACCGTGGCCGGTGGCGCCAGTATCTCGCAATACAACTTCGGTGCGGATGGCTTAGTCAAAATGCTACTGACCGACGGCACACAATACGATCGCGGCCAAGTTCTGCTGCAAACATTTAAAAACGAACAGACCCTCACTAAGATCGGTGCCAACCGCTTTAACAATCTCGCCGCCGCCGGAGCTTATGGTATTACCGCTGATAGCGCCGGCAGTACAGAAATCCTGAGCAACGCCCAAGCCCCCGGCGAAGGTGGCACTGGCCGGCTTGCTGCAGGTTCTTTGGAGCTTTCCAACGTCGATATGGCAGATGAATTTTCGCGGATGATTACTACCCAGCGCGCGTTTCAGGCCAATGCCCGCGTGATCTCCACGGCTGATGAAATCTTGAAGGAAATGATGGCGCTCAAGCGTTAAAACCGATAACTTAACCAACTAAGAGGAATCCTAAAATGGCTGACGAAGAAGCACAAAATCAGGAACAAAACGCCGAGGCAACCGAGGCCGTGGAGGCCGGCGCCGAGGCTGTAGAGGAGGCTCCCATTCAGGAGCCCAAGGCCCCAAGCGTGCTCGTGCCCATGCTCCTCTCCGCCGTCATCACCGTGGCCGGTGTTGGGGTTATGGTAGCCGTGATCCTGCCCAAGCAAATTTCCAAGGCAATCGCGGCCGCCTCCGACACCAATGGTACTCAAGGCCAAGTTCAGAAAGACGGCGATGAGAAGAAAGGGGAGGGCGATGAGAAGAAAGAAGACGCTGATGAGAAGAAAGAAGACGCCGATGAAACCGCTGACCCCACCGCCGAGCCGGACGACCCCAAGAAACCGGTGGCCATCGTGCCCGAAGGTGAAAGCATCGTGGTGAACCCCGCCAACTCCGGTGGTACCCGTTATATACTTGTGGAAATATTCTTGGTGCGCGAAGAAGAAAAGGACGCTGGATTTCCAAAGGCGGTGGAAAGTAAAACCAAGCAGCTCCAGGCGGTGACCACGGATTACCTTTCTGCGGAAGATGTGCAGTCGCTTTCCAATCCCGCCACCAAGGAACGCCTCAAGGCTCAGCTCAAGCTTGCCTACCAGCAACAACTTGGCAGCACGCATCCCATCAAAGAACTGATCGTCTCCAAGTGGATTATGCAATAAACCCATATGCCCCGGCCCATGGATCATCAACACGCAACTTTGTTTAAGGATCTCACCGTTCCATTGAGCGGGTTGCGAACGGCCTTTGCCGAGGATCCCACGGCCGAAGGCGAATCGGCAGCCGAGAGCGGGGCGCCCGAGCAATCCATCCGGATTCACCGGCCCAATGGCAACCAAACCGAACTGCCGGCCAGCGCCGTGCATGCCTTTACCGTCGGCAAAAAAGCGGCGCTCTCCTCCACGGAGGTACATCGTTTCCGGCAGTTGAACGAAGTGCTCATTCGTTCGTTGGCCGCCCGTTTATCCCTGTTTTTACGAACTGAATTTGGCATGGAACAATCCTCACTGGAGATCGTGGATCTCCAGCGCTACGCCAAGGATTTCCCCGCTAAACGGCACTTGATCCTATTTCGTATTCAGCCGCTGGACGCCATTGGCGCCATAGATATTTCCAAGCACCTAGGGCTTACCATGGCCGATCGAATGCTTGGCGGAAAAGGCTTTGCTGTTAACCCCGATCGCGTGATTCGTGAGGTGGAATCGGCCATGATCGATCAGGTGGCCCAGCTCACGTTGCGTGAGTGGTCCAAGTATTGGAAATTTGAGGAACCTCTGCGCGTGACTCTGTTAGGGCATGAAGAGGATCCTTTGCACGTTCCCGTGTCTGGAGATGATGAAACATTTTATCACATCTCCATCAATGCCGATGTCGGCGATTGCATGGACCAAATCCAAATGCTGTTGCCTGTGCGCGGGCTGGACCCGCTCCTGCGCAACCTCGCCCAACAAACCGCCGCGCACGCGGATTCAGATGAGGAAGAGGAAGAGCATTGGACCCAGCAAGTGGATTGGAACCCAGCTTACAATCATGTGAAGGTGCCTGTGAGCGCGCAGTGGACCGATCTGAGTATTACGGCTCGCGATTTGCTTCACTTGAAACAGGGCGACATCATTCCACTGGATCCCAAACGACTGGGGCAGGTGGAGGTTCAACTGGCCGGTCACCCCAAATATACCGGCCGCCTGGGCAGCTTAGACCAAAAGGTTGCCATACAAATTAACGAACATTTTAAATCCTAACGGAGACACATACCATGGCAGAAGAAGATATTCAGGAGACGACCCCAAACCCCGAGGGCGGCGAAGCGACCGCCGTGGCCGAACCCCCTACAACATCCGCGTCTTCCGCACCGGATAGCGATAATGAGGTGCAGAATTTGGATTTCCTACTTGATGTGCCCGTTAAGCTTACCGCCGAATTGGGTAACTGCAAGATGACCATGCAGGAGCTGTTGAACCTGGATCTCGGGGCTGTGGTTCAACTAGATAAACCCGCTAACGCCAACGTGGATGTGTACGTGAATCAAAAGCTCGTGGCACGCGGTGAAGTAGTGGTGGCCGAAGATAACTTCGGAATTCGGGTTAAGGAGATTATCGCTAAATCTTAAAAAAGCGGTTTTAGCAAATAAATCGCAAAAACCGGCTGTTTTTCTGAGTCAGCCGAGTTCTTTCATCTGTTCCAAGGATGGCACGTTATGTGCTGTATTCAGGGTGTTGGCATGTTTTGCCGCCACGGAAGGCGGTTGGCCGACAGCAACGGAATGCGCACCCGAGAGGGTTGATTATGAAAGAACAATCGAAATGCCAAGGATGGCTGCTGATTCTCACATTCGTCTGGCTTTGGTCCGAGCCGAATTCCCTGATAGCGGCCGAGAAGGCTGTGACGGACGCTCCGGCGGAAGCTGTTCCCCCCGCTGAAGTCGTCGAAGATGCCAAAGACAAGGCACTGCAGGAATCGGCGGCCTCTCGCAAGATGTATGGAGTGGATACCGGTGATCGCGAAGTGATCGAGCCGGAGCCGGTGAGTCTTACCGAGGTGATGATCCGGATCGTGGGTGCGCTGATGATCGTGATGGCGATTCTGCTCGGAGGCGCCTGGTGGTTTCGCAAGAGCCGGTTGTTCGGCTTGGTGCCCGCGCAGTCCTCGCACTTGAATGTGATTGAAACCCGATCGCTGGGATCGCGTCACGCATTGCACGTGGTGGAGTACGGTTCCAAACGTTTTCTGATAGCCGATTCGCCCGCGGGCACAAACTTCCTTACCGATCTGGAGAAACTGGAGGAGGAAGCCACTGAGGAGTTGGACGAGGCGGCGGAGAAAATTTCCCCCGGCAGTTTTGCCGGCAAACTTAAAACCCTGCTGGAGCGCAAGTGATGAACACCACGACGAACACAAAACAAATGGTGGTTGATCGTCCGCGTTCCCGTTGGGGTTGGCTTTTGGCGTTGGTGTTGCTGTTCACGGCCAACGGGCTCTTTGCCCAAGCGGCCGGCGGCAACACTAATGGCTTTAACCTAAACATCGGCATGAACATGCCGGAGGAACCGCAGCGCATTGATACGGCCATTCGTTTACTGTTTATCATCACGCTGCTGACGGTGGCGCCGTCGCTGGTGATGTTGATGACCTGTTTTACACGGATCATCATTGTGTTTTCCTTTCTGCGCAACGCGCTCTCACTGCAGGGCGTGCCGGCCAACCAGATCATGGTAGGCTTCGCGTTGTTTATGACATTCTTTATCATGCAGCCGGTGTATCAGCGCATCGATGCCGATGCCATTAAGCCCTACTCCGCCGGCGCCATTACAGGGACGGAGGCGTTGGATAATGCGAAAGGGCACGCGAAAGATTTTATGCTGCGCCAGGCGCGCCCGAAGGATGTGGAGTTTTTTGTGGGCCTAGCCAAGATGGGCCCCACCAAAGTGGAGGATCTGCCAATGAGCGTGGTGGTGCCGGGCTTTATCCTAAGCGAACTGCGCACGGGATTTCAGATGGGGTTCTTGTTGTTTATCCCATTTATTTTGATCGATTTTGTTGTGGCGATTGTGCTGATGAGCTTGGGACTGTTGTTCCTGCCGCCGGTTACGATTTCCATGCCGTTGAAGATTTTGCTCTTTGTCCTCGTGGACGGTTGGACGCTGGTCGTTCAGTCCCTCGCCATGAGCTTCAGGGCATGACGAGAGAAAGGTAAAACGATGAGTCCTGATTATGTTGTTGAATTAATGAAAGGTCTGATGGCGCACATCATGATGTTGGCCACGCCGTTGCTGCTCATGGGCATGACGGTGGGCCTGATGGTGAGCCTTTTCCAGGCGGTAACCTCGCTGCAGGAGCAAACCCTCACCTTCGTGCCCAAGGCGTTAGCGGTGAGTGCGCTGCTGTTTTTCATCATGCCGTGGATGGTGCGTACGCTGATGGATTACACAAAGGGTATCTTTGAGAAAATTCCCTCGATGGTGATGTAGTCATAAGAAAGGCCGCATGGAGGTATTGTTTTTAACTTGGTTTCTGGTGTTCGTCCGCGCGGGCGCGATGCTGGCGGTGTTCCCGATCTTTTCTGCGGCCGCCATGCCAATTCGATTGCGGCTGGCTGTCGCCGGGTTTTTGGCGTTACTGACCATGCCCGGCGTGGCGCTGCCGCCGGATGTGTCTTCCGGAGATATGATTGGCACGGTGGGGTTGGTGGCGCAGGAGGTGTGCTACGGATTACTGTTGGGCGGGGTGGTGCGGTTGGTGCTTTTTTCCGTCGGTTTGGCCGGTCATTACATCGGTACAGAATTGGGTTTGCAACTTTCTAGTTTGATTGCCCCGGGCGAAACCACCCCTTCTTCGACGCCCTCGGTGATTCTCCAAATGATGACTGTGATGTTGTTGTTTTCACTGGATATCCATTTCGAGTTGTTAATGGGCTTTCAGCAATCCTATGGCGCACTGCCGATAGGTGGCGGCACATTGAGCAATGCGCTGTTTGATCATGTCACGATGCTGTGCGGTCGCACATTTGTGGTGGCGGTGCGGATCGCGGCGCCGATTATTGCGGTGGGGATTGTGATCAATCTGCTGATGATGGTGCTGGCGCGGGCCGTGCCAACGATGAATGTGTTTGTGGAAAGCTTTTCGGTTCGGATTCTGGTGGGCGTGTTTTTGTTTGGGTTTACGATGTCGTTGGCGGCGCGTGAGATTTCCAATTATCTTAGGCAATTGCCGAATGATTTTGTGATGGTCACCAAACTGTTGGGAGGAGGCGCGTAGTATGGCGGAGAGTGAATCTGGCCAAGAAAAGACGGAAATGCCGACTCCGAAGAAGCTCCAAGAGCTCATGGAGTCCGGCCAATTCGCGCGTAGTCAGGAGGTGCAAACACTGGTGCTGCTGTTGGCCGCGCTTCTGATTCTCACGGTGATGGCCCCCAAAATGGTCGAGACTTTCCGGGTTTATATGATCGGCACCTTCCAGCGTCTGGGTACGATGCAGATGAATTATGAGGCTTTCCAAGGGCATTTCGGGCATTTCATGGTGACGGCCGGCACCTTAATCCTGCCGGTTATGGCCGCCGGTGTGTTGGGTGGCTTGATTGGGTCCGGAACCCAAAGCCAGTTCCGACCTTCGCCCAAGGCTATTGAGCCAAAGTTCAGCAAGCTCAATCCTTTCAGTGGATTCAAACGCATCTTCAGCAGCCAATCCCTCGCCAAGCTGGTGGTGAGCCTGATGAAGTTTGTGGTGATCTTTGGGTTTACGTATCCGGTGCTGAAGCAGGTATTGAATGATCCTGTATTTTATACCGCAACTGACTTGATGCATTTGATGGCGTTCATGGGGCAAACCGCGCAGGACGTGGCCTTGCGGGTGATTGCCGGAATGGTGGTGATTGCGGCGGTCGATTACGCATATCAGCAATGGAAGAATGAAGAAGACAGCAAGATGACTAAGCAGGAGGTAAAGGACGAGCACAAACAGGTGGATGGTAACCAACAGGTGAAGGGCGAACAGCGCCGACGTCGCCGGCAAATGCTGATGGAAACACTGAACACCGAGGTGCCGCAGGCGGATGTGATTGTCACCAATCCTACGCATTTGGCGATTGCCCTGAAGTACGATCGCGAAGCCATGGGCGCGCCGCGGGTGGTGGCAAAAGGTGCCCGTTACAACGCCCTGCGTATTCGCGAGATTGCGCGAAAACACGAGGTTCCGATGGTGGAAAACAAGCCCGTGGCGCGGTTGCTGTTTAAGAACTGCAAGGTCGGTAAGGAGATTATTCCGGATTTGTACGCGGCGGTGGCCGAAATCCTCGCGTACGTCTACCGTACGCATCGGTACAAATATTACACACGCGGCCAAAAGGTGATGTCATGAGGCAATTTTTAGCCAAAAAACCGGGAAAAACAGTCTTCTCTGAGCAGTCACTGGCATTGGATGTGCTGTGTTTTAGGCATCCAGCAAGGATGCGTATGGATCTTCAAACCATGGTCATGGAAACGTCATTGGGCTCCCGCCCGAAGGGAGGGCGTGCGCGCGCATGAGTACGCCGGCCGCCCAACCTGCATCGCGTTGGTCCGAGATTGGTCTCGTGGCTTTCGTGTTTGGCGTGTTGATGTGCATGATTTTGCCGATGCGGCCGTGGATGCTGGACATGATGCTCGCGATGAGCATTTCGTCGGGTTTGCTGGTGATGCTAGTCATCATTTACATCCGCGATCCCTCGGAGTTTACAAGTTTTCCCACGCTGCTACTGATTGTCACGCTTTTTAGATTGGGCCTGAATATTGCCACCACTCGGTTGATTCTTGGGGAGGCGCAGGCGGGCCAGATCATTCAGAAATTCGGTGAAGTGGTCGTACAGAATAATTATGTGGTGGGCTTTGTGGTCTTCATCATTCTTACGGTCATCAACTTTGTGGTCATCACCAAGGGCGCCGGCCGAATAGCGGAAGTGGCGGCGCGTTTTACGTTGGATGCGATGCCTGGCAAACAGATGGCGATTGACGCCGAATTGAACGCCGGTTTGATCAAGGAGGATCAGGCGCGTAAACGGCGGGATGACCTTTCCAAGGAAGCGGATTTCTACGGTTCTATGGATGGTGCCAGCAAGTTTGTACGCGGTGATGCGATCGCGGGTATCATCATCACGTTGGTGAATATCATTGGCGGTATTGGTATCGGCGTGTTGCAGCGCAACATGGAGGTGACTCAGGCGCTGCAGACCTATACCATCCTGAGTATTGGTGATGGCTTGGTTTCGCAAATCCCGGCGTTGGTAATTTCCACCGCGGCTGGTATTTTGGTTACTCGTTCCGCAGAGAAGGAAAGTCTTGGTGTCACGCTCACGCAGCAACTTTTCCTCCAACCCAATGTGTTGAAGGTGTTGTCCCTTTCCATGTTGATGCTGTCGGTGTTCTCGCTGGTTACGAGCATTCTCCCCTGGTTTCCTTTCCTGTGCATGGGCGTGTTGTTCGGGTTCATGTACCGACACTTTGAATCCCGAGGTCTATTGATCGAACGCCCCGTGGGGCCGGATTTGGACGGCGGTGGGTCGACTGAAGGCGGTGCCGATGGTGACGGGGATGGGCCCGAGGACGGCCGCCCCGGTGGTCCGGAGAAAATGGAGGAGCTGCTGCACCTCGATACCCTGCAAATTGAGCTGGGCTACGGTCTGTTGTCTCTGGCGGATCCCAAGAAGGGCGGAGATTTGCTCGAACGCGTGACCGGTGTGCGCCGGACGTTTGTGCAGGAAATGGGATTCATTATCCCGGCCGTGCGTTTGCGCGATAACCTCGAGCTTCAGCCGAATGAATACCGGTTTGTTTTCCGTGGCCAATTGATTGCTACGGGGGAAGTGATGCCTGGCTATTGGCTGGCGATGAATACCAATAACAGCACGGAGGTGTTGCCCGGCGTGCAGACGACAGAGCCGGTGTTCGGCCTGCCGGCCACGTGGATCACCGATGTGGAACGCAAGAACGCGGAGCTGGCCGGCTACACGGTGGTGGACGCCGCTTCAGTGATGGTCACGCACTTTGGCGAGACGATCAAACGAACCTGCTACCAGATCCTCAGTCGTCAGGATGTTCAGGTATTGCTGGATAATCTCAAGGATCAAAACCCCGCGCTCGTCAACGAACTCGTGCCCAATTTGCTCTCGGTCGGACAGGTGCAGCGGGTGCTACAAAATCTGCTGGCCGAAGGTGTTTCCATTCGCAACCTCGTAGGAATCCTAGAGCGCGTGGCCGATTATGCGGCGGCGACTAAGAACCCCGATGAGCTTAGCGAACAGGCCCGTAAAGCGATTGGTTCGCAGGTGGTCAAAGGGTATCAGGACGAAAACGGAAACCTGCCGGCCATTACGCTCGACCCGTGGCTGGAGGAAGAACTAGTGAAAGGCATCCGACCTTCACAGACGGAGACCGTGCTGTTGATCGACCCGAAGATTGCCGAGCACCTATCCCATCACCTGAACCAATTCATCCAACCCATGATCGCCGAGGGCCGGGCGCCGGTGGTGGTCTGTTCGTCCATGATTCGTGCTGGACTGCGCCGGTTCTTTGCGGCGAAGTTCCCCGAGTTGGCGTTCCTCAGCTACGAAGAGTTGCCGCCCAAGATCGAGATCGTGCCCACCGGCGCGGTGCCGTCCCTGCAATAGGGACGGCCGGAGCCGCCGGTTTTTGGTCCGCCGCGCATGAACACCATCAAGATCATTGCCGATACCGCGCAGGAAGCCTTGGAACAGGTGCAGGCAAAGGTCGGCCCCGATGCGGTGATCCTCAATGTGCGCCCCGTGCATGCCGATGGCGTCAAGCGGTTGTGGTCCAAAGCCCGCGTGGAAGTACTCGCCACGGCCCCCGAGCCGCCGTCGGCTCAGGAAAATGTTCTCCAGCTTTTAACCGCCAAAGTGCATCAACTCGAAGGCGCCCTGCAGGGTTCGGATTCCTCCGAACCGCTCCCGCCCAATGTCATCCAGATGATGCAAAACGTGGGCGGCCCGCAGACCGCTCCAGCGGCGCCCGCCTCTGTGCAGGTGTTGTTGGAAATGGGGTTGCTGCCCCAACACGCTGATATGTTGGTCGGACAATTGCAGAAGCATCTGGGCGGCACGCGGCCGCGAAATCTGATCGAGGAAATGGAGCTGGCCCGCGAAGTTTTGGTGGAGCAATGGCACCGTTTTGCCACACGGGCCGAACAGCCCGGCTTACCGGCCCGTGTATTGGTCGGCGCGCCCGGCGTCGGCAAGACCACGGCGCTATGTAAATGGGTTACGCAGGAAACATTCCTTGGCCAGCGTCCGGCGCGTTTGTGGCGTCTGGATGGCGCACTGCCCAACACGGCGGAGTTTTTAAGCCTGCACAGCGAAATGATGCAGGTGCCCGTGGAGCGGGTATGGACCGATTCGCTTGATGTGCCGGAAGATACTCTGCGGTTTGTGGATCTGCCCGGTGTGCCGGCGACGGTCTCGGCGGTGGAAGAACTGGCCGCCCAACTGAAACCCATCGGATCGGCTGAAGTGCAGCTGGTGTTAAACAGCGCGTACGATCTGGATCTCCTGCTTGAGCAGGCCCGTGTCTTCAGCGCGTTGCCGTTGGCTGGCCTGATCTTCACGCACACCGATGAATCGGATGACTTGAGTAAACTCTGGAATGTGGCTTTGGCCGCGGAATTGCCGGTCACCTTTCGCTCCGGCGGCCAGGCCATGCCCGGCGGATTTCAATCCGTTTTGCCTGAGACCCTTTTTGATCAATGGGTATCGGCCGTCATGCAGAGCTGACTAGAACACGGCGGCCGGTTGCAATTGGCAGGCGAGTTGGCGCGTGGAAAGCTGGGCGCTGTGGTTGAAAAGGCTGTGGCTGATTTCCTCCAGCACACGATTCCAATCCCCCGCACTCGGCTGGCGGAATAACCGCATGGAAGGATACCACGGGCTGTCGGAACGATGCATGCGCCAGCGCCAATCGGCCGCATTGGGCAGCAACGTCCAGGTCGGTTTGCCCAAGGCTCCGGCTAGGTGGGCCACCGCGGTGTCCACCGTGATCACCAGATCCATTTGGCTGAGGTAACCGGCCGTGTCTTCAAAATCAATAATCGACTCGCGCAGGTCGTGCACATTGGGATGTCGCTGCAGCTCGGCCACTTCACTCGGCTTCGCGTTCATGTGCAGTGCGTAAAACTGGCAGTGCGGCGTATCGAACAGACCGCGGAATTGATGGAGCGGGATGGATTTTTTATCGGCGATTTCGCTGTTGGGCGCGCTAGCCCACACGAAGCCCACGCGTTGGATGCCAGGTCGGTGGCCGTTAGGGAGCGGTTGCAAGGAGCGTTGCACGGGTTCCAAATAGGCCGGGCTGCTCAGTTCGGATTCCTGATTCAAACCCATGAGGTGCGGCAGACTCATGAGCGGGGCATGCACATCGTGAGCCGGAGCGGGATCACTGGTGCCCACCGCGCTGGCCAGGCCGGTTTGTTGGGAGAGCAATCGTTTGAGCTGCGGCTGGCACTGGAGATGCACTTCCTCGGTGCGGCCCAGCATTTGGGCAAAGCGCACGAACATCAGCGTATCGCCAAAGCCTTGCTCGCTATGGAGCAATAAGCGCCGACCGCGCAGGGGTTCGCCGCGCCATTCAGGGGTGGCGTAGGTGGGCTTGGTTTTTTGCCGGGCGGCCCAGCGGTGTTCATAATCACGCCAGCCGCGAGAGTAATCGCCGAGCATCAGACAGGCCAATCCGTGGTTCCAGCGCAGTATAGGATGGTTGGGCTGGTAATACATGGCTTTGCGATACTGGACGAGGGCTTCAGGCACGCGGTTTTGTTCCTCCAATAACCAGCCAAGATTGACGGCGGCCGGAATGGAATCGGGACAGAGGTCGAGTTCTTGCTCGAGGGCATCCTCGGCGGCCGTGGGGTTTCCGAGGAGTTTATGGGCATTGGCAAGCCCGAGGCGTAGGCCGGATTCCTGTGGACAGAGCTGGATTCCGGCTTCGAATTGTTCGAGCGCTTCGGTTGGATTTTGAAGCTGGAGTAGGGCGGAGCCGAGGTTGTAGCGGATGGCCGGGCCATCCTGCCCGAGGGCCAACAGGCGCTGATAGACGGTAACAGCCGAGCCGTGCGCTCCCTGTTTTTGGAAGTGCAGGCCTTGTTGCTGCAGTGCCTCGATTTCTGTGGAGGCGTTGCTGTAATTGCCTATGCCGTCTTGCATGATTGGCTATTTTCCGCTGTCCATAGATTGCTTCGGCAATATGAAGGGGAACTTTAGTTTTTTTTCAAAAAAATTACCGACCGTTAAAAACGGTCGGTAATATTGGTGATAATCTTAAAATCGAGACTATTCCAGCTGCACAGCAACATTAGGCTGTTCTTCGGCCTCCAGCTCGAAATCCGGCCGGCCGGCTTCGGCCATTTGAGCGAGTTTATAGATACGTTCGCCTGTTTGGATAAGTTGCCTGAGGGCGTTGGTTTTCTTATCCTTGAATGTCAGGGAGACCGAGGATGATTGTTTTCCATCCTTTAACATCGATCCACTCATGGTGATTTCGTCCAGACGGTTCAATTCGCCCAAGGCCGTTTGGACCTCAGCTGCGTCAGGAGGAACCATGCCACGAATGACTTTTACCAAGGGAGCAAAGCGGAAGAAGCCTCCAAAATCGTTTTTACTGATTAAGTCGCGATGATCTCCTTTGATCGGGTTTTCGTTTTTACCATTATTAATAGCGTTTGCATGGTTGCGGCTGCACAGGAAGATGCCTTCCTCTGTTTGTGCAATTTGCATTCCGACCGTCGCAAGCATTGGGAGGAGTCCCTGAACCTGCGGATTGTTCATGATTTTGTTGAGGTTCTTGCGGTTCTCAACGGTCATGCCTAGCATCAACTGAGGCGAAGGTTGCGGGCCAAAATCGCCCTCTTCCATTTTTAGACCATCCCAAACGGCCAAGAAATCTCCCTTTGGTATTTCCATTAACTCCTCCAAGGTGAGACCGATCATTGCCTCAGCCTGAGCGACCATCTCCTCTACACCCTCTTGTGCCAACAGTTCAGGAAGTACATGCTTATTCATCATTTCCCGCATTGGTTTCATATTCATGGCGAAACCCATAGCCATAATTGAATTATTCGGGATGAGGTCTACCAGTGCCTTGTCCAAGCCTCCCCTACTCAAATCTCCCTCAATCAGCTCTGTTTCATTGTATTCAACAGCAGCCATATCCATACGGCCCGCTTCAAAATTCATGGTGAGGGCGTAGGCAGCATTTTTACTAAGCTTCTCTGTAAGTCCGAACCCAAACGCTTCTTCAGCTCCAGGTATAGAGGACATCAGACCCATAATCTGATCATATTCAATCCATGCAGACATATCGGCCTTGGTGCTGAGTAGAGATACAAGACGTTCATCTTTGATCTTTGCCTTACGATTGATCGTCTTATCCAGAAGGTTGGCAATTTTCTGCATTTGTTTGGGATCGCTGCTGCCCACGGCCACCATTGCCTTGGAAGTCCAACCGATGGTCGCGGGAGCGCCGGGCATACTGAGTTGGGTGTAGCCCTCTTGTGCTGTCTTAATAAGCGGTAAGCCTGCTTTAGCCGTGATGAGATCGATTGCCTTGTCCAAGGCTTTGGCATCCTTGAGAGAAGTGATTAAGCCTCCGGTTACAGTAGGCTCACCAAATTCCTCGGCTGGAGCGCCAAGTTTAATGAAGATATGTATAGGCTCGCCAAGATCAATCCCGCTGGCCTCGGGATCATCAAGGATCTTGAGAGCGAGTTCATTGTCAACCATCTCGGCTTTTGCCATTTTAACGAGGTCAGACTGAAGGAATTCGTCATAACCGCCTTTTTTCAGCAAATCCCCAATGCGGACGGAAATAATGGCGGTGGCGTCCTTTGGTAGATGGCGCGTGTTATTCGGTAGTTTTCCCTGAGCATTGGCCGAGTCTAAGCAAATATTTAAGGTGAGAATGGCGGCGACAACCCAGCCCCATGTTAAAGCAAACGTGGTTTTTAGCATGATTTTCATATTTTTTATGGTTTACGCACAAGCGGAGAACAGGGTTACAGGGGATTAATCCTACTAGCTTGCGGAGTTTTGTATGCGTCGATTTTACGGCTGTGAATAACTTGCGCGAGATAATTTTTGAAAAAATCGCGTCATTTTTACTGGGCAGCTATACTGGGCCCTGTGAAAAAGGGGATTAAACTGCTGGTGCTTTTGGTGCTGGCCGGCTGTGGTAAGGATAATACCGAAACCAGTCAGCCTCGGGAGAATTTCAATGCCAACGCCAGCGCTCGACCGGAATTGAATGTCTTTGAAACCCCCGGTTTTTGGGAGCAGGCAAATAAGGTGATCACGCCCGATGGTAAGACAAACCTCACCACGGCGGTGAGCCATGCGACTTGGGGACTCAAAGGACATCATTTACTGATCGAATCCGAAGTGCGCGCCGGCGATAACATGAAGCATAATCTGGTGGTAAAACACTTTAACGAACTGGCCCTCACCAACAAATACCAGAGCGTGTGGTTTCAGAATGATGGGCTCGTACAGGGCTTTGCGGGAAATTGGCGGGCCAATCAGGGTCGTCTCGACTGGGGGCTCATTTTCCCAAGCAACATCCCGGGCTTGGAATTCACCATGACCGAGACGTTTCCCAAGCTCACCGATAAAATTTTTACCTACACCATTACCGAACAAGGACAAGCTATCAGCAACGGTCGTAGCACGGCGAATTTTCTTGGGGAAACCATAGATCAGCCGCCGCGAGCCTTTCCGCCCTTGCCGGAGATGGCGCGCCTCGGTCAGGCCGGGGTTTGGGAGGAGTTGCAAACCATCAAGCACGTCAGCGGGGATGTGAAACTCAAAGGCCAAAGCCGCATGCGTTGGACGCGCAGTGGCCGGTGTCTTATCAACGAAGGCGTGGTATACACCGAAAACCGGCCGGAATATTTTTTATGGGTAAAAACCTGGGATGCGGTGGAGAAGCATTACCGTTATGCGTATTTCTTTGAAGATGGACCGGTGCACCATTTCGTGGGTCAATGGAATCCGCAGGCCAAATCTATCCACTGGCAATCGGTTCAGCCGCCGGGCGCTATTGAGATTCGGGAGTTTGTCAAACAACGCGGCGAACGCAGCTGGACCTTTACCGTCATGGATGGCCCCAACCACAACTCTGGGAGCGGCACGAGTAAATTTATTTCCAAGTAACTGTTGGCGCTTAATCCGCTTCGGCAAAGGCCTCGCGCAGGATGGAAACGGCGGTGGGCAGAGTGTTCGCCAGTTTATCCAGCCGGTTTTGCACCTCACGGGCTGCCTGTTCCTGACCACGCTCAAGTAGCCGGCGATACCAGTTAACAAATGCGGTGCTCACCGTCTCTTCATTGGCTGGGTCGGAAAGCGTTTCCGGTTTGCCGGTCAGCACGTTGCACATGATTTGCCCCGCTTCATTTAACGGGTGATGCGGTTGCGTGGCGTCCGTGAAATACGGCAGCGCTTCAGTGAATTGCCCGGCGGAGAGCAGGGCAATCCCGCGTTGCTTGCGAATCTCCGGATGGGTGAGATCCTCCTGGATCGCGCAATCGGTCCAGCGTAAGGCGATATCCGTATCGGTTAGGTGCCCGTTGACAATCTGGCTACCTAACGACCAAAGCGTTACGTTCATCGTTCCCAATTGAATTGCTTCGTGAAGCAATTCAATGGCAGCCTCCGGCCGATCCTCCTGCGTAAGCAGTCGGGCAAAATCGTGCCTGACGCCCGCATGGTCCGGTTTCAAATCCAATGCGGCCCGGTATTGTTCCAGTGCCTCGCCCGGTTGGTTTTGTTTGGCCAAACAATCCGCCAGCAAATGGTGCGGGGCCGCACCAGTGGAGCCCGGGAACGGCGCGCAATAAGTTTGCTCGTCCAGCTTGGCAATGCATTCGCGCAGGGGATCCACAGCGTCCTCCACTCGACCACTCTTGAAGAGTGCCAGAGCATACATGAATAAGATGGAGCTGGTGGGGCCGCAATCCTTGGCCAACGGGCTTTCGGCAACCTCGATGAGTTCCTCGTGCATTTCCGATTGCAACAGTAGATTGGAAAACACACTGAGCAATCGCTCTCGCACCTCCGGCGAAATGCCGTCGGGCGGATATTCAGAAACGATCTGAAATGCCTGTCGGTTGGTCTCCAAAGCCTTTTCCACATCACCACGATTGTAGAGATCCAAGGCGTAGCTCATGAGCAACGTGGGTTCCTGAGGCGAATCTTCCAGAGCGCGTTCCAACAGCGTGATATTCCGCTCAATCTTATTGCGGCTGGTCTTGATTTCCTGGGCATATCCGTAGTGATCCAGAGCCGTTTTTCCAAAGCCCGTTTTCATCTGCCAATCCTTCGCCCGCACCTCAGTGGAGGAGAATATTTGTTCGTGAATGATGCCCACAAAATGGAGGCCCGGCGCGTTACGCACAAGGCGGGGAATGTAATGCCACGCATCGGCCATGGGCTGGTAGCCGCCATTGGGGCTCGGCTCGAGATGCACGCACCGAATGCGGCAGCCCATGAGGTTGGGTGTGGACATATCCTGTCGGAGTCCATTCAGGCCCTCGGCAGTGAGTACCTCGTCCGCATCCAACACCAGCACCCAATCACCTCGAGCATGCTCGAGTGCGAAATTGCGGGCGGCGGCGAAATCATCGCACCAATCGAAATGATGCACTTCAGCCCCATGTGCCTTGGCGATTTGCACCGTGCGATCGGTGGAGCCGGTGTCCACCACCACAATTTGATGCGCCACGCCATCGAGGGCGGCCAGACATTGATCGAGGAATTGCTCCTCGTTTTTCACGATCATGCTGACGCTCAGACGGGTCTCCTCGGTGAGTTCTGGAAGAGCCGGCCAATCTTGGGTGGAAGTGGTGAGGTCGGTTTTTTGCTGCAGCGATCGCCAAGCTTGTTGGGCTACCTCCCACTGAGGGGTGAGTTTGACGAGCCGTTCGAGACAGGCCAAGGCCTGTTGTTCATCTTCGGCATCCAAGGCGATCTCCGCTAAATGCAGATAGGCTTCCGGATGAAAAGCGCGTAATTCAATCGCCTCCAGTGTAGCGTTCCAGGCCTCCATGCGACGGCCTTGGCCCAGAAGTTTCTGGGCTTGAGCGAGATTGCCCACAGCGGCTGCCTCGGGGATCTCGAGGGTTGGTTTCGCAGCAACCTCAATTTGAGGTTCGAGCTCGGTGGCCTCCGTTGTTTCCCTAGTCGGAGTTTCAGCCGGGAGCGCCTTGAGGTTTTCAGCGGCGATGTCGTTATAAGGATCGAGCTCGAGCGCGCGCTTGAAACAAGCCTGTGCTGTCTCTAAGTCCTGTTCGTGATGGAAGCAGACACCCAAGGCGAGAACCACCTCAATGTCTTCAGGTAAATGCTCGACCAGTTGCACATAAAGCTTGGCTGCTTCCGCATAGTTTTCCGATTTGAAATTGGCCGAGGCCAATAGCTTGAGTGCTTGGGGATTGTCCGGCTGGGCTTTCAACACGTATTCCAAATGGGTTTCGAACAGTTCAAAATTATCCACCACAAATGCCGCGCCCGCGACTTGCAAATGGTTTTCCGGATCCTCGGGTTGCAATTCCACCTTGCGCTGAAAGGCCGCCAAGGCGGCTTCGGTCCGGCCGGTTTGATAATGGAAATTGCCGAGGGCATTCAACAGGTCCAAGTCATCCGGATGATTGACCAGTCCTTGGGTCAACAGCTCCACGGCGCCGGGGAGATCCTCAGTTTGCAGGCATTGCTCGATGGATTTGAGAATGTCCGCCACCGGCGGAAAAGGCTCTTCGGTGCCGGCTACTTCCTCTGCAACGGGTTCGGCTGGCTCCTCATGTTCGGCTGGCTCGACCCATTCGGTAACTCCCAAAGCTTCCAGATTGGTGATCGCCATTTCGTTTTCCGGATCGAGCAGCAACACGCGTTGAAAAGTTTCCACCGCCGCATTCTTTTCCTCACCTATGGTTAAGCATTTGCCCAGGGCCAGAAGGTTTTCCGGATTGTCTGGTTCCAATTCCACCAGCTTGGAAAAGAGCCGGCCGGCATCGAGAAAACGACCCGATTCCAAGTTAACCTTTCCAAGGAAATGGAGTAGCCCGGGATTCTCCGGTTCAATTTCCATGGCCAGACCCAGAGCACTTTCAAATTCCTCCAATCGTTCCAGTTCATAACAGGTCATCGCCAGCCGCGTGTAAGCGTTGGCATCCGATGGGGCGAGTTCGATCAGATGCCGGAATTGATTCCGGGCTTCCTCAAAATTCCGCAGGTTAAACAAAAGGGCTCCGTAGCCTTCCACCAACTCAGCATCCTGAGGATCGGCCAGTACTGCTTGTTTCAATTCCTCAAGAGCGGCCGTGGAGTTTCCTGCCTGCATAAAGAAATCCGCCTGTTCCAGAGCCGACTCCGCCGCCGGGGCGGGGGTAGCCAACGTTTCACTGGGTTCGTTCTCTACAGTTGCCACGTTATTCTCCTGTTGAGCCATGGCGGTCCGGACGGCTTGCAGGTTGCCCTGAGCCAGATCATCTTCCGTATTGAACTCGAGCAGCTGTTCATAGGTGTTTTCTGAGCGTGTTAGGTCGCCGGTTTTGAACTGGCAATAAGCCAAAGCGTGCAGGGATTGCACAGAGATGCCGTGCGCTTCAGCGATCCGCTCGTATTTCTGACTGGCGGTTTCGTAGCGCCCTTCAGCGACATCCAAATCCGCGGTTAGGCGAAGTGCATCGGCATGAGAGGGATCCAAGGCCAAAGCCTTTTGCAAAGCCGCCGCACAGGTGTCGGCATCTCCATCGTGATAGGAGGCAATGGCGTGGTGAATGTGGTCCTCCACATTTTCGGGTTGTGCATTGGTGAGTTCTTCGAAAAGCGTGCGCGACCAGGTATAGCGGCCGGCCAAAAATAATTGCGTGCCCAAGGCTCGTAGAATCATCGGGTGCCGATCGGTGAGTTGGAGGGCTTCGTCCAATGGGGCGATTGCGCCAACGTGGTCGTCTTGGGCGTAGCAGGCATCGGCCTGCTGTAGCAGGGCATCGAGTGGACTGGGGGTAGCGTTATCCTGGCTCATATTCGTTCCTTCGTTTCTATGCACAACTTAGTGCCCTAAGAGCAGCAAATAATGGGCCAAGATTTATTTTTATAAAAAAATTTAAAAACACAGTTAAAACTAATGAAACGGATTTGTAATTTTGAGAATTTGATCTGTTTTAGGTTTATTCAAGAATTTTAAGCGAGGTAGAGGCAGCTAGGCTGATGGCGTTTAGGGCGTACAGGGCTTGGCTTCCGCGGGCAAAGTAGAAGTTCTGCTCCAGAGAAACCTTCAGGTGAATGGGCTTGCTTGCGCATGCATGAGCTCCCTTCTTCTAGGTTATCCGACTGCAAAGCTGATGCCAGTTTTGTAATTGCCGACGCAAATAGCTCTTACTTAATGAGCAGCGTAATTCATGCATGCACATTCGTGGATGACTAAGTGCAAACCGTCAAAAGGCCGGGATAACTCAGTGCATTTCGGAGATTCGATGGGACTGATATCTGTTTTGCGATATCTTTCCCGAGCCATTGCCAAAACGGCATTGGATCCCGTTCTATATTCCAGTTTCGGTGATGTGGGAGAGGTTGTAATAGAAAGCAGGAATGATGTAAAATCGAGCCGGCCGGAGGTTTTTTTAAACCTACCGACCGGCGCTAACCCAACAATTAACAACTGGCTTCCCGCTTCGGCTTAATCCATTTACCGGTTTAAGGGAATGCCATTTTGAAACAATTATTGTCGCAGTAACTGCAATGCTGCATTAGGCAGATTATTGGCCTGCGTAAGCATCTGCGTACCAGATTGTACCAGAATCTGGTAGCGGGCGTAGTTTGTGGCTTCGGTGGCAACATCAACGTCCGCCACGCGACTAATGGCTGACTGGAGGTTCTCTTTGGTGATATTCAGCTGATCGTTCGTGAAGTTTAACCGAGATTGCACAGCACCCAACTGAGCGCGGTCAATCGCGATTTGGCTAATAGCTGACTTTACTGCCTCCAGTGCTACTCCTGCCAATGAAGAAGTGGTAAGCATAACAGCACTGGAAACCGCCGCACTGTAAGCTCCTACAGTTGTTCCTGCTCCTAAGTCGATTGGTGGCATCGAAAAAGTGTTTCCTTCAGAATCAACGGTTACATCAAGAGTTGCTGAACCAAACATGGATACGGCGTTGTAATCTTTGGTCCGTGTATTATCCACGTAGTCTTGCAACTGCTTGAATTCTTTTTGATAAAGATTCAAGTCAGATTGAGACTTCGTGCCGTCCTTCGCGAGCATGGCTAGCTCACCCATACGGCGTAGGGCTTTATCCATCGTTTTCATGAAGCCGTCCTGAGTTTGGGTAAAGGATACAGCGTTCACCACGTTACTGAGTGCTGAGTCCAAACGTTTAATTTGGG
>Ga0208624_1000437_pt1 | contig 21813 bp, 11 predicted proteins | sample Knorr_S23_td_DCM_FD_185607 | JGI IMG/M metagenome (GOLD analysis project Ga0208624, IMG submission 185607) | Marine microbial communities from Southern Atlantic Ocean transect - Knorr_S23_td_DCM_ad_71m_LV_A (SPAdes) (version 2) | ecosystem: Environmental > Aquatic > Marine > Oceanic | place...
CGGGCGTACGCGTCAGCTGCCTATTGGCCATGGCTGAAAATATGCCCAGCGGCGCCGCCACGCGCCCGGGCGATATTATTACCGCGTTGAACGGCAAAACCATTGAAGTGATCAATACCGATGCCGAAGGCCGCTTGGTGCTGGCCGATGCCTTAACCTACGCCACGCGCCTAGGTGCCACGCATATTGTCAATGCCGCCACGCTCACCGGCGCGGTGAGTGTGGCCCTGGGCAGTATTCGAGTGGCGTTGCTAGGCAACGACAAGGACCTCGGTGACGCCATTGCGCTGCGCGGCCGCCAGTGCGGCGAAAGGTTCTGGCCGTTGCCGATGGATCCGGAATATCTCGACGCCATGAAGGGCGACATGAGCGATCTGCGCAATGCTTCGGCGGATCGCAAGGCAGGCACCATCACCGCCGGCAAGTTTCTGGAGCAGTTTGTGGATGGCACCCCGTGGGCGCATCTGGACATCGCCGGCACCTGCTGGGTGGACAAGGCGCAACCCAACTGCGGCACGGGCGCCAGCGGCGTGGCCGTACGGACGCTTGTGCGTTTGGCCGAAGGCTGGGGCGAGTGACCTTGCCAAGCGGTCGGAACTGCGATAGGGGAGAGTCATGACTCGATGGATTCTGCTAGTACCGTTGCTGTGTGCCTTGGGCTGCACGGCTGTGCGGGAGACCCAGCCTGAACGCACTGCTACGGAGCAATTGATCATAAGCAGCGCCGTGGTGGATGCCGCGCGCCAGATTAAGGCCGACGCAGTGGCCGGCAAAAAGGTGGTGGTGGATGTCACCTATCTCAAGACGTTGGATGTGGAATTTACTCAAGGCGAGTTGCGCGATCGGTTGCTGCAACTGGGCGCCCAGCTGGTGACGGATCTCGATCAGGCTGAGGTCATCGTCGAGGCGCGCTCCGGCGGTCTGGGCATTGATGATACCAAAACCAACATCGGTATTCCTTCCATACCCATCCCAGTGCCCAGCGTGGGCACCTTCCAGACACCTTCCGCATATTTCTATAAATATGAGCGGCAGGAGGGTAAATCAGCCATCGCCATCACCGGCTATGAATCAGCCACCGGAAAACATTTATTTTCTGTCCGGTCCCTAGGCACGGCCATTCATAGTGACCTGAAGTTATTGGGGGTTCCGGTGTATAAAAACCGCAAATACCTAGACCCGTAACCGGTTGCGGGACTTTGAAACCAGTGTTATCTTGTTTCATGAGGCGTGTTTTGCTCCCCACCGCGAGTCTCCTCTGTCTAACCTTTGCTTGGGTTGGTTGTTCAAAAGATGAACCTGCGGCGACTCCTGTAAACCCGCGATTGGCGAAGAGTGGTCAGGCGTTGGTGGATGAATCGTCAGCGGTTTCTCAGGTCCATGAACCGGAAGGGGCAACGGGGCCTTCTGCGGAATCTTCTATCCCGGGAAAATTATCGGAATCCAATCCCGCGCCGGCGATGTCGCAATCCCCTCAAACCGGTCAGGTTGCTGCTGAGCCATTGCCCACGGAAGCGGAAATTTTGAATCTTATCCGTCAGGCCACTGTGGGGAATGCTTCGGCGCAGGTGGATTTGGGTAATTTATTTTTCAGTGGCCGGGGTCGGCCACTGAACAAGCAGGCGGCCGAATATTGGTGGGGTAAAGCCGCCGTGCAAGGGCACGCTGCCGCCGTGCAAAATCTCCAGATGCTCCACACCAAACCCGAAGAGGGCGTCAGCTTCTTTGGTACGCGCAGCAAAGGAAAACGGTTTGTGTTTGTGATCGATAAATCCGGAAGCATGAACAGTCAGGGGCGGCTCGGCAAAGCCAAACGGGAATTGATTGCCACTCTGCAAAGCCTTAAGCCGGATACGCGATTCATGGTTTACTTTTTCGACCACATCGCGGATCCAATGCCGGTGAAGGCGATGATGGCGGCGACCCCGAAAAATGTTGCATGGGCCGCACGCTGGATTGAGGGCCGTGATGTGGGCGGTAGTACCGATCCGAGCGATGCCTTGCGGTTCGCATTTAGTCTCAAGCCCGATACCGTGTGGTTGCTGACGGATGGTCAGTTTGCCGATGAAGATGAAGTGCTGGGGCAAATACGGTCGGCTAATCCTCAATCCGCCATTCGTATAAATACAGTTGCTTTCAAAGACAAATCGGGGGAAGCGGTGCTCAAGCAAATCGCAGCGGAGAATGACGGTACCTATCGCTTCGTTCAAAACTAGCCAGTTCCGCTCCCAGCGATTACCGTCCCCACGTGCAGTTGGCCTACGATATTGCCGCGACTTACTCCGAAAACTTTGAGCGCGGACCGCAGCTTGATGCGGCTCCGGCCATTCCACAAACTTCGCCGCGCCCGTTTCTGGGTCGATCGGTCAACAGTCCGCTGGGCGTGGCCGCCGGGTTGTTGCCCAATGCCAAATGGATTGAGGCGTATGCGGCGCGGGGTTGGGATTTGTTGACCTACAAGACGGTGCGATCAGTCGCGCGAGAATGTTATCCGGTGCCCAATTGGGTGTTCGTGGATGCGGATGCTGGGGATGGACCGGTGTATGCCACTGAAATATTGCCGGCCGATCCGGCGGCCATTAGTTCGGCGGTTTGTTTCGGCATGCCATCGCGGGAACCGGCGTTTTGGCGTGAGGACATTGCCCGGGCCAAGGCTGCTTTGGCGCCGGGCCAGTTGTTGATTGTCTCCGTGGTGGCCAGTCCGGAAGCGGGCTGGAGCGCAGCGCAGGTGGCTGATGATTACGCGCAATGTGCGGCCTGGGCGGTGGAAGCGGGGGCGGATGTGGTGGAGGCAAATTATTCCTGTCCCAATGTCTGCTCGGCTGAGGGACAGGTGTACACGGATGTGGCCCTGAGCGAAACGGTCACCGAAACCATCCGCTCGGGTATGGGGGAATTACCGTTGTTGTTAAAGATCGGGGTGTTTCCGGATACGACATTGCAGCGGGATTTTTTACGAACCGTCTCCGGTAGCGCGCACGGGATCACCTTGGTGAACGGCATCGCGCGCGAGGTGCGGCATGCCGATGGCCGGCCGGTTTTCGGAGAGCAATATTTGCGGGCCGGTGTGTTGGGGCGGATTATTCATGAACCGTGCGTGCGAGCGGTTCGCGAGGCGCGTGCGGTGATTGATGCGGAAGGATTGCCGCTGGCATTGGCGGCGGTGGGCGGGGTGTCGTCGGTGCAGGATTATGAGGATTTCATGGCGGCCGGAGCCGATGCTGTGTTGTGCGGCAGTTCGCCGATGTATTTGCCGGACTTGGCGGTGGAGATTAAAGCGAGGTAGGGTGAGGGGGATCTCACTTCACAATTCTAGTGGACATCTGGGAGGGCCCATTGGAAAGTCGGGCATGCGTTTATGGACTGCTTTATTGGGCTGCGCTGTTGTGGCGTCAAATTTCGTGGGCTGTTGCACTATGCCGGGAGGGGTGACCGGCGATATTCCGGTGATTGATACGCACATTCATTTGTACGATACCTCACGCGCTGACGGTGTGCCGTGGCCACCGAAGGATGATCAGGTGTTATACCGGCCAGTGTTGCCTGAGCATTTTGACAAGGTCACCCGCGCCAATGGCGTGACGGCCACGGTGATTGTGGAGGCCAGCGATCGCGTGCCGGATAATCAATGGGTCCTCGATCTGGTGGCGCATAATCCCAGCCATTACGTGGGGGTGGTGGGTAACCTGCCGGTGGGCACGGACGCCTTTGCTGCGGAGTTGAACCGGTTGGCTGAAGATTCACGTTATGTGGGCATTCGGTTGCGGAGTTTTCCGGAGGGCGTCGAGGGCTTTACCGACGCAGTCTGGCGCGATCTGAAACAGCTTTCGGACAAGGGGCTCACGCTGGACGTGTTGATGGCCAATTTTACACTGGCCGATGTTCGGCAAATTGCCGAGCGCTTGCCGAATTTGAAAATTCTGGTGAACCATCTCACGGGCCTGACCATCACGGGCGAACCGGCCAAGGCTGATTGGGCGGCTGAGGTGAAGGCCACCGCGGCGCACGCGAATGTGAGTTGTAAGGTGAGCGGGATTTTCCAGCGCAGCGGCCGGATGCCGGCGCCCAAGGAGGTGGCCTATTACGCGCCGATCTTCGAGGTGGTGTACGAGGCGTTTGGCGAGGATCGCGTGATCTACGGCAGTAACTGGCCGGTGACCGATCGTGGCGGCGAATACCACGAGCAGCTGGCGATCATTCATGACTATTTCGCGCCCAAAGGGAGGGCGGTTCTGGAGAAGCTGTTCTGGAAAAATGCTGCTGCGTTTTATGACGTGAAATTGAACTAATTTAACTCAACTCAAAGAAACATGAATCGACGCACATTCCATCAACGCATACTGGCCACCGCGGCTGTCGCAGTCGGTGCGCCGAAGGTCGTTAAGGGCTAGGAGTAAAATCCCTAATTATTACGGGCGATGTCTTGAGATATCGTCCGTTTTTTTGTAGGGTCCGACCACTGCATGCTGCAGTTTAGCGATCAGCCTTACGAATATTTCCCACCCAAACCCAACCGGCTGATTGCCTGGCTGGGGGAGTGGTGGTCTCGGAGATATCTTTTAGCCGGACCGGAGCATCGGATCCAATCGGTGACGGTTGAGAACGCGGGCCCGTTGCAGAAGATCCAACACGAACACGGCGCGCGGGTGTTGTTGTTGCCGAACCACTCTACCCATAGCGATCCAATGATTATGGCCGAGGCCTGTCGGCAGGTCGGGGTATGGTCCATTTTCATGGCAGCGTACGATGTATTCCTGCGTAGTCGGGCTCAGGGATGGGTGATGCAGCGAATGGGAGCTTTCTCGGTCAACCGTGATGGGAGTGATCGGCGTTCCATGAAGGACGCTATTGCCACGGTGATTGATGGCCGATACGCCCTCACGGTTTTTCCCGAGGGTAACGTGTATTTCATGAACGACCGTGTGACGCCGTTTCTGGAAGGACCGGCGTACATCGCGATGAAGGCGCAACAGGAGATGAAGGATGCCGGTCGGATTTTTGCCGTGCCGGTTTCCATCAAAGCCACTCACACCACCGATGCTCGAGTGGTCTTGCAGGAGACACTCGATCACATGGCCGAGCAGCTCGGAGTGGAGGCCTCCGGGGAAGACGGCATTGTGCAGCAGGTGCATGCCGTGGGCGTAGCGATGATTCGACGTAACCTGTCCCAGCGCGGGTTCCTGCCTCCGAATCCGGATTACACCGATCTACCTAAGCTCCTACAGCAATGCGCCCGGCAAATTTTGAATCAACTGGAGGCCAAGATGGGGTTGGCCTCCAAGGAGGACGACGACCTGATGGACCGCATCCGCACGGCGCGCCGGGAGATTCACAAGGTGCGTTCTGACCCGGACCGGGAGATTGATCACGCAGTGGCCGCCGGTTGGGCCGATGAGGCGATCATTGCGTTTCGGATTCTCAGTTATGCCGGTAATTATCTCAGCGAAAACCCCACGCTCGATCGGGTGGGGGAAACGATCGAGAAACTGCAGGAGGATCTGTATTCGCGGGCGTTTCCGGCTTATGCGAACCGTGCAGTGACCGTGCGTTTTGGCGATCCGATTTGTGTGTCCGAACAACTGGCGGCCGCCGCCAAGCCGCGTCTGGCTATGGCGGCCTTGACCGATCAATTCGAGGCCGGCGTGCAGGCTGGTCTGGATCAAATTAATGCCCACAATTCTCACTCGGGCGGTGAGCCCTTTTAAATGTCGATTGAATTGATGGTTACTCTTCCCGAATCAATTAGCTACTTCATGCCGGAGCCGTTACAGTCGCCCGCGCATGAGTGACTCCGACAATCCATCCCGTCCGCTGGCCAATCGCGGATTCTTGTCGCTGGTCATCACCCAATTCTTTGGTGTGGTTAATGACAACCTGCTGAAGCAGGTGCTCACCTTTGGCTTGGCTGCCGCCGGCGTGTGGAGCGGCGTGTTGGGCGATGGCGGTCAAAGCTGGGTGGCCATGGCGCTGGTGATGCCGTTTCTCCTGTTCGGTGCCATCGCGGGGCAGTTGGCCGATCGTTACAGCAAACAGCTGGTGACCCTGCGGGTGAAGCAGGCGGAGTTTCTGATCGTGGTGGTGGCGTTCGCCGGTTTTTATTTCAACAACGTCTGGCTGGCTTTGCTGGCGATGTTTTTGCTTGGCACCCAGAGCGCTTTTTTTGGTCCGGCCAAATACGGGGTGATTCCTGAGTTGGTGGCGGATTCCAAAATCAGCATGGCCAACGCCACCATCATCATGCTTACCAACGTGGCGGCCATCCTTGCCGTGGTGGTAGGCGGTGCTTTGTACGAGGCCTATCGCGGTCCGGCGGCCGATGGCGCGCCGGATGGTGCACTCTGGCTTCCCGGCGTGGCACTGTTGATCTTCGCCGTGCTGGGTCTGATATCGGCTAAGCAAATGCCGACACTGCCGGCCAGTGCCCCGGGCATGAAGGTGCAGTGGAATTTTTTTGCGCCCTACATCCAAACCATCCGCAAGATGCTCGCCGGCGAGACGCCCATCCTGGTCGTGTGCGTTCTTAAGGCGATGTTTTATCTGCTCGCCTATCTGGCGATGCTGATCCTGGCGGATTACACACTGGTGTTGGGGATCTCGGAAAAGAAAGTGAGCCTGTATTTGTTCGGCACAATTGGCGTGTCCATTGCGGTGGGGAGCGTGTTGGCGGGCGTCATTTCCCGAGGTGGCATTCAGCCGCGGCTGATTCTGGCCGGCGGCATTGGGTTTGGCATCGCGAGTTTACTTCTCGCGCTGGCGCCTTCCAGTTATGTGGTGATTCATCCGGCCGATGAGGAAAGGGCGGCGCAGGGAGTGGCCGGCCTTCCGGAAGGGGCAAAGGTGAGTTATTATCTGGAACGCTCCAAGGATCGGCTTGTTGAGTTGCGCGCGGACCTGAAACTCCACCAAGAAGGCATTGCACTGGATCAACGCCTGCAGGATGTGCAGGACGGCAACTATCAGGCCATGGTTATTTCCTCCGCCTATCTAAACACCTTCCCGAACCGTAAAGTATCCCCGGACAAGGATAGCAACGGCACAGAGTTTTATCATCTCACCGAGGGCGAGAGTAAAAAACCGACTGGACTGGTGGCCGTGCCGGTGGAGTCGCGCCAGAACGATCTTTGGTTTGTGGTGGGCTGCCTCTTCGTGGTCGGCGCCAGTGCGGGCTTGTATGTGACGCCACTGCAGGCACTGCTGCAAAAGCTGTCGCCGTTGGATTCACGCGGCCAATACATCGCCGCCTCCAACGCCATCGATACCGTGCTGGAAGTGGGCGGTATTGGCTTGTTCTTTTTGCTGCGTAACATCGGCGTGGGCTCGCAGGAGATTTTTTATCTCGTCGTGTTGGTCGCCGGTTTGACCGTGGCCCTCTTCGTGGTTCGCATCCGACCTCACATTCACAAGCCCGAATGGAATTAAGGAAGCTGGCCCGTAAGTTGCATTTATTTGGCCGAATAGGCCACTTGCAGCTTGAGTAAACGCTTAATAGTTTTCTCCCAGTCCGCCGAAACAGATAGAGACAGGCGAACCAGATGAAAAAGAGGGCGTTTTTCATCAGAAAATCGCCGCTTAGGTCGCCATTTTTGCTGCGTGCAAATAAACTAAAGTCGTGTTGGCGATTATAAACTTTTCTAAAGATTATAGTAGCGCCCCTCGGCAGCAATGGCTTACAGTCTCGCCTGACACCACTTTCTGTCCTGACGGACGGAGTATCCCCAACGCATGGTGTCCAGTGTTTTGGTGTGTGAATTTAAACTATATCCTCTAGGAGTATTAATATGATTGTTTGGCTTATTATCGGTTGCGGTGTTCTTTTTTTCGCGCTTATCAGTCTGTTTCTCTTTATTAAGAAAATCAAGCCGGGTGAGGCCGGCGTGCGAACTGGTGTCGGTGGTATCACAGTCGCGAAGGACTATATGCTGCGTGTGCCGGGTTTGCAGCAGTTGCAGATCATGGATCTCTCTGTGAAAAAGCTGGAGGTCGTCCGTAAAGGTAAGGACGGATTGATTTGTGAGGATAACATTCGCGCGGATATTGAGGTGGTCTTTTACGTGCGCGTAAATGACGAAAAGAGCGAGGTAGATGGGAAAACGGATTTTCACGATATCAAAACCGTGGCGACACAGGTGGGTTGCGAGCGGGCATCGGAAATTGAGCTGCTCAAGCAGTTGTTTGAGGCGAAGTTCTCCGAGGCACTCAAGTCGGCCGGTAAGAAGATGCAGTTCGAGAAGCTGTACACCGATCGTATTCCGTTCCGTCAGGAGATCATCGACACGATTGGCAGCGATCTAAACGGTTATACGCTGGAGGACGTGGCGATTGATTACCTCGAGCAAACCCCATTGGACGCGCATGATCCCAATAACGTGCTGGACTCCGTAGGTCGGGCAAAGATTGTGGAGTTGACTGCTCAAATGGAGGAGAAAGAGAACCAGCGCAAAGTTCAAAGGGACGAGGAAATCAACAAGCAGAATACCGCCAAGGAAGAGGAGATCAACAGGCAGAACCGGGACATGGAGCTGCAGATCAAGAACAAGGATATTGAGACAGAGGTTGCTCAGCGCGAATTGGATCGGACAAACGAGCAGCACTTGGCTGCACAAACTCGTGAGGTGGAGGTGACCAAGGCGGAAGAGGCTGCCATAACTGAAAAGAGCGTTCAGGCTGCTCGGAAAGAATCCGAGAATGCCCGGTTGAGCACTGAAGAGGATGTGGAAGTTCGCACGGTGCAAAAGGATCGATCGGTGCAGGAAGCACGCGTGAATTTGGACAAGGATTTGCTGCGACTTGAGGAGGAGAAAAAGGAATCCGGTCAGCAAGCCGAGGTCGATCGTGAGCGCCGTGTGGGGTTATCGACGCAAGAGAAGGAAGCGGCCATCATCGCCGCCGCGTTTGGCGTGGCCGAGAGCAAGGCCGGTTTGGAGGCCAAGGAAAAGGAAGTGACCACCCAGCACCAGCAACGACTGGACGTGGAGGCGGATATGAGCGCCGAACGGGCGCGCCGCGTGTTGAACATCGAGGCCGAGGCCCGCGCCGAAGCGGACCAAAAACGCGACCTCATTGCCGCGCAAGCCGATTACGATGTACGCCAGAAGAAAGCTGATGCCCTCAAGTACGAGGATGTGACCAAGGCGGAAGCCGACAAGCTGGAAGCCGAGCAAACGGCCGAGCAAATTCAAATCACTGCCGATGCGGAAGCCAAGGCGAGTGAGAAACGCAACCACGCTATGCAACAGGAAGCCGAAGGAACGGCAGCCATGCAGGCAGCTGCCGGTTATGCCGAGGCCAATGTGATGAAGGCCAAGGCCGAGGCTAAGACGGTCGATGCCGAAGCCGAGAAGGCTCAGGGATTAGCTGAAGCCGCCGTAATTGAGGCACAGGGTAAAGCTTCCGGTACAGCCAAGGCTGCCGAAGGCGAGGGCGAAGCGAAAGGCATCGCCGCCAAGGGCACTGCGGAAGGTGTGAGTATCGAATCCAAGGGTGTGGCCGAAGGTAAATCCGTGGAAGCGATCCGGCTGGCCGAGGCGCAGGGCGCCGAGAAGATGGGCCTTGCCGAGGCACTGGCCAAAACCGAGATGGCCAAGGCCATCGAGCTCTTCAACAAGGCTTCGCAGGATCACGAGGAATTCCGCCTGCAACTGGACAAGGACAAGGATGTGGAGTTGGCCGATATCAACATCAAGAAGGATATTGCCGATGCTCAGGCCCGTGTGATGGGCGAAGCGCTCAAGAGCGCGAACATCGATCTGGTGGGCGGCGAGCAGGACTTCTTCAACCGTGTGGTCTCCTCCGTGAGTCAAGGCAAGGTGGTCGATCGCTTGGTCGATAACAGTCAGACTATCACCGACGTGAAGAACACCTTCTTCAACGGCGACCCGGATCATCTGAAAAATAAATTGGCCGGCTGGATTAAGGCATCCGGCCTGAAGAGCGAGGATGTGAAGAATCTCACTATCTCCGCATTGTTGGCTTCCATGGTATCCAAGACCGAAGACAACTCGCTTCGCGGGCTAATGCGGGCGGCCGAAAAGGCTGTGCGCGGCACGGAAATTGGCAGCGAGTTGGCGAGCACGATCCTCGGCGACAAACTCGGCAAATAATTCACACAATTGCCCCGGTCATTGGCCGGGGCAATTGGGGCTTTATCCATGGCGGAACCTCCCGACAGTGGAAATACCGGAGAAGGCGCACCGACCGCGCTGGAGGGCGGCGCTTACGATCTCATCAAGCAGCGCCTGAACGACCAGGGCGCTACCCTGCGCGAGGAGCTGGGGAAACTGGATGAGCGCCGGGCACAGGTGTTTGGCTCCAAGAAACTGGAGCTTAAGAAAATGGCCCGCGTGTCCACGCAACTCAATTGTGAGCCGCGGGATATGATTCAGTTGGGTCACGATCATTTCCTCTTTGGCTTCAATGTTGAGCTGGGCCTTAAGCAGGGGCAGCTGAGCGACGTATTCGCCGTATACGATTACGACGAGGCTGCGGAGGAATTCAAGGAAGGTGATCTGTCCATCCTGCATGATGCTAAATTTCAGGAACGGTTTGGCGTCATGTTTTCAGTCAACAAGGATGCCCGCTTTCATCGGTTTGCCCAGGTTGGTTCGAACTTTTATATTGTGTTCCGCACGGGCAGCAAAGTGGGGGATGTCACAGTCTATAAGTGGCTGATTAATGCTGATGGCCAACTGGTTTATGACAATGATCGAGCGGCCAACGAATACTTGTCTACAGCGTTTCCGTCTGAGTTTAATTTCCAATGGATCAACCCCACGCCGAGTGATGTTCGGCATGGTGACAATCCGCATGTATCGATTCAGGATCGGGTTTTTGTGGAATGTGTGGGCGGCGATCTCACGATCAAGATCGAGGACAATACAGCCACGGGGGACGGCATTTACTCGGAACCGGTGGAGGATCGTAACCAGAAGTTGGACGATGCTGAGATTCAGTACGCTATTCAGGGCGCGTTGATCCTGATCAAAATTACGCCCTACCGGGAGAAGGTCACCCGGTATTTTATTTTTAACGAAAAGCTGCAATCCGTTCACCGTGTGGATTCGATTGGACAATCCTGCATCTTGCTGCCCGAAGAGCATGGCTTGATCTTTCCGGATGGCTACTATCTCCAGAGCGGCGAGCTGAAGCGTTACGAGGCCGAAGAAGGCGAAATGTTGCTGGAACGGACCATGACCTCGCCGAACGGAGAAGATTATCTGTACGTCTTTTTCAATCGTATGTCCGGCCTGTATGCCTTGATGCCCTATCGGTTGATTGAACAGGAAATTTCCGAGCGTATTGCCTGCCATGGATTTTCGTTGTTTCCGAATGGTGACTTGGTGAGCTTCCGGGCGGAGGAAGAGGCAATCAAGCATCACATGATTCAGGTGCGCCAATCGCCATTTTATCAACCGGGCTTTGAACCGGAGAGCGGCGAACGCGATTCGTTGTTGTTCCAGGTGGGCAACAAATCCGTGGTGAAAGCGATGGCGGAGTGCAATGAGGTACTGCTGCTCATCCAAAAGGAATCGCCGTACGCTGATCTGTACGCAGACATGGCCGCCAAGGCAGGCAGTATTCCCAGCGCGCACACGTGGCTGGGATCCGAGGAGGGTGGTAAGATTATCGAAGTCCTCAAGGGCGTCGCAGAAACTGCGGAGAAGGCGATTGCGGAATTCGATAAAGTACGCCGCCTCAAGCTAGAGGCACGCGAACGATCCGAGGATATTGCTAAGCGTTCCAAGGAACTCTTTAGCCAGGTGGGTCGAGCCAATTTCAAGTCCGTGGATGATTTTGTGGCTAATCTGGGCGGGTTACGACGGATGCGCGGCGAGATTATTACGCTGAAGGATGAGGTACGTTTCATTGATGCCGCCTCCATGGAGGCGCTGGAAGCGCAGGTGAAGGAGCAGGTGGATGTGCTCTCCCAGAAGTGCGTGGAATTTTTGCTGCAGCCCGAATCGTTGGATCCCTATCGTGAACGGGCTGAGGAACAACGCGGGCGTGTGGATGGAGTCACCAAGGTGGCAGAGGGCAAGGAGCTGGAGGAGGAGATCACCACGGCGGGCTCGGATCTGGAAATGTTGATCGACATCGTCCGGAGTCTGTCGATTGACGATACCACCGAGCAGACACGCATCGTGGAGGGAATCACGGCGATTTATCAGGTGGTCAATCAGGTAAAGGAAGCGCTGAAGAACAAGATGCGCTCGCTGATGACGGCGGAAGGGGCCGCGCAGTTTAACGCGCAGATTTTGCTGCTGAGCCAGACGGCGACCAATTATCTGGACATGTCCGACTCACCGGAGAAGTGCGATGAGTACTTTAACAACATCCTCAATCAACTTGAGGATCTCGGTGGTGACTTTGCGGATTTCCCGGAATACATCGAGCAGCTCGACCAAAAACGCAGTGAGCTGGAGACGGCTTTTGAGCAGAAACGCCTGCAACTGGAAGAGGCCAGAAACCGCAAAGCCACCGCGCTGGTGTCATCTGCCGAGCGCATGCTCAAGAGCATTGAACACAAGCTCGGGACGTTTGAAGATGTCAATGACATCAATGGCTATATGGCTGGCGATCGGATGATTGATTCGATCCGCGAACGCGTGGAAGAACTGCAAGCGCTGGACAAGGCCGGCGAAGCGGAGGGTATCCAAAGTCAGCTCAAGAGCATTCACGAGGAGGCCGTGCGCCAGCTCAAGGATAAGCAGGAGCTGTATGTGGATGGGCAGAATGTCATCCAGTTCGGCAAACATAAGTTTGCCGTCAACGCACAGCCTTTGGATCTTACCATGGTGCGACGCGGCAATGATCAGAATCTGCATCTGACGGGCACGCAATATTTCGATGAAGTTACCGACGAAGCCTTCTTGGCCACTCGCGAGGTGTGGGATCAAACGGTGGTGTCTGAGGACAATGAAGTTTACCGCGCGGAATATCTCGCCTACCTGTTGTGGCAAAAGCTGGAGCAGCAGGGCATCGACCGCATGACCGAGGTGGCGGAGATGAGTGTCGAGGAACGCCTTAAGGTTGTGCAGGACTTCATGGGCGATCGTTATTCGGAGGCCTATACCAAGGGTATCCATGATCAGGACGCCGAAAAGATTTTAGCGGCACTGCTCAGCACTCAAAGCGCGTTGCAACTTGCGCGGTATTACCCCCGCGCGCGAGCCTGTGCGGCGGTGTTCTGGAATAAATTCTGTGATCCGGACGCCGCGAAAATGATGCTCGCTCGCCTGGAGGGTTTTGCTACCCGTAACGAAATTTTTCCGGGCGATCCCACTCAGGCCGATTACGTGGCCGAACTGCGCGCCATGGTGGCGGCGTTTATTGAAGAAACCGGTTTATTCCCGCCCGAGGATGCGGATCCGGCCGGCGAATATCTCTTCTACGAACACACCAACGGCCGCGATTGGGTGGTCAGCCAGGAGGCCGACAGTCTGCTCACGGAGTTTGAGCGGCATCTCGTGAAGAAAGGTCGTGAAAGCGATTTTGCAAAGGCGCAGAAACCGCTTCAGAAGGATCCGCACAGTCATTATCAGCTGATCCGTGACTGGGTGCGTGGCTTCTTGCTCGACCGTAATGGTGCCAACAAATACCTCGAGGAAGTGGCGGGACTGGTTTTCTGCGGCCACCTCCACAAACAGGCCGTGGTGAAAGCGGCTACCGGGCAGGTGCTGGAAGGCATTCAAGGCGCGCACGATGCAGTGGAAGAGGGTGGGAACTATCCGTTCGATTATCTGGCTTTCCAGGAGAAGCTGGGACGCTTTGCCCGCGAATCGGTGCCGCGCTTTGAGGCGTATCAGGAACTGAAACAAGCGCTTATCGAATCTGAAAAAGAGGCGCTGCGCCTGCATGAATTTGAGCCGCGCGTTCTGTCATCCTTTGTGCGGAACCAGTTGGTGGATGAAGTGTATCTGCCAATTGTCGGCGATAACCTTGCCAAGCAGATTGGTGCGGCAGGCGATGCCAAGCGCACGGACCTCATGGGTCTGCTGCTGCTCATCTCTCCTCCCGGTTATGGTAAGACCACCTTGATGGAATATCTCGCCAACCGTATGGGACTGATTTTCATGAAGATCAACGGCCCGGCGCTTGGCCATGAGGTGACCTCGCTCGATCCCGAGGAGGCGCCCAACGCTGGTGCACGTGAGGAGGTCAAGAAGCTCAACCTCGCGCTGGAGATGGGCGATAACGTGATGATCTACGTGGATGACATCCAGCACTGTAATCCGGAGTTTCTGCAGAAGTTTATTTCGTTGTGTGATGCCCAGCGCAAGATCGAGGGCGTGTGGCGCGGCCAGCCGAAAACCTACGACATGCGCGGTCGTCGTGTGGTCGTGGTGATGGCTGGTAACCCCTACACCGAGAGCGGTGAAAAATTCCGTGTGCCGGACATGCTCACCAACCGTGCAGACACCTACAATCTCGGTGATGACATGAAAGGCCGCGAAACTGCTTTCTCCGGCAGTTACATTGAGAACGCAATCACTTCGAACCCCGCACTGCAATCGCTTGGTAAGGCGGCGCAGAAGGATATTCAGGCGTTTATTCGCATGGCTGAAACCGATCAGCGCGAGGGCATCGAATTGCAGGGTAATTTCTCCGCCAACGAACAAGAGGAATTAATCACCGTGATCAAGAAAATGATCACGCTCCGCGATGTGGTGTTGAAGGTGAACCAACTCTACATCGAAAGCGCTGGGCAGTCCGATGAATTCCGCACTGAGCCGGCCTTCAAAATGCAGGGTTCCTACCGGAACATGAACCGTCTCGCCGAAAAGGTGTTGCCGATGATGAACGAGCAGGAGTTGATGGATCTCGTGCTCGATCATTACAAGGGTGAGAGTCAAACGCTCACCACCGGCGCCGAAGCGAACTTCCTAAAGTTTAAGCAACTCATCGGCGTGATGAGCGAGGAGGAAGCGGAGCGTTGGGAGGAAATCAAGCGCACCTTCGGCCGGAACCAATATCTGCAGGGCGGCGACCAAAACGATCCCGTCAGCCGCGTGGTCAGCCAGCTTTCCCTCTTCAGCGGGGGGCTAGAGTCGATCCAGGACACGCTCAAGGAAGAACTTTCAAAGGAACGCACGACCACCATCGACACCAGTGCGTTAAGTGCTGATCTGGAAAACCTGCGCCAAACGCTGGCAGAGAATATTGCTAACGCTCCAGTCGCAGGAGGCGAAGGGGCTCCGGCTCCGGTTTCATCCAATCAGATGGAAGTGATTAGCGGGGCGATCGAGAAATACTTGGAGCAATCCAGCCAGGCGTCCGCAACTGCGGAAGGGAATCAGCAGATGTTGGCCGAACGCCAACAGGCCATGATGGAATTCATCCAGCAGAGCAACCAGCAATTGGCCCAAACGATTAACCAATCTCAGGCATCCGCTCAGGCCGCACAACTTCAGACGGCACTGCAACAGGTGGGTGCGTTGTTCGGCAATTATCAAGAGAGAGTCACTGAATTACAGGGGCAACTGCGCGAGGCGCAGCCGAGCGAAGTGGTGGTGGATGTCAGTCAACAAATGACGCAGAACAGCGATGAACTGATCCAACAGATTTTGGACCAGCTTAAAACGGCTCAAGCCCAGCAACAGGCCGAAGGACAAGCGCCGCCGGCCGAGGGGCAGGAATCACCTCCGGCGGAGTAGGGTGCTGAATTTCCATAAAAAAAGGCCGGCGTGATGCCGGCCTTTTTTATTGGGATAAGTTAGTTATTTGTCGTCCGTATTCGATGGGAAAGAGATGTCCGGAAAGCTGGTCCATTTGTCATCTTCCGGATCACGAGCACTGGCACTGACTACCGGGGCGGTGAAGCCCTCTGCATTCTCTTCCTCCTCGGTCTCAGCTTGTGGTGGCGGTGGCGCGGCAGCTTCCTCGGCGGTCGGTTCCGCTGGAGGCAGCGGTGGGATTTCTTCTTCGGTCGGGGCTGCTTCGACGGTTTCGCCGGAGGTAAAGGCCGATGGTTGGCTTACGAAGGATGAGCGGCTGCTGGTGAACGAGGAGTTGGAGGTAAATGAGCTGCCGCTGCTGCTGGAGCTTTCCTCAATCGGCAGAATGGAGGCCGAGCTGATGCCAGAGGCGGCCTTGTCTTCCCACAACACATGTACGGCGGGGACGAGGCCCATCTCAATGTGCACCTCAGTGAAGGTCAGCCGTCGAAGGTGAACCTTGTCCTCCAGCGCCTCGGCTTTGAACAGGGAGGTGAGCACGGTGGAGAGCACTTTGTTATCCTCGTGCTGTTTCAAAAGGCGTTCTTTTTTGCGGGATCCGATTTCCGATTCGCGTTTCAGCACGGCAACGACCTTGGGGTTGAACCCCATCTCCAGTTCGATTGCGCTAAGCAGATACCCTGCCTCCTTGAAGACCCGCTCGGAGTCCTGGATTTTCTCCAAGCTTTCCATCATCTTTTCCTCGCTGTCGGCTTTAAGATCCTCGACGGTGCCCTCGACATCCGCGCGGATGTCGCGAATCGTCTCCGCGCCTTCCTCGATCATGGCGCGAATTTCTTCCGCCTTGTTTTTATAGGTCGTAACTTTGTTTTTCCAATTATCCAGAAACTTGGCCATGACAGTGCCTTCCCTTGTGGGTTGTAGTTCGCAGCGAGTGGGTAATCAAAGATTAGTCGAAAAGACGAATATAGGGAACATTTTTCGCCGAAAATCCGTGGGTTAATTCTTGGCGGTTATGGATCGGCTCGGTAGGATGATACCTGTCCCAACGCTCCCGCCATTCGCGGGTAACCCATACCTGTAATTATGAAAGATCACGAGGTCAAAGCCCTGCTCCAGGAAACGCTGGAGGATTATCAACTCACCAAGAAAGAACGCAACGAACTCCGCGATTTGCTTGATAATGTCCGTGGCGACGAGCAGCGCCGCGCGCTTTATCGGAGCATGGCCTTTGATGCCGCCCGCGAAGCCCTTGCCAAGGCCGATGCCGGCCAACGCTTTCAGGTTTTGGATTGGCTGGAAGGCACGGTTAAAACCCTACACCCGGCCGAGAATCTTCCGGCCGGCGGTAAGCGCGAGGGGGCAAAATCGTACTTTAGTCCGGATGACAATTGCGTGGGCAAGATCACGGAAATGTTTGGCACGGCTCGCGCCTCGGTAGATGTGTGTGTGTTTACCATCACGGACAACCGGATTGTGGATGCCATGGAGCGCGCCCATCGGCGCAATGTGCAGGTGCGGGTGATCAGCGATGACGATAAGGCCATGGATGCCGGTTCTGATATCGATCGGCTTGAGCGAATGGGAATTCCCGTGCGCGTCGATCGCTCCGAGCATCACATGCACCATAAGTTTGCCATCTTCGATAAATCAAAACTCCTCACCGGTAGCTACAACTGGACGCGCTCAGCCTCGCTGCATAACGAGGAAAATTTTCTTATTACCACCGACCGCGACCTGCTTAAGGATTTTACGCGGATGTTCGATAAACTGTGGCGCGACTTCAGTTGATCCATGAGTCAGCCTCGTCATCAACCGCGTAATACGCCCGACGTCAAGTTGCGGCTGCGTTTGCCGACCGATGGCTCAGTGGATTTGGATAAGCTTCGCGCCGCACTGGAAGCCCAGTTGAAGACGGGTACGGCTTCGGCGGTGGCGGAACCGGTTGAGGTTGAGGAGCCGAAAGTCCTTTCGGAACTAGAAGTTCTGCCACAGCCTGAACCGGCCCGTGAACCAAACGCCGCCTGGGTTTGGGTCCGGCAAAACACGCCCACCACCGTGGCGTTGGTTTCGGCCGTCACCGCATTTGTATTGGCGGTGGTCTGGGCCGTACAGAGTAACGACGGTGGCGTGGCCCATTCGCTAGTGAAATGGGTATTCGTTCTGGCTGCGCTTTCCTTTTTGGGCGCTTTTGGAACGGTGGTGTTTCGGAAGAGGAAGGAAGCTGCCGCCGCGGATGGCGAAGCCCTCGCCGAGCCATTGGTTGAGCCAGAGCCGGAAGACTCGTTTCAGTTTGGCGTTTGGCTTAGTCAAAATGCGCCGACTTATGTGGCCGTGTTTACCTTCGCACTGGCGTTCGTCACCGGGATTATTTGGGTCACGCTGAAGAGCACCGGGGAGGGAAACATATCGAGTTCGTTGTACTGGGTCATCGGCATCAATATGGCGTTATTTCTCGTTAGCATGGGGTTTGTGCTGATACGGCAACTAAAAATTGCGGATTCTGCTGCAAGCCATGTTTGGACGAACGTCAAAGCCGATCCCAAAAAAGCTTACCTGCCAGCACTGGGTTTTGTTGGAGTGGTGGTGCTGGTTTTTTTAGGGCTCACTCTTATCCAAGATACTCCGAGTACTGACCGGGCCGAGGACAAGCCACTACCCAAGACTCAACCGGGCGATTCCAAAAATATCCCCAAGGGAAATACCAATGGTGTTCCCGTGCCGCCGCCACTACCCAAGACTCAATCGGGCGATTCCAAAAATATCCCCAAGGGAAACACCAATGGTGTTCCCGTGCCGCCACCCATTCCGGCTCCGGCACCGAAAACGCCAACCCCGCAAACGGAGGCCAAACCTTCGTGGTACCCGGCCGAAGGCGCACTGGGCCGGTTAGGCGGCGTGGCCGTGATGGGCGGTTTGCTGGGCGCGTTATTGCTCGGAGTGAACCGATTTCAGAGACGTCATTATCCCGATTCAGCTGCCCTCCAAGCGGCTTCGATTAAATATCATTTTGATTTCACCCGATGTTTCCGATCCTTTGTTGCAGTACATGGTGCCTTTGTATTGGTCGCTTGTGTTACGGGGGGCGTGTATGCTGCGAGCGCTGTTTGGACGAGCGCTTTAGAGAATTTGGGCCTCAGCTTTATCTGGTTTATTGGCGGGATCGGTGCATCGGGCCTAATGGTGTTAGCTGCGGGGGCGGCCGGTTTGGATTTGATGACACAGCTAGATGGCGACGGGTCTTCTCAAAAGAATGGTTCGGCAGTGAGCCGGTACATTAAGCGCAAATTGTGGCTAATCCTGCTGGGCGGTTTGGGAATCGGAGCGCTCGGGGTGGCCTTCACCGACTTACCCTCATCGGAAGCGTTTCAACGCTTCTGTGCTGGTTCATTAGGTGTTGGTCCAATTGTAGCGTATTGTTGGGGCTGGACCAAGTTGGTGCAGCCTAAACTAAAAGCCCCAAAAATCCCGCAGCGTAAAGGAAAAATAAACCTGCCCGCTTTAATGGTTTTCAATCTACCATTCTTGTTCGTGTTGGGCGGGTTGCTGTGTTTAGGGGCTACCTTAATGTTTGGTATCGCTTGGGAATTTTTGTGGCTGGGATTGCCACTGGGTATTCTTACGGCCTTGGGCTTATCAGTCAGCAACCGCCTCTTCCCGCGTGTTGTTCGGAATTGGCACTTCATTTTCGGAACGGGAATGATTGGGTTCTGGTTGGTTTTTTTCACCGATAATAATCTCTTTTGGTTGTTGTTCATCTTTTTGACCGTTGGGGCGGCGCACGCGGAACAAACTACTCAATTTACCTCCACCGATGAAGATCACGGATGGATGTTGATCCTGCCTGAACATCGAGGAGACTATCAACCCGTCATCAATCCCACCCGCGATGGTCTTGATGTGCGTTGGTTTCAGTTCGGTCTGGTAAGCCTGTTTGGTTTGGGGCTGCTAGTCTCAGCAATCGGGTTTATTTGGGGGTAAGGAGTACCAGTTCGGGTGTCCTTGAGATCGATTAACTTGATCGAATACCCTTGCGATTTTGGCCCTTTAAGGGCACATATTCTGCTGATGGGTGTTCGGGCATTCATTTATTTTCTGTTGAGCGCAGTTGTGTTGGCGGAGCCGACGCAGCATGACGCGATTCCGGTTTTGCTGCAGCGATGTGTGATGTGCCATGGGCAGACGTTGAAGGATGGCGGGGTGGATTTGCGCACGAAATCCTCAATGCTGGCAAGCAAGGCCATTGTTCCCGGTAAGCCGGAGAGCAGCCCAATGATTCAGCGCATCCTTTCGCGCGCCTGTCCGCCGGATAAAAATATCAGCATGGCGGGCATTGAACGGATGGGCGACCGCGAGCTGCAGACGTTGCGGGATTGGATTGCGGCCGGCGCGCCGGAAGTGGAGCAGGTATTGAAGCCGCAACAGGTGGATCCGGAAGCCCGAGAGCATTGGGCGTTTCAACCGCCCAAACGCGAGGAAACACCGCGGGTGAAGGCGGCCGATCGGGTGGTTAACCCGGTGGATGCTTTTCTGCTAGCAAAGCTGGAAGCCAAGGGCCTGTCGTATTCTGTAGAGGCGGACAAACTAACGTTACTGCGTCGTATGACCTTCGATCTCACCGGGCTGCCGCCGACTTCCGCCGAGATGGCGGAGTTTCTGAAAGACGAAAGCCCCACGGCCGTGGAGAAAGTGGTGGATCGCCTGCTGGTATCGCCGGCTTATGGCGTCCGCTGGGGGCGGCATTGGCTGGATATGGCCGGCTATTCGGATTCTGAGGGCAAACGCAATGCGGATATGATACGCGATCACGCATGGCGGTATCGCGATTATGTGATCAACGCGTTTAATGCCGACAAGCCGTACGATCGGTTTTTGATCGAGCAAATTGCCGGTGACGAATTGGTGGACTACACCGATGCCGAGGCGGTGGATGAAACGGTGATTGAGAAGCTGGTGGCGACCGGCTTCCTGCGCATGGCGCCGGACGGCACGAGCGCCAATCCGGTGAACCGCGTGGAGGATCGCTTGCAAGTGATTGATGATGAGCTACAGATACTTGCCGGTGGGGTGATGGGCCTTACGCTCAAGTGCGCCAAGTGTCACGATCATAAATACGATCCTATCAGCCAACGCGATTACTATTCCTTCGCCGCCATCTTCAAGGCGGCTTACGACGAATATAACTGGCTCACGCCGCAGGCGTTTCGCAATCAATGGGCCGGCAGCAGTCGGCGACACCTAGCCGTGGCGTTGCCGGCCGAGCGCAAGGCAGTGGAGGATCACAATACCAAGATTGATGCGGAACTGAAACCGATGGAGGAACAGTTTAAAACGATCAAGGGCAAGGAGCGTGGGGAACTGAAAAAGAAAATCGATGCGCTCAAGGCGAAGAAGAAATCGATCCCGCTGATCCGTGCGCTGTGGGATCGCGGCGAATCTTCGCCAACGTATGTGAGTCTACGCGGTAATCCGAGCAGTCCAGGTCCGCTGGTGAACGCTGCCTTGCCCGCTGTGTTTTCGGAAAAGCCCTTTAAGCCAGCCGCGGTTGTCGGGGCTAATAAGACCGGTAACCGCTTGGCGCTGGCACAGTGGATTGCCAGTCCAGAGCATCCGCTCACCGCGCGCGTTTGGGTGAACCGCGTATGGAAGCACCACTTCGGCCGCGGCATCGTTAGCAGCCTTGATAATTTCGGTAAGATCGGTGTGCCGCCCACGCATCCGGCTTTGTTGGATTGGCTGGCGCGGGAATTGGTGGAAAACCGGTGGAGTACCAAGCATCTGCACCGGCTCATTTGCACCAGTGCGGCGTACCGGCAGTCATCACTGAAAACCGAAACGGCCGCGCGATTGGATCCCGAGAATTATTTGCTTTCCCATATGCCCATGCGGCGGCTCGATGCGGAGGAATTGCACGATGGCCTGATCGCCATTACCGGGCGGCTGAATCCGCGGCAGGGCGGCAAGCCCGACAAGGTGCAGGTGCGCGAGGGCGGTTATGTGACCGGCGAACCGGGCGAAGGCGGATGGCGGCGCAGCGTGTACATCCAACAACGGCGGAAACACATGATGACGCTGCTGGAGACCTTTGACCTGCCGGCGATGAATCCTAACTGCGTCACCCGCATCAATTCCACCGTGGTGC
>Ga0208624_1000439_pt1 | contig 21808 bp, 21 predicted proteins | sample Knorr_S23_td_DCM_FD_185607 | JGI IMG/M metagenome (GOLD analysis project Ga0208624, IMG submission 185607) | Marine microbial communities from Southern Atlantic Ocean transect - Knorr_S23_td_DCM_ad_71m_LV_A (SPAdes) (version 2) | ecosystem: Environmental > Aquatic > Marine > Oceanic | place...
GTAAAAAATTGGCAAGACAAATCACCAATGAAAAAATTAGTAAATCCAAAAGATGTTGCTAATACGGCTATTTTCCTTGCTAGTGATTTTTCTCATTCTATTAATGGTGAGAATATAATAGTTGATACTGGAATGAGTTGCGTGCAAGCGTGGTGATAATAAATAGAACAAAATTAGGTATATTATGAATAATTTCAATTACTTAGACAGTATATACAATAAAAAAGCAAAATTATACAAAAATATTAATATTGTAAAAAATGTACAAATTTGTGATTTAACTCTGGAAGCGGACGGAGAAGAAATGGCTGGCCTTAAATTTAAAGAGGCAGAAAGGATAGAAATTGCAAAAATACTAGATGAGGTTGGCGTACATCGTATCGCTATTATTGGAAATTCACCAAAACCTACAAGGGGTGATATAAAAAGTGCCGAAAAAATTTTAGACCTTAATCTTAAAGCTAGAACAAATGGTTTTGTAAAAACAAAAGAAGAAATTTTCAAGTGTTATAAGATAGGGTTAAAAGAAGTAGTAATTTTAGTAGGTATAAATAAAAAAGCTTTTACAAAAAATACTTCTCCTAAAGATATTTTAGAAAAAAGTGAAAGTCTTATTGAATTTGCTAAAAACCTTGGATTGCATGTTTCTTTTATGGGTATGGATTCAACAAGAACTTCCCCTAAATTCCTAAAAAAAATAATTACCAAATTAGAACCTTTATTTGATGAGTATGTTATAGGGGATAGTTTAGGAAGAATTACACCACATGGTACAGAATACTTAGTTAAGTTAATAAAAAAATGGACAAATAAACCTATTCATTTACACCCACACAATACCACATCTCTTGCCGTTGCTAATTCTCTAACAGGAGTCTTAAGTGGTTTATCAGTTGTACATACAACAATAAACGGATTAGGAGAATTTTCAGGTTTAGCTGCGACTGAAGAGTTCGCCGCAGCAATTGATATGCATTCAAAAATTTCCTTAGGTTTAAATTATTCTAAGTTACATGAGGCAAGCAATTTAGTTTCTAAGATTACAGGAATAAAAACTCCTCCTTTTAAACCCATAACTGGAAAATCCGCACTAGCAATTCCAGAAACTGAAGAAACTCAAGAATTTATGTATAATTTAAATCTTGAAAATAAAATAGATGAAGGAATGCCTATACCTCCTCACTTAATAGGAAAAAATGTAAAATTCTCAATTGGAAAAAAATGTAATGAATTTACTGTACTTTATAACCTAAAAGAATGTGGCTATGAGATTTCAAATAATGAAGCTAAATTTATAGCAAAAGAAGTAAGAAGAAGATTATCCAAAAGAAATAAATACTGCTTAATAACTCAAAATGATTTGGTTAATATATATTTAAAAATCAGAGATAAACTTTAAATCAGATATTTTTTTCAAGATATAATGAATTAACTTTTAAATAAAATCTGAGAATTAGACTAATTGAAGCAACAGTAAGACCAATAACCATTCCCAACCATATTCCAATACTTCCTATTTTAAAAATAAAACCTAATATATACCCTGAACAAATTCCAAATATCCAATAACTTAATAATGCTAAAATGAATGGTATTTGAACATCCTGTATACCTCGCAATAAACCTAATCCTGAAGCCTGCAAACCATCTACTAAATGAAAAATTGCAGCAAACATAAGTAATAATACAGCTAAGTTTAAAATATCATTACTAGAGTTTAAATTTTTGTCTAAAAAAAGAGATAAAAGAAATTCAGGAAAAGTTATGAATAAAGAAATTACAATAAATGCATATAATGTAGTCAATAATAGAGTTGCTTTAGCAATTTCTATTAATTTAATTTTATCCTCTTTTTTACCAAATGAATTCCCTACTAGGGCAGTAGATGCTTGGGATAACCCAACATGAAACATAAAAGTTAACCCTGCTAGTTGCATCGTAATTCCGTGTGCTGCTAGCTCTACTTTGCCCAACCATCCCATCATAATGGCACTACTTGTAAAAAGACTAGTTTCCGCAAAATAAGTAAAGCCAATAGGGTAACCTAATAAAAAGACTTTTTTTAGAAAATCAAAATCTAATCGCCAAAACCTATCAAAAATTTTATATCGGTAAAGTTTATAATATGAAAAAAAAATAAAACAAAAAAGCATAAAAAATTGTACTAAAAGGGTTGCTAAACTAGCTCCTTTTATTCCTAATTCAGGAATTCCTAAATTACCAAAAATTAGAACCCAATTTAGAAAAATTTTTATTGGAAAGGCTGCAAATGTAATCCAGAAAATAATTTGTGTAAATTTTAAACCTGTTAGAAAACTGCGCAAAGTAACAACAGCTAAAGCTGGAAACATAGAAAATCCCATTATGATAAGATAATCTTTAGCTATTTTTGAAATTTCAGAATTTTGACCAATAGCTAGTAAAATAGTTTCAGAAAATAAGAAAAGGTTTAATGTAAAAAAACTGTAAATAAAAGAAACCCATAATCCCATTCTTGCTACTCTACGAACTTTTATGTGATCATTTTGAGAATCATAGGCCGCAACTAAAGGTACAATTGCAAATGAAAATCCAGAACCAATTATAAATATGGAAAAAAAGAAAGATCCACCTATTACAGCAGATGCCAGAGCTTCAGAACTATAATGGCCAAGCATAGCAGTATCTACAATATTTAGAGAAAATTGTGCTACATTACTACCAATCAATGGTAGCGCTAATAAAAAAAGTTTATGAAAAATTGGATTAGATAATTTCATGATAATGCCTAATCATTTAAATACTGAAATAGCAATAATTAATTTTTATATTCAAAAATAATGAGATTACCTTATATAATCTAGGAAAACCCTAATTTTGAAAAAAAAGTATATGAGTATAAATTTTAATAATGCTATTGTCCGTCTACCTAGTGAAACCATAATAAACGCGCTAAGCTCAAAAGGACTTTCTCCAGACTTTTTAAAAGTGAAAATACAACATCAAGCTTATTCTGATACTCTTAAAGAGATTGGCTTGAAAGTTAAGATATTAAATCCATTAAAAAATTTTCCTGACAGTTTGTTTGTTGAGGATCCAGCACTCGTTTTCAATAAAATATGTATCATATTAAGACCTGGTGTAGTTGAGCGATCAGGAGAAGCATCTAATTTAAAAGTCGATATTTCTAAATTTTTTGATAAAACATATACCTTAGAACAGGGCTATGTTGAAGGTGGTGATATTTTGAGAATAAATAACCATTTTATAATTGGAATATCTGGTAGAACAAATGAAACTGGAGCTAAAAATTTAAGTAATATAATTGAAAAAAATGGTGGAACATCAGAAATCGCAATAACTCCAGAAAATACATTGCATTTTAAATCAGAATGTAGTCTTTTGGATGAAGAAACAATTTTAGCAACAGATAACCTTATAAAAAGTGATTTTTTTAATAAAAAATACCGAATAATTAAAGTACCTAAAGGAGAAGAAACTGGAGCTAATTGCCTTAGAATAAATGAGCATTTACTTATTCCTAAAGGGTACGATAGACTTTTAGATTTGGTATCAAAAGATTATAAAATAAGAGTGTTAGATGTTACCGAAATGGAAAAAGTTGATGCTGGATTAAGTTGTTTGAGCCTGAGATGGTAGTAATAGTCTATTTTTGCCAGTTTTTTAATTCATTAATCCATTTTTTTTTTGCATTGAATGATTTCGCACCATCAATTACTTTTTCTAAATAACCCTTTCTTGGATTTCCAATTACTTTGTTAAATGCAATATATACGAGTGATAATACTCTTTGGTTTAAATATGTAATATAACAATATTTTTTAAAATAAATTTTCTTTTTTACACCCTCAAAATAATCAAGAGTTAATTCATGTTTCAGATTTATCAACCAAAGAACACCATTAACTGTAGAATAATTATGAGGGATAATAGTTGCTACTCCTCTTGAATTGATAATAAAACGATAACCTAATAAAGATACTTTACCTAGTGGCCTAGAATTTAGACATCTATATTCCATTTGTTCTTGGTTCATATTTGAGCCATATGCAAAATAGAAAGTATAAGTATTATTTTTCATCAAAGCACCCTGAGTTTAAATTTTTTTCTATGATTTATTTTTTTTATGTTTTTAAATATTGTTTTGTTGTCTATCATAATAATGAGTTACAAAAATTTGTAGTAATTAATTTTAAAAATGCAAAATAGACAGATAATTGAACCAAAAAGATCCATAGATGTAATCCATGAAACTGACGTCTTAGTTGTAGGATCAGGACCAGGGGGTCTTTCAGCCGCTATTGCATCTGCAAGGTGTGGAGTTAAAACTACTTTATTAGAACGCTTTGGTTGTTTTGGCGGTAATATAACAGTAGTAGGCGTAGAAGGTTTTGCTTGGTATAGGCATGAGAAAACTGTTGAGGCTGGTGGAATTGGTAGAGAATTTGAGGAACTAGCAAAAGAAATGGGCGCAGCAGTACCAGAAAGCCAGTCTTTAAGTTATGAATTAGATAGTGAAGGCTTCAAATTAGTGGCAGATAAGCTCGTTATGGATTCTGGCATACATCCTATGTTACATCGATCATTTTCTATGCCAATTATGGAAGGTAATACTATTATAGGGGTTATAGTTGAATCCAAGGCTGGAAGAGAGGCCATTTTATCAAAGGTAGTTATTGATGCAACTGGCGATGCTGATGTAGCTTTTAGAGCAGGAGCTCAATTAAATACAATGCCAGTTGAAGAACTAATGGCAACTTCAGTCATGTTTCATTTAGCTGGCGTTGATAAAAAAGCTTTTCTTTCTGAGATCCAAAATAATCCACAGTCTTATAAAGACTGGTCTGATAGTGAATGGGAAGTTGAAACAGACGGTAAAGAAGATGATTTGTTTTCTCCTTTTATAAAAAAACCATTCCAACAGGCGATCAATGACGGTCTCTTACCATCAGATTTAAAAACAATTGGTGGTACCTGGGGTGCTGTACATGACACAGGTGAGCTAACTTACATGAATATAATTCAATTATCAAATATAGATGGAACCAACCCAGACGACCTAACAAGAGGTGAAATTGAGGGAAGAAAACAGGCTATGTTGGCAATAGAAGCTTTAAAAAAATATTATCCAGGATGTGAAAAAGCGAGACTGAGAAATTTTGGAATGAGTATTGGAATTAGGGATACTAGAAAATTAGATGCTGTTTATAATATGACAGAGCTAGATGTTAGAAAACAAGGTAAATTTGAAGATACTATCGGAATTTACCCAGAATTTATAGACGGGTATGGTCTATTAATTTTACCCACTACTGGACGATATATGGAATTACCTTATAGTGCAATGCTGCCAAAAAATATAAATGGTCTTTTAGTTACAGGTAGAGCCACGGGAGGAGATAAAATCTCTCATGCCGCAACTAGAAACATGTCATGTTGTAGTGTAAATGGTCAAGGTGCAGGTATAGCAGCAGCTACTGCTGTAAAATCGAATAGAGACGTTAGAAATGTAAACATTGCGAACGTACAAAAAGAAATTAAAAAACAAGGTGTTAGAATTAATTAAGTAAGAGTTATTTATGGTTCAAATAATTTAAAATAAAGATAACTGTTTGGATTTTTTATTTACTCTAGTTGTGTTTCTCTTTCTACTTCCGTGTTTTAAAAAAACTTTTTTTGATGTTTCATAATAGTTATCAGTTTTTAGTATTTTTTTTATTTCATTTCTGGCAAATTTTATAGCTTCCTCATGTATGACAATTCTATTTGGATAATCTTTTCCTAGAATACAATTATTATTTTTTTGAGTGGTAGGATCCATTTTCCAAGGTTCATGAATGAAGGTAGAGTCCAAGTTTTTTAGTTCAGGAACCCATTTTTTGATAAAAGCACCATTATTATCATGCTCTATAGATTGCTTAACCGGATTATAGATTCTGAAAGTATTAATACCAGTTACTCCAGATTGCATTTGTAACTGACTGTAATGAATACCAGGTTCATAATCAGTAAAAAGTTTAGCAAGTAAATTGCCAGTATTTTTCCAATCCAACCATAAATCATAGCTAGCAAAGCTTACTAACATAGCCCTCATTCTAAAATTAAGCCAACCAATCTTTGTTAAACTTCGCATGCAAGCATCTATAAAAGGATAACCAGTAAGCCCCTTTTCCAAAGATCTAAAATGATCATTAATATTTTGATGACGTGTCAAAGCATCAAAATTTGGATGCATAGATTTAAATTCAATTGAAGGTTGGTCTTCTAATTTTTGAATAAAATGACATCTCCATGAGATCCTAGAAGTAAAAGCTCTAATATTTTTTATTTTATTTTTATCTAAATTGGATGAATTTTGGTTTAAAAAAAAATTAACTTTTTTGAATACTTCCCTTACAGAAATTGTACCATAAGTCAAATGAGTTGAAAGTCTTGAACAATGTTTGTCTGAATTATGTGGCCCCGATATATATTTTAAATAATTTGCCGAATTTGTTTTTAAAAATAAATCAAATATCTTCAAAGCTTCTTTTCTTCCCCCTTTTTGAACTTTGAAAATTTCATCAGTACCAAATAAAAAATCATTTGTTGATGGCAGATCAAATTTAAAATTATAGTCAAGTGTATTTATTTCATTTGGTTTATCAAGAATAGGTAAATTTAGTCTGTTTTTTTTTATTTGGGACCATTTATCCCTATTTTCTAAGTTTCTAACTACTCCATTATTTGGATACTCAATAAAATTTATGTTTTTTGTTTTACACCAATTTTGTACTTGTATATTTCTGGATAAGACCCAGTTATTTCCTGTTTCTTCATGAGATAAAATAGAGCATATTTTAAATTTTTTATTTATTTCATCAAAAAAATTAAGTGCCTCATCTATTTCAACATGCAAATTACTTCTCAAGTTAATAAGGTCTATTTGTAAGTCTATTAAACAATCTCTTATGAAAGACCAATGCCTTTTAGAAGAAAATGGCTGTCTCCAAAAGGATGGCTCAATTAAATAAATGGGTAAAACTGGTATTTTATTTTCACATGCTCTTACTAAAGGCATATGATCTTTAACTCTAAGATCCTTTTTAAACCATAAAATTTGGATTTCCATTTTCATAGGAATGAAGTAATCATTTCTATTTTAAATTCATTGAGACATTTAGACCGCTATTTTTTCACCTAATTAAAAATGAATCCAGCTATTGAAATAGGAATAATTAAGACAACCACCAAAATAGCAACTAAATATAAAATTTTCATTTTTTTAGACATTGTTAAAAATCAAAAACACAGAAATTATCAAAAATCTAATTTAAAATTCAAAATCCTTTAAAAATGGCTTTAATAGATCAAAATCAGGTGAAACTTTCGAACAGGAATTAATGACTAATTCATGATTACTCCCCTCAACCTCTCCATTCACAAGTCGGTAAGGATCCTCTTTGTAAGCAATTAATAATTCTTTTTGAGCTAATTCTGCAGTAGATGCGTTTTGTCTATCAACAGAATAAGTACCTTCCCTTTTTCCACTTGGAAAGTTTATATAAAATTTTATTTCCCAGTACCAATAATCATCCATAACATTACCATTTATCACATTACAATATAATTTAAATTTTGTAATGGGACTATTTGTCATTATATCATATAGATATTACAACAATACATCCTATAATATTTATAATGCATACAAACCAAAAAAATAAAAGAACATATGAAAAAAATGCATTTCAAGTAGAAACAGCAGAAGATTTAGAAACTCTCGTAAGTGATAAACGTTTAGGCTGGAGAGCATCACCTAGTAAAGCCAGAAGAAGGCAACGAAGATATAAAAATAGAATAATTAATGAGATATATAAAATTGAAAGAAATTAAATTTCGTTACTATATATTTATCATAATTTAGAATTTGATGGATACTTAAATTATATTACATCTATAAAAGCGACCAATGTTAAAAAAACTTTTGATAATAATACTTTTACCACTTTTTGTTGGGACTTTTGCACAAAGTGAAATAATAGGAAAAGGGTTAATTTGCAAACTTTCCGGTAAACCTCGTGTATCAAACTACTCTGATATTGTTGTTTTTTTTAATCAAACCAAAGAGGTTGAGCTTAATAGAATATTTCGAGAACTTGATACCTTTAAATCAATGAATACTCCTGAGATTACACCCAAATTAGAAGCAGATGCTCATGAAATAAGATGGATTTGCACTACTGGCTGTCCCAAAGAAACTTATGGAAATTTCGTACTTAACAGAAAAAATTTGGAACTTAGGTCAGCAACAGAAAAGTTCAAATGTGAAGTATTAAGTTCTGCTTCTGTTCTTAAAAATAAATTGCTCTTCAGAATGAAAGAATTACAGAAAGAATATAATGATGAATTGAAAGGGAATAAAATATAATTTAATAAAATATTTTTAAAATAAATAAATAACAATTATCTAGTTCCTAAAATCCCTCTATTGTAACCGGAATGCTCCGAGCGGAACTGAGCTCACCAAGTGGACAAACAAAAAATCTAATCAGCTTATAAATTAACTGAGACCTTGTATCATCTTGTTCAAATGAATTTTAATAGATAATATAAAAATTTTAATGTAGTTTAAAGATAAAGTTAATAACAAATAAGAGGCTAAAATGTCAGGACTTAGGGAAAAATCAGATCAAATTTGTAGCGTAATTCAGTGTAGCATAAAAGGTAGTCCTGAAGAGTTTAAAAATTGGGTAAAAAATAGGTCCTCAAAGTATATTTTGGACTTAAAAGAAGAAAAGTTGATAAGTTACGAATGGCATATTTCTGATAGTGGAAAAGAGGCCACTTTAATCGAAATCTTAGCAGATAGCGATGGGTATATGCAACGTATCAAAAACCATATTGAAAGTCCAATTGCTGCAGAAGTAATGGAGTTAGTAGATTTTAAGGGGTGGTTAGTTTTTGGTAATTCTAAACCAGATTTGGTTGAAGCACTCGCACCTTTTGGAGCTACATTTCAAACCTACCTATTCGGGTTTAATCACTCTATAGAAAAACCATAAAAGTTTTGATAGCACTTTCCATGATTTTACTCATTTAGAAGATCAAATATTTGGACTTTTTTAAACTTTCTTGTTCAGATTTATAGGAAAATTTCGTAATTCTTATTTTATCTTCGTTAATATATGATAATTGTAGGTTTAAACCTTATTCAATAGGTTCTCGGTGTCAAAAACATATTAGTTATTAATAAATGGTGCCTCCAGAAATACTCGATCTCTCGACCAACCTACTATAGTTAATAGGCTACAGTTTTTGGTGTACCATATTCTCCGATACATAATGTAAATAAAACCATAACAAGCGTATTTTGTATTCTCTGTATTTCCCAAGAAAGATAAAAATACAGATTATTGTAAGTTATTGATTTATTTGGCTCCGGCGGTAGGGATCGAACCTACGACCAATTGATTAACAGTCAACTGCTCTACCGCTGAGCTACGCCGGAACAATATTTAACCTATACCAATGGATTAATAATCCATCAAGCTCAATTTTTATTTATTTATAAACTCAAAACAATTATCTGGAGAAATTGCTCCATCACAACAAATCAAATTTCTTTCTAATAAATTTATAAGGTGAGCAAATACATTCCTACTCCCAGCATAAATTATAGGTTGAGGTTGATTCTTATAAATTTTATTAGCAATCTGATATGAATTAAGTGGCCTAATTTTTAAAATAGAAAGTATTTGATTTTCTCTTTCCATCCTATGTTTCTTTAATTTAGCAACATATGTTTTTGCATCTTCAACCTGATGTCCATGTCCTGGTAAATATACATTATCACTTCTATTTAATAATTTATCTAAAGAATTGAAATACTGCCCTACATCACCATCTGGTGGAGAGATAAGAGTAGATGTCCACCCCATAACAATATCTCCGGAAAATAGAATATTTTTATCTATTACAGAAAAACACAAATGATCAGCCAAATGACCAGGGGTATGGACAACTTCTATTGACCAATTAAACCCATTTAAAACTTGGAGATCATTCAAATAATAATCAGGTCTAAAATTGGTATCTAACCCTTCGAAACCACCTATTTCTAAGTTAGAATTTAATAATTTTTTCATAATTGAAGATCTAGCCATTTCTAATTTACCATGGGCAAAAATAGGTATTGAAAAATCTCTAGATATTCTCATTGCGAGAGGTGAATGATCTAGGTGAGAGTGAGTTACTAAAATATGACTTGCTTTTTCTTTATTTATTATATTTTTTATTTGTTCATAATGTTGCTCATTATCAGGTCCTGGATCAATAATACATAAACCTTCTTGATTACCCAAAATATAGGTATTTGTACCCTTTTGAGTCATAGGACTTGGATTAGGAGCAGTTATTAATCTTATGTTTTCAAAAATTTTTTTCAAAGAAATAACAATTTATTTTAATAAAAGATTATGTATTAATTATGATTAAATTTAAATAAAGTTCATTAAAAAAATGGCTCAACATCCAATTAAGAGATATTTACCAAAAAGCTTATTAGGAAGAGCCATTTTAATACTATTATTTCCTATCATTTTTATCGAAATAGTTGTAGGGATTGCTTTTATACAAAGACATTTTGAACAAGTCACAAACCAGATGTCTGAAGGTATTGCTTTTGAAATTATTTATATTCAAAAAGAAACTGAAAGAGGATTAACAGAAAAATTATCTGATGACATTTTATTAAATAAACTATCAAATCTAGGTGAAGAGTTTGGCTTTGAAGTTAGTTTTTTGAAAGAAAAAAATTTTACAAGACAAACAAAAATTGGACTTATTGATTTGTCTGGAAAAACATTTGTTAAAAACTTAAAAGAAAAACTTAAGAGACCTTCCTCTTTTGACTTATCAGACCCACGAAATGTTCTTATTCAAGTTCAATTTGATCAAGGTGTTTTAGAGTTCAAAATAAGTAGAAAGAGGATAAGTGCTTCTAATCCTCATCAGCTTTTAGTATTAATGCTATTTGTCACTATTTTACTAGTCATACTTTCATTAATAATTCTAAAAAACCAAATAAGACCTATCGGTAAACTTGCGAAAGCTGCAGAAGCATTTGGAAAAGGCCAGTTTATAGAATTTAGACCTGGAGGATCAGACGAAGTTCGAAGAGCAGGTATTGCATTTATGGCGATGCGAGCAAGAATAGAAAGACAAATTAAGCAAAGAACACAAATGCTGTCTGGTGTAAGTCATGATCTTAGAACACCGTTAACTCGATTAAAATTAGCTTTAACATTGGAAAACAAAAGTGACGAAATAAAAGAAATGCTTGAAGATGTCAATTCGATGGAAGCAATGTTAGATGAATTTTTAGAATTTTCAAAATCTAATGTGAATGAAAAAACTCAAAAAACAAATATTTATGAATTTGTCGAATCTATAGTAAATAAGAATAAAAAACATTTTAAAAATCTTGTTCTGGAAATTTCTAAATCATTGGAGAAAAGTTTTTCAATGAGTATAAGAACAAATGGACTTAAAAGAGCAATTCAAAATATTATCGATAATTCAATTACTTATGGAAAAAATATAAGTTTTAAAATAAATAAAGAAAAAAATAATTTAATATTTGAAATAGAAGATGATGGAATTGGGATAGAGGAAAAAGATTATGAGATAGCTTTTCATCCCTTTACAAGATTAGACAAATCTAGAAACCAAAATAATCATAGTGGAGTTGGTCTTGGGTTAAGTATTGCAAATGATGTTATAAGAATGCACGGTGGTCAATTATCTCTATATAAATCTACAGCTCTTGGAGGACTTGGAGTAAGAATAAGACTTCCTATTTAAACTTAATTATACTTTCTAGTCCCTTTTTAGCGTAATGCTTTACATATTTACCCATTTTTATTGCTTTTTCAGGATTTGAAGCATTTCCATCTAAAGCTCTTTTCTTAACACCCTGTAAAATGGCTGCCATGCGGAAATAACAAAAAGGTAAAGCAAATTCTAAGTCTGGGATATCATTAAGATTCCTAAGTTTACTGTATAATTCCAAAAATTCTTTATCTTCGGGGATAGCAAGTTCTTTTCTTTTAATTCCATATAGCCCTCTACCCTCTTCTCCTATTGGCATAGACCATTGCATGATTTGAGAGGCTAAATCAGCTCTTGGATCTCCTATTGTTGATAGTTCCCAATCAAGAACAGCAATTAAATTAAAATTTTTTTTATCAAACAGTAGGTTGTCTATCCGCCAATCACCATGGACTAAACAAGAATTACTTTCTTTTTCTGATGGAATATTATCCCCTAACCAACTTATAAGATTTTCCATTGGTTCAATTAACTCAGTTTTACTATTTTCATATTGAACAGACCAACGCGAAAATTGCCTAGCAAAATAATTTCCTGATTTACCAAAGTCTAAGAGACCAACTTTCTCTAGACAAATTTGATGCAAATTAGCTAAAATTTTTGTGGTTTCTTGGTAAATTTTTTTACGTTCAGAATTTTTTAATGTTAAAGCCCTGGGATCTAAAAAAGATTGTCCATCAATATATTCCATAATGAAATAAGGTGTTCCAATATCATCATTATCCTCACAGAGATAATGCATTTTTGGAACAGGAACATTTGATAATTTTAAAGCAGACATTACTTTAAATTCTCTTTCGATCATATGTGCTGATTTTAACAATGTTCCAGAGGGCTTTTTTCTTAGAACTAATTTATTTTTTTTTCCAGTTAAAATAAATGTTGGATTAGATTGACCAAATGAAGTTTTTGTATATTTCCAAGGACCTTGAAAACTTGGTAATTTTAAAGCTAATGTGTCAGTTAATTTACTTATATTGAGTAGATGAGGTAAATTATCATTCATTAAAATTCATTTTTTTTGAATTTTTTTAACTCAGCTCTTGCTACCTGACGTCTGTGAACTGCATCTGGGCCGTCTGCTAATCTTAGTGTCCTCAAATGTGTCCAAGCAGCAGCAAGTGGGGTATCTTGACTAACTCCCATTCCTCCAAAAAGTTGAACCGCTTCGTCTACTACTTTCAGGGCAACTTTTGGTGCAATGACTTTAATTTTACTTATCCAAGGCGCTGCTATTTTAGGCTCATAATTATCCATCATCCATGCAGCTTTAAGACAAAGTAACCTAGCCATTTCAATTTCTATTCTACAATTAGCTATAATGTCATAATTTGCACCTAACTCTGAAATTTTCTTACCAAAGGCTGACCTTGTTAATGCTCTTTCACACATCATTTCAAGAGCAAATTCAGCTTGTCCAATTGCTCTCATGCAATGATGTATTCTGCCTGGCCCTAATCTACCCTGTGCTATTTCAAACCCTTTACCTTCCTTGTTTAGTAAAAGGTCTTCCTTGTGGACTTTTACATTTTTAAAATTTATGTGCATGTGACCATGTGGTGCATCATCATGACCATAGACTTGCATGGGTCTTAATATTTTGATTCCATCAGTATCACTTGGAACCACAAACATAGAATGATTATTGTGTTTATTTTCAGTTGAATTATTTGTTTTAGCTAAAACTATGTATACTTTACATCTCGGATCACCAGCACCAGATATCCACCATTTTTCTCCATTTAACACATAGTGATCATCTTTTTTTTCTGCTTTTAATGAAATGTTAGTAGCATCAGAAGAGGCAACTTCAGGTTCAGTCATACAATAAGCAGATCTTATTTCTCCGTTTAGCAATGGCTTTAACCAAATCTCTTTATGTTTTTGAGAACCATACCTCTTAATTACTTCCATATTACCAGTATCTGGAGCAGAACAATTAAAAATTTCAGCACCAAGCCTACATTTGCCCATTTCTTCAGCTAAATAAGCATATTCTACTGTAGTTAATCCATGACCGTCTTTACTATCCGTAAGCCAAAAATTCCAAAGATTTTTACTTTTTGCTTTTTGTTTTAAATTATTAATGGTAGAGAGCATTTTGCTAGTGAATTTAAATCGTGAGCCAGCTGCACCTACGTCCTGAAAATATTCATCTTCTTTAGGCCTGATTTCATTATCAATAAAATCTCTTACTTCATTTTTTAAATTTTCAACTTTTTTTGTTAGGCCTATGTCCATTATTATACCTGATATTAAATTGAATGTTTAAGTATTAACTTTAAAAAAATATTAATCATGAAATTAATACGGTTGTAAATTAGGAGCAACAGATTATTTATTTATCATCTTAATTAATAACAAGATCGATATATTTAAAAATGATAAAAAAAGTAAATATCCATTGGTTTAGGAATGATTTGAGGCTTGATGATAATCCATCTCTTACTAAAGCCACAAAAAATTCAGAATTAATACCCATTTATATTTTTGACGAAAACGCTACCGTTGATTTCAATCATGGTGAAGCTAGTTTAACATGGCTTTATAAGTCATTGAAACTATTAAATAAATCTCTAGAAAACGGTCTGGTTATTTTTAAAGGGGAACCTTTAAAAATTTTAAAAGAATTAATAAAAAACAATAATGTATCAGGTGTTTACTGGAACAGAAATTATGCCCCATGGGAAATAAAAAGAGACACCATAATTAAACAAGAAATAAAAAAAACTGGCATTGAGTGTGAAACATTTAATGGAAATCTTCTTTGGGAACCCTGGGAAATTTTAAAAAAAGACGGAACTCCCTATAAAGTTTTCACACCCTTTTATAGAAAAGGATGCTTAGGTAGTTCTCCTCCACGAGTACCTTTACCAAAACCTCCTAAAATTAATCTTAAACAAAATATAGTGAAAAATAATGAATTTGATATTAATAAAACTAATACTAATAATTGGCAGAAAAGTATTTTAAGTCATGCACTAATTGGAGAGAAAAAAGCATTTGAAAGACTTGAATTTTTTATTAAAAATGGTTTAAAAAATTATAAAGATGGAAGAAATTTTCCATCTCTAGACAATGTTTCAAGATTAGCTCCCAATTTTCATTTTGGTGAAATATCACCAAATAAAGTCTGGTATAAGGTTGTTAATAATAATAAAAATGAAAATACAGATCACTTTTTAAGTGAACTAGGATGGAGAGAGTTTTCAAATCATCTTCTTTACCACTTTCCTCAATTTATTTATGAAAACCTACAAAAAAAATTTGATGGTTTCCCCTGGAAAAATGATGGAATTGCTTTAAAGAAATGGCAAAAAGGTTTAACGGGATTTCCATTAGTAGATGCTGGAATGCGTGAGCTCTGGCAAACTGGATCTATGCATAATCGATTAAGAATGGTAGTTGGGTCTTTTTTGGTAAAAAATCTACTTATTGACTGGCGACATGGTGCAAAATGGTTTTGGAATTGTTTATTTGACGCAGATATTGCCAATAATACTGCTGGTTGGCAATGGATCGCTGGATGTGGTGCAGATGCTGCACCCTATTTTAGAGTATTTAATCCAGTGACCCAAAGCGAAAAATTTGACAAAAAAGGAATATATATAAAAAAATACATACCAGAATTAATTAATTTAGACCAAAAATTTATACACTGCCCATGGGAAGCTCCTAATTCAGTTTTATTAGATGCAGGAATAAAATTAGGAGAAACATATCCCTCCCCAATAGTAGATTTAAAGGTGTCCAGACTAAAAGCCTTGGAAGCCTTTAATACTCTTAAATCTTAGTTTAAGTTATTTCCAAATTAAGACTTAAAAAATATTATGAGGTAAAATTATGGAATTTATAAATGCTTTAATTACCGGTCTACCATTTTTAATTTCACATCTGTTTGTAACTCTTTGCTTATTATTTTTAGGAATAACAAGTTATATTTTTTTGACACCAATCAGAGAATTAAAATTAATAAAAGATGGTAATGTAGCTGCCTCAATTTCTTTCTCTGGAGCCTTATTAGGTATAGGAATACCACTGGCAAGCTCACTTTCAGTTAGTAATTCTATCTTAGAAATAATAATTTGGGGACTTACTGCAATATTCCTTCAATTGCTTTGTTTTAAAGTGACAGATAGATTTCTTAAAGATTTAAGTGGAAGAATTGAAGATAATCAATTAGCACCATCAATTTTGCTTTTTTCGATAAAAATTTCAGTCTCTTTAATAATATCGGCAGCAATCATAGGGTAAATGTATTCTTTTATAAAAAATAATTTTTACCTGTTTATTGCTTTTTTCACTGTTTCTTGGGCTATTATAAACAATATTCCTTCTAATGAAGGAGCTACAACTAACACCGAATATTTATTTGCAAAAGAAGACGAAAACTTAATAACAAAACAAAAAAATGAAATAAATTTAAGAAACCTCAATAGATATCGCTTAAATACAAAATCAAGTAGAAATCAATCGAGTTCAGGAACTGCTTTTTATCTTGGTAATAATTTATGGATGACAGCTCGACATGTAATTAATGAATGTAAAGAAGTGTATCTTAAAAATGATAATAAGAATTCTTTTATAGAAAAAATATTGATTCATCCTAATTCTGACCTTGCACTATTTTCAAATAATAATTTGATTCCCGAAAAATTTGAAATCGGAAAAGAAATCTCCAAATTAGCATTTTCTTCGGGCTATCCAGCAGGAAAACCTGGTGATGTTGCACTTGAGTTTGCAGGGTTTATGGCAATGGAGGCTCGATCATACAATATCTTAGAAAAACATTCTATCTATGCAGTTTTAGAAAAAAACCCTAGAAATTTATTATCTTTTGGAGGGATAAGTGGAGGCCCTGCTTTTGATAGTAATGGCAAAATTAATGGTGTTGTAGTGGCCGAATTTACAAGAAGAGGTCTTTTAGGTGTAGTGGGCATTGATCAAATTAATTGGTTATTATCTGCTTCAAACAACCATAGTGATTTTTTAAATATTAATTCAAATACCGAATTCAATTTAATTAATTTAGAAATCAATAGAAAAAATTATCTGAAAAAAGGGGCTGAATTAAGAAGAAATAAAAGCATTAGTAAAGTAATATGCTTGGCCTAGTATTTAGTTAAATTATGATGATAAGCTCATGAAAATTTCTTAATTTTAGATTCTCTATATAAAACGAAAATACCAGAAAACATTATTAGTAAAATACCTATAAAACTGAGATAATCTAAAGTTTCATTAAAGAAAAATATTCCAATTAATAAAGCCCACACTATTAAAGTATAACGAAATGGGCTAACAAAAGAAACATCACCATATCTCATAGCTTCAATACTAAAGAAATAACCTATCATTAAAAAAACGGCTGATAATCCAAGATTAAATAATATAAAAAAATTTATAGGGTCCCATATTTGAAATATGGCTATGTAAAATCCCATTGAAGATGTTATTATCATTGAGGAAACTAGTGAAATGAAGAAAGCAGGTATGATTTTAGATACTTGTCGAGTAAGAATATCCCTAAAAGTAACTGATAAAACAGCAAAAATTGCTAAAATTGAGTAATAGTTAAATCCATCAGATCCTGGCTTGATAATAAAAAAAACCCCAACTAACCCTAAAATAATAGCTACACCTCTTTTAAGACCAAAACTTTCTTTGAGAAAGATACTAGCAGCAATTGTTATCGTAAGGGGTAACGATTGTAAAATGGCATTAACATTAGCAAATGGCATATTAATTAATGCTGTAAGAAAAAAAATAGTAGCTAATAATTCTAAAAATGATCTGATCGAAATTAAAGGTAGAATTTTAAAACATTCATTTAAGTTTTTATTTTTTGAAAAAGAAAAAAATACAAGAATAAATAAGGTACAAAAAATACCTCTTATAAAAATAGATTGTTCTAAATTTAATTCAGAAGCAATAATTTTCATAATTGCATCATTGGCTACAAAACCTGCCATAGAAACACTCATAAAAAAGGCGCCTACAATATTTTTAGAATATGATTTCATGTAACCAACTTTATAGAAATATATCTTGATTATTGATTAACAGTTAAATTATAGAATTTAAATGATTTAAAAATTTTATTAATAATACATTTACCAAATGCTAAAAGAGCCTATTATTTGTAATGGATGAAGATTCTAAATAAGTTGCTTTAATCACATAAGATTTAAAAATTGGAAGCTTAATTTGCCAAATTTATTAAATGACAGACCTCATCATGAGTGTGGTGTTTTCGGAATTTATGGGCATCCTGATGCAGCAGCATTGACAGCATTAGGGCTTCATGCTTTGCAACATAGAGGCCAAGAAGCAGCTGGTATTGTTACTTTTGACAATAAACATTTTCATGCAGAACGAAGAATGGGTCTAGTTAGTGATACATTTACTAAAACAAGTGTTTTAGGAAGGCTTAAAGGACATTCTGCTATTGGTCATGTTAGATATTCTACCACAGGAGGAACACTTTTAAGAAATGTACAACCATTATTTGCTGATTTAGCATTGGGAGGATTTGCGATTGCTCATAATGGTAATTTAACTAATGCCCTATCTGTGCGTTTAGAATTGGTGAAAGAGGGAGCTATTTTTCAATCAACGTCTGATACTGAAACTATTTTACAATTAGTAGCAAAATCAAAAAAAAGTTTTACAATTGATAGGATGATTGATGCTCTTTCCCAAATTGAAGGGGCATTTGCATTAGTTGCTCTTACAAACAAAGAATTGATTGGCGTAAGGGATCCATTTGGAATTCGTCCATTGGTACTTGGAGAATTGGATGGTAAGTATATTTTGTGTTCGGAGACTTGTGCTTTGGATATTATTGGAGCAAAGTTTTTAAGAGAAATAGAGAATGGAGAAATAGTCGTAATTAATGAAAGCGGTATTGAGAGTATTAAACCATTTCAAAAGATAAATCCAAGACCTTGCATTTTTGAATATATATATTTTTCTAGGCCAGACAGTTATCTAGGTGGATTAAGTATATATGAATGTAGGAAGGCATTTGGAAAACAATTGGCTATAGAATCCCCAACAGATGCTGATTATGTAATACCAGTACCTGATAGTGGTGTTCCTTCTGCTATTGGTTATGCAGAACACGCCAAAATACCATTTGAGTTAGGAATTATAAGAAACCATTATGTTGGAAGGACCTTTATTGAACCACAACAATCTATTAGAGCTTTATCAGTAAAACTGAAACATAATGTAAACAGAGCTTTAATAGATGGAAAAAAAATAATTCTAATAGATGACTCAATTGTAAGAGGTACTACCTCTACAAAAATAATTGAAATGCTCAGAGATGCAGGAGCAAAAGAAGTTCATATGAGAATAACCTCCCCTCCCATAAAATTTCCTGATTTTTATGGAATTGACACCCCGATTCAGGAGCAATTACTATCTGCTAATAATACACCGGATGAAATATGTGACTTTCTTAAAGCAGATAGCATATCTTTTTTAAGCATTAATGGTTTATATAAAGCTATGGGACACCCTGAAGGAAGAGATCCAAAAAATCCTGTATTTACAGACCACTGTTTTACTGGCGATTATCCAACTAAATTAAGTGACAATGAAAGTAATGAAGAATTTTCTCAACTCTCGCTCTTATCAAATTTGGAATAAGAGAATTTACTTTTATTTTTTGGTAATTACAGGCTTTTTTCTTTTAGGATAACAAGTTCTACAAATTTCACAAGTAGTACCTTTACAACCTCTAGCAGTGCAAAATTCCCTTCCATAAAAAATTATTTGCAAATGTAACTTATTCCAAGCGTCTCTAGGAAAAATTTTCTTTAGGTCTTCTTCAGTTTTAACAACACTTTTTCCACATGTTAAACCCCATCTTTGGGCTAAACGATGAATATGAGTATCAACAGGAAAAGCTGGTATTCCAAAACCTTGAGATAAAAGAACACTTGCTGTTTTATGACCAACACCTGGGAGTTCTTCGAGTAAATCAATTTCTTTTGGAATCTCACCATTATATTTTTCTACTAAAATAGTGGATAATTCAGAAATTGCTTTTGATTTTTTTGGAGCTAAACCACAAGGACGGATAATACTATAAATTTCTTCTACAGGAACATTTTGCATCTTAAAAGGGTCACCAGCTAATTTGAATAATTCTGGAGTTACTTTATTAACTCTTTCATCCGTACATTGCGCACTTAATAAAACTGCAACTAATAATTGGAAATGGTTTTTACTATTTAATGGGATCGGGGGATTTGGATATAACTCATCTAATCTGTAAAGAATATAATTTGCACGTTCAGATTTAAGCATATTTAAATCACATAATTAAATTAAATTAAATTTTCTATCCATAATCGTTTTTTTTATCAATAGAAGAAACAAAAACCCAGCTTAAAAAAAGAAGTGGGAAGCAAATCATGAAAGAAATTCGAATTCCGTAGGTTTCAGCTATATATCCTAAAAAAGGTGGACCTATTAAAAAAACTATAAAAGAAATCTGAGCAAGCGAAGCAACATTTGCAGCAGCCGTTTTATCAGAAAATTGTGCAGCTGCTGAAACGGCAAGAGGAAACAAAACCGCTGTACCTCCACCCATTAAAAAAAATCCAAATAAAACTAAATATGGAAAATTTGAAAAAGAGACAAAAATTAACCCTATAAACATTACGATTATTGATAATTTTGCTACATTTTTACTTCCAAATCTTTCAATAACATTATCAGCATTAAATCTAACTATAAATTGTCCAGCTGCACCTAGAAAAAGAGCCATTCCATTTATAAAAGGAGGAGTACTAAATATATCCCTCATAAAAATTACTGACCAATCTATTCCTGCACCTTCAATTAACATTGCCGACAAGGTAAAAAACACCAAAGCCATAATCTTCTTTGAGGGTATTATAAATAAAGAAGGTTTTTCATTTAATGTTGGACGTGTAGGAGCCACTTCATATTTTTTGGTGAAATAGAAAACCAACAGTAGTGCTAAAACAAAACAAAATAAAAAATGTAATGTTGGAGTAACGTTAAGTTGGGAAAAAATAGCGCCTAATAATCCAGCAGAAAAAAAACCTAAACTCCAAAATGAGTGGCTTCTATTCATTATTTTCTTTCTTATTTTAAATTCTACTCTGTCAGCTTCAATATTTACTGCAACTTCAACTATTCCAACTGCAATTCCTGCAAATAAAAGAAATATAAAGAAACTCCAAGGTTCATAGCTAAATGAGGCTAAAAATAAAAAAAAACCAAGTATTGTAATGCTAATAGATACTGCCATCCTAAAATTAAATAATGATAAAATTTTATCAGCGAATAGAAGCGCTATTTGCACACCGATAGGCAACCCAGAAAGCGCTAGTCCTAAATAGCTCTCGCCTATCCCCATTTGAATCTGCAAATCCCCAATCCTGGGAAAAATCATCCCAAAAGTAAAGGAATATAAAAAAAAGAAAAGATAAACATAACGACTGGAATATATTTTATTCATAATAAATCTTTATAAAAAAATTATATAATCATCTTAAATTTATAACTTTCGAACGAAATAAATTAATTATGAATCTTCATTTTTGATTATACCACTGGAATTGAATCCCCCATCTATAGGAAAAACTGTTCCGTTAATATATGAAGATCCAGGCAAAGTAAAAAATAAAGCTGCTGATGCTACTTCTTCTGGAAAACCATATCTCTTTTGAGGAATATTCTGTAAAAAAGCTCTTCTAGTTTCTTTATCGTGCATATTTTTTACTAATTCTGTTTCGATTGCTCCCGGACATAATGTGTTAACTGTTATATTGTATGGTGACAATTCAATGGATAGGACCTTACTTAATGCAATAACTCCACCTTTTGAAGCACCATAAGCCGCTCTTCCTGTTCCACCTCTTAAACCTGCAACTGAAGACATAGTTATTATTCT